>Ga0115000_10001543_pt1 | contig 20237 bp, 15 predicted proteins | sample ArcticOcean_MG_C_6_FD_89690 | JGI IMG/M metagenome (GOLD analysis project Ga0115000, IMG submission 89690) | Marine microbial communities from western Arctic Ocean - ArcticOcean_MG_CB8_128 | ecosystem: Environmental > Aquatic > Marine > Oceanic | place: Arctic Ocean: Canada Basin | collected... | reverse complement strand
CTCGCCAAGCAAAAAGCCTACACGCTCAGCGGCGGCGAACGACGACGCTTGGAAATTGCCCGTTGCCTCGTTATGAATCCCGAGTTTGTGCTCATGGACGAACCGTTCGCCGGCGTCGATCCTATCAACGTCGCCGAAGTCCAGAAAATCGTACTCAAATTAAAAAAGCGCGGTATAGGAATCCTGATTACCGATCACAACGTGCGCGATACGCTCGCGATCGTCGACCGAGCCTATCTCATCCACCAAGGTGAAGTCCTCGCCAGTGGCGACCGTGATTTCCTAGTCAACGATCCTAAGAGTCGAAAACTCTACTTAGGAGAAGATTTTAATATGTGACGCCTCCTCCGCAACGAATTCCTCCAATATGCCCTTATCCAAATCAATCAAAAAAATCGATGGCCTGTCGGTCAGAGACTTTCTAAAAACCTACTCCGAGCACCTTAAGCTCGAACTCGTAGCAGGCGAGCGCGGTCTGCGCCGCATTATAAGAGAAGGCAGCGTCAATCGACCTTCGCTGGCCTTGACTGGTTTCTTCAAATATTTCGCCAACAAGCGCCTCCAGGTACTCGGCGCTTCCGAGATGACCTATCTCCGCAGCCTCACCCCAGAGGCTCAAGAAAAACGCCTCGGGGAACTGATCGATCGAAATATCCCGTGTCTCGTTCTCGCCCGTAACTACCTGCCTTTGCCTAGTATTAAAGCGGTCGCCGAAAAACGCAGACTCCCAATCCTACGGACGTCGATGATTACGATGAACTTTCTAAACGCCGCCACCTTATCACTCGACGCGGCTTTCGCCCCAACCACGTCCGAACATGGGACGATGATGGATATCAAAGGCATCGGCACCCTCATTCGCGGAACAAGCGGTATCGGAAAGAGCGAGTGCGCTCTCGCCCTCATCGAACGCGGCCACAGCATTGTCGCCGATGATCTGACCCGTATCCGCTTAGTGGATGAACGCGAATTGATAGCGACTAGCACTAAGCTCAACCGTGGCCACATGGAATGTCGCGGAATCGGAATCATCAATGTAGGCGAAATGTTCGGCGTGCGCAGCGTGCGCCTCGATAAACGAATCGATCTCGTCGTCTCGCTTCTCGAACTCGCTCCGGATTCAGAAGAAGATCGCACCGGACTCGACCAGGACCATTTCAATATCCTCGGTATCGACGTACCGCATATCGAACTTTTCGTTCGACCCGGGCGCGATATTGCCCGGATCGTCGAAGTGGCTTCAATGGTGCAAGCGCTAAAACGACTCGGTCATGACCCGGCAAAAGAATTCAATGACCGTTTGATCGCCCGAATGAGCGAAAACAAATAATCGCCAATTTTTTTTTCGTGCCAATTCCACGGTTTCACTCCCCTTCTTTTTCCTCAATCACTTCGATTAGCGGAAAATTAGTGTTCGAAATTCACTTAAAGAGCTTATTTTAAAGGGCTTCTGTCTGCAGATATTTTTCCGATTTATGGCAAGCTTTTTGCGAAAAAACTTATGCGCATTACAATGTTAACAACTTGTCGAAAACTATGGCTTGAGAAATACGATCTACTCTACGTTACTGGTACAAGATTTTACTTCTTCACACCGAACACTCCTCCTGTTTCCTTCTAGTCTTCACGAATCTTCTCCGCAACGGACCTCCTCAACTTAAGATCTTGCTAACCAATATCTTACCAATTTAATTTTCAAATGATCACTTTTGAACATTCGATTCCCTTTTTGTTGCGGCTCTTTCCATCAGATTCCAGTTTAGAAATGACAGGCGTTCGGCGTTCCTCCTTCTGATGTGAATAACCATCAACGTTTCTAACACTTTCCATGCCACAGGTCACTGAACCCACCCAAATTTGGGACAAAGTTAAAGCCGAATTATCGGAACTCTTACCACGCGACATCTTCGACAGCTGGTTTTCAAAAGTCAGCTGCGTGAAAGCAGAAGGAAACTCGGTCGTACTACAGGTTCAAAATGAGTTTTCCGCTATTTGGATTAACGACAACTACTTGGACCTACTGACCAAGGCCTTCCAACGTTTCTTAGGCTACCCGGTATCCATTACGCTTGAAAACGAAGCCACCCCAGCAGATTCCCGAGAAACCGCCCCAAACAATCGCATCGAAACAATTACCAAGGCTGGACCTAGTCCACGCACTGTAAATCGGGACACTAAAAAGATAGCGAACCCAAGCAGCGCAAACCTGAACCGTCGTAACACTTTCGAGAATTTCGTCATTGGCTCCAATAGCCAGCTCGCCCACGCCGCAGCTATCGCAGTCGCCCACGCTCCCGCTGGAGCCTACAATCCACTGTTCGTCTATGGCGAAACCGGATTGGGCAAGACGCATCTCATGCACGCCGTCGGCCATCATATCCTGCTTAACAAGCCGAATGCGCGGATCGCCTACCTTTCATCCGAAAAATTCACCAACGAGTTCATTTCGTCAATCCAGGAAAATACGCTTACCCGATTCCGTAAACGCTACCGCAAAGTCGACGTACTTCTGATCGACGATGTTCAGTTCCTCAGTGGCAAGGAGCGGATCCAAGAAGAATTCTTCCACACCTTCAACGAACTCTTCGAGGCTCAGAAACAGATTTTTCTCTCCAGCGATCGGCCAGCAAACGAAATCGCCAAGCTCGAAAGCCGCCTCGTATCCAGATTCCAATGGGGACTCGTCACCGATATTCAAGCGCCCGACTTCGAAACGCGTGTCGCTATTCTTCGCAAAAAAGCAGAACAGCATAAATTTAAGGTTTGCGACGAAATCATCAATTTTATCGCAAAGCACATCGTTAAAAACATCCGCCGACTAGAAGGAGCGCTCATCAAAGTATGCAGCTACTCCTCCCTTACCGGCAATCCTCTCAACATCGGCACTTGCGAGATGCTTCTGAGAGATGTGCTCATGGAAGCCGCCAAGCAGCAGCTCACCATCGATACGATTCAAAAGAAAGTCGCCGACTACTTCGAGCTCCGTCACTCTGACATGCTTAGCCGCCGTCGTCCTAACCACATCGCCGTACCTCGCCAAATCGCGATGTACCTAAGCCGCGACCTAACCAAACATTCGCTTCAAGAAATCGGCGAAGCATTTGGCGGACGCGACCACGGCACAGTCATCCACGCTTGCCGCCAAGTCGAAAACCTGGTCGATCAAGACGATACCGTACGCCACAGCGTCGACTATCTGAGAACTCAGCTTTCTCGGTAAGCTTCACATCAGCAATATGGTAGGGTTCGTTGTCCCAACGAACCGCCGATTGAGCTTAGCTTTCACGGCTAGCAGCCCTGCAATTCCCCAATCACGGTGAGTTGCTGAAATAATCGTTCCCAACCGGAGCCTATCCGGAAAAACGCCGTTGCATCTGCAAGCCAATCGGCGTTCAACTGAGCCCATCCATGAATCTTAGCGAAGAACAAAAGCAAATCATTGCCCAACGCCTCAGCGACGGAGCCTCCATTTCCGATATTCAGCGGCTCGTAACCGACGAATTCAACGGCTCCATGACATTTATGGAAACGCGCTTCCTCATCGACGACCTCAATCTCGATCTCAAGGAACCCGAACCGGAGCCAGAACCAGAACCGGAAATCAGCGAAGAACCCAGCGTCGCCCACGAAGCCGAAGCAACCCTCGTTGACGAGCCAGCCGCTGGAGCTAGTTCAGTCAGCGTTGAAATCGACACGATCAAACAACCCGGTACCTCTTTGAGCGGAACCGTAACTTTCAGCGATGGCGTTTCCGCCAAATGGTACGTAGACCCTAACGGCCGCCTCGGCCTTGATCCCGAGCAACCAGACTATCAGCCGAACCCTGCAGACATTGAAGCCTTTCAAATCGAGCTCCAAAGCAGGATGCAAGGCCCTGAAGTTTAAAACTCGGTCTCGAGATAAAGATCCTCGGAGCACCCTCCGAGGCATACAAAAGGTAGCGGCCGATCTCCGAGCGGCCATTATTGTTGAAGATGCTGATCCCGTTCAGCGCACACGCGTCAACTTATCTAAAACTCGACTGAAACCAAGCCGCGCTGCGACGTAGCTACGCGAGGGACTCGCGTGGGACCTGCTGCAATAACAATTGACCGCATAGACTTGTGCTCAGCGGGATCAATGGACGTTTGGAAACCAGCATAATTCCAAGCGACGAATTCACATGACAAGAAAGACATTTTAAAATTTGAAATATACTAACAACGAACCGGTCTACTTGCCAGTTCGCTCAAGCAAGTCCGCTTCGCTGAACACCTCGACGCCTAGCTTCTCGGCTTTCGTAAGTTTCGATCCCGCGGCTTCTCCCGCCAGAAGATAGGTGGTTTTTTTACTAACGCTGCCCGACACCTTGCCGCCTTTGCTCTCGATCAGAGCCTTCGCTTCATCGCGCTTCATCGTCGGCAAAGTTCCTGTAATGACGAACGTCATACCATCGAAAATCGCTTCTGCACCACTCGGTACCTCTGGAGCGACTGGATCCATCCCTAGATCATAGAGCTTATCTAGGTTGTTCGCATTTTTTGGATTCTCGAAAAAGACCACAATCCCCTGAGCTGTCTTCTCCCCGATCCCATCAATTTCGATAAGGCGCTCCAAGTCCGCGCTTCGCAAGTCCTCCAAGCCACCGAAAGCTTTCGCCAAATCCTTCGCCGCCGATGCGCCGACTTGAGGAATCCCAAGCCCATGAAGCAAACGCCAGAGATCGCTTCGCTTACTTCGATCGATTGCATCAATCAAATTACGCGCAGACTTCTCGGCAAATTTCTCAAGTTCCAATAATTGCTCAAAGGTCAAACGATACACGTCCGACAATGTGGATACCAAGGAACGCTCTACCAATTGGTCCACCACAGCTTCACCCAAACCTTCAATGTCCATGCATTGACGAGACGCAAAATGCTCCAAGCGACCACGTACCTGCGCCGGACACTCCGGATTCACACACCGCAGCGCTACTTCGCCTTCCAATTTTTGAGTTGGAGCCTCGCACGACGGACAAGCCGAAGGGAAAACAAATGGAACGCTATTTTCAGGACGCTTCTCAATCAACACACACACAACTGCAGGAATAATCTCCCCAGCCTTCTCGACGATTACGGAATCGCCAACACGCACATCCTTCCGCTCCATTTCCTCTTGATTGTGAAGGGTGGCTCGAGAAACCGTTGTCCCCGCAAGCTTCGTCGGTTTCAATTCAGCGACCGGCGTCAGCACTCCAGTACGACCGACTTGAATCGTAATGTTCTCGAGGATCGTCTCCGATTGTTCCGCCGCAAACTTGAACGCTATCGCCCAACGCGGCGCTTTCGAAGTAGCTCCGAGCAAATCTTGATGTTCTAATGAATCGGTTTTGATAACGGCCCCATCAGTTGGATACGGCAATGCCTCGCGAATAGAATCAAGCTCCTCAATCCCCGCCCACGCTTCATCGGCTCCCGAAATCTTCCAAAAACGCTCCCCAACTGGAAACCCCCATTCCGCAAGTCTCGCGTGGAATTCGGATTGCGCGGCGACAACCTGCGGCACGCAAAAACCGAGCCCATAAAGAATCACATTCAAACGCCGTTTCGCGACCTCATCGCGATCGAGCATTTTCACCGTGCCCGCCGCCAAATTTCTCGGGTTAGCGAATTCTTCCAAACCCGCCGCATTGCGCTCCGCGTTTATGCGATCGAACTCGTCGTTACGCATATAAATCTCGCCGCGGATTTCTATCGTCTCCGGAAGGTTCTCTCCTTTCAACTCGCGAGGCAGTTCTTCTATGAACAATACATTCGCCGTAATATCGTCTCCTTCAGTTCCATTGCCGCGAGTGACCGCTCGAACAAGCTTCCCATTTTCATAAGTCACGCTCACCGCCACTCCATCGATCTTCGGCTCAACAACAAAGGCAATCCCTTCCAACTCTAAGCCCTTTTCCACCCGTTCGACAAATGCGAAGAATTCATCTTTCGAATACGTATTGTCCAAACTCTTCATCGGCAACCGATGCTGATACGATTCGAACCCATCACGAGTATCGTCCCAACGCGATTTGTAGGCGAATCGGCCGAAGACAATTCAGGATACTGTTTTTCTAAGCCCTCTAGCTCACGTTTAAGCGCATCGTACTCCGAATCCGAAATCTCAGGCTGAGTTTCCCGGTAATAAAGCTCGTCAGAACGAGCGATTTCCGCACGCAAGCTCTCAATTCGTTTTTCGTCCGCAGTCTTTGCCATTCTCACCCATTCAAACAAACCGAGTCTCAGACGCAAGATCGAGAAACCCAAAAAAACCTTCAATGAAATGAAGAAGAAGACCTAATCTCAATCCGTCAAACGACCTCGAACTAAATCTCCAAATCGCGATTCCAGGACTCTCCGATACAATGTCCAGAATCGATAAACGGCAATCGCCGTAAAAGCGCCCGAAGCATCGGCTAGCCAATCGAGCGCATCGGAAGATCGATTCGAGTTATGAGACTGTATCCATTCGTCAATCACTCCGTAAGCCAAAACAAAAGCCAAAGCAGCAAGCCAACGGGTACGCGACCAAGGCATCCTAGGAATACACCGATAACAAAGCGTTCCCATCAACCCAAAAACGAAAAAGTGAGCGATTTTATCGAAATAGGGAATATCTGGCCCCTCCGGAGAAACTTCTTCGTAAGACGATGTCCAAGCCAACACCAGGACCAAGGCGATCACTGCCCACAATTTCCTGACTGAAAATGTTGAGTCGGTACTCATTCTAAAAGAGTGATTCGAATTTCCCTCCATCCTCGAATCGAATCGAAGATGAAAAATGGTCGGGCTACCGAGGTTCGAACTCGGGACCTCTTGTCCCCCAGACAAGCGCGCTACCAGGCTGCGCCATAGCCCGACTAAAAAGGAAAGGACGTGAAAAATGGGGAGCCGTTTCTCAGAACTCAAACGCTTTTTTCTGATTTGGGGAATTATTCTACCCCATCAGCCTAATTTGGGATTTTGGCTTGCTTCCCAACTTTACGACAGGCATACCCCTTTCTCCACTTTCAAAAGGATGCCCAGGTGGCGGAATTGGTAGACGCGGCGGATTCAAAATCCGCTTTCTTCGGAAGTGGGGGTTCGAGTCCCCCCCTGGGTACCAAAAAAAGACCGCTTTAAGCGGTCTTTTTTTGTGCTCAGAGGGAGGGACGAGTTCCGAGCGCCAGCGACAAGACCGGGCTCGAAGAGAACCGGAACACACCGGGGTTCGACGAAGCGACATAAGGAGCGGAGATGGGGTAATGCGCAGCATTAGTCCGAAGGACTTTGAGCGTTCTAGCTCGAACCCAATCCCCCCTGGGTACCACTTAAAAAAATCGCATTTTGAGGTCTTTTTTTGGCCTCATGCACCGACTATCGATCGCGTGAGAAACGAGTCAGAACTTTCTTCAAAAAAGCATACCCAATTTTGAACCCTTCGCTCCCTAATTCGTCTGTCTTAAGTAGAACATTTGGGTTTGTTCATATTCATATCTAGTTTGTAGTTTGATAAGTTAAAAGGGTCTCGCTTAGCGGGGCCCTTTTTGCGTCCAAGTGCTTAGCATTTTTAGACGTGCAATTCAGCAAGTCCAATGAATGGTTTTATCTATCCGCATACCTCAATGTAGGAGCGATCCAGCCAAGCGTGGACCGCGATTTGATTGGACACTGCAGTGAAGGAAGGAAGAAATCGCGGGGTAAACCCGCTCCTATATTGATTCTCTAAAAAAACACAAATAACTGATAAAGAGAAACTTACTGCATTCATCTGTTTCTCTGAGAACTTTTTCCCAAAAACTGCGCGTTTCTTTTGAACGTTTCCGCCCCAAACGTGCCTATCCCATTACGGGAAACAAAGGGGTTTGTTCATTTTCGTATCTAGTTTGTAGTTTGATAAGTTTAAAAGGGCATCGCCTAGCGATGCCCTTTTTTTGCGTCTAAGGATAAGCGCCTCATTATCTCTAGCCGAATAATTAGGCCCTATTCGGCGGCTTCTATATGTTTTTTCACAAAAGCATCATTTTATTTGAACGTTTTCACATTAGACGCGCCTATCCTAAATGTAAGAAAAAGTTAGAGTTTTTTCTTAATTCTGGTTTGTAGTTTGATAAGTTAGAAAGGGCCCCGCTTAGCGGGGCTTTTTCGTTTTTGAAATTGCTCCACTCGTCCGGTCTCTCATAACATCGCTTCATGCCTGACTTCCGGAGCTATTGCCCAGCGCTCTCGCCAGATAATCCAATCATCCAGCTTTCGAGCGATGAATCCCATCATCTCGTTTCCGTCAACCGAGCCCGCTCTGGCGATCCTGTTGTTGTGTTCGATGGACAGGGCCAGGAATGGGAATGCGAACTTACGGAGGCTAACAAACGAAAGGCTATTCTCTCTGGAAAACAATTTATCCATCACCCTTCGCTTGCCTACGAAATCGCTCTCGCTCAGGCCATACCGAAAGGCAAAGGCCTCGAGAGCATTATCCGCAAAGCGACTGAAATTGGGATCCAACACATCTTCCCGCTTACTTCGGAACGAACCGAATCCAAGATTCGAAGCGATCGACAAGACGCCAAATCCGAAAAGTGGCTCACTGCTGCGATCGAAGGAGCCAAACAATCCGGAAATCCTTTTCTACCCAAGATCCATCCAGTCCAAACCTTAGATCGTTTTCTGGAAGAGGCCTCCCAACAATTTTCGCTAAAACTAATCGCCTCGCTCCAATCAAATAGTGTTTCGCTTAAAGTCGCCACAACCTCAATCGGACCGAGTTCAAATCCAACCGGCGTTTTCCTGGTAGGCCCCGAAGGCGATTTCTCCGATCGAGAATACGCTCACATTGAATCAGCCCAGTTCAAACCGATCACTCTCGGACCTTACGTCCTTAAATGCGAAACCGCCGCGGTGAATGCATTGAGCATCCTTCGCCACGAATGGAGCTCCTAAGAAGATCCCACTACCAGATCATCAACCCACCCGCATAGGTGAATCCAGCTCCGACCGAGCAAAAAATGATCTTGTCGTCTTCTTCGAAAATACCTTCTTCGGCCGCCCAGCCCAGGGCCATCGAAACTGACGCTGCAGAAGTATTTCCATATTTCCCGACCGTTACGATGAACTTTTCGTAGGAAATGCCCACGCGCTTGCTAACTGCTTTGAGAATTCGAGCGTTCGCCTGATGCGGCACGATCCAAGAAACTTCGTCCTTAGTCAAATTGTGACGCTTCATCGCTTTCTCGATAATATCGGAAAACGCTAGCACGGCTCGCTTGAAAACGACTCCTCCATTAAGCTGAATGTAAAATGCATCCAAGCTATCGCCTGGTCTTGGGATCGGGTTCATTGCCCCGCCACCGGTCCGGCAAATCGCATGCGTATACCTCGAATCTCCACTCAACTCGTGACGATACAAGCGGTGCCCATCCGACTGCGGTGTCAAAAGCGCCGCTCCAGCGCCATCGCCAAATAGGAAAGCCGTTTCATGATCCTTGGAATTCGTGATGCTCGAAAGGATTTCCGCGGTCACAACCAGAGCGTTCTTCGCCGTTCCTCCAATGATAAACGAACGCCCTACTTCCAAAGCGTAAAGCCATCCCGAACAAGCCGCATTCAAATCGAACGCCAACGCCTGTCCGATTCCCAATTCACGGGCCAATGCGCTCGCCGCCCCAGGGATCGGCTGATCCGGGAGCAATGTTGCCACGATAACCGCGTCTATGTCGGCGACCGAAAAACCCGCCATCTCGAGGGCTTTATGCGTCGCTTCCGTTGCCAAGCTCGTGGCCGATTCGCCTTCGCTAATCACATAACGCTGCTGAATTCCGGTGACTTTTACGATTTCTTCCGCGGTCTTACCGGGAAACTCCTTCAAAATGTCTTCGTTTGAACGCACGTTCTTCGGAACTGCATATCCGATACCCGCAACGCAAACCGTTTGGTCCGATAGCGATCCTGCCGTGGCAGGCACCGCTTTGCTGCTGGCCTGCGGAACGGAAACGCTCGCTTGATAACGTTCCAAATCATCGCCAGTCACTCGACCACCAGGACCCGTGCCTTCAATCTCCGTAATCGTATTGGGATCCAGGCCACGATCGATTGCCAATTTCTTAGCTCGAGGAGTCCAACGGACAGCGCCAGACGGGATCGAAGCTGCTTTTTGCGGAGCTGCTAGAGTCGCAACCCGCTCGACAGTCGCCAACGGAGCAATCTCCGCAACCGACGATTCCGCCTTAGCTGGAGCGCTCGCCGAGTCGCCATCGACTTGCAAGTGGCTCATCGATTCGTCTTCGGTCTCAATGCGGTAAAATGGGACACCAACCTCTAAGATATCTCCTGCTCGGCAGCAAAACTCGCGAATAACACCATCGCAGGGCGATTCAAAATCGAAGATCGACTTGTCGCTCTCCAGCTCCGCGATCTTATCGCCTTTCGCAACAGCGTCACCTGCTTCACAAAGTATGTCGATCAATGTGATCTCATTCACCGTCGCGCCCATCGAAGGGATCGGTACTTCAATCAATAGCTTGGGCATGATGGTATTTCGTTTCGAAAAATCAGTAGATCGATTTTGATAAAAGACGAAAGCTCGCGAAGAGCCCGCCTAGACGCGTTTTCGCTCCAAACTTGCAGTCACAAACGCTTGAAACAACGGGTGCGCCTTGCTCGGCTTGGAGAGGAATTCTGGATGCGATTGGACCGCTAGAAACCAAGGATGATCCTCAAGTTCTACCATTTCCACCAAATCGCGCTTTGGATTTACTCCACTAACCGTTAGACCGCCCGCCTCGAGGCGTTCCACGTATTCGTTATTCACTTCGTAACGATGACGATGACGTTCGCGGATGAACTCTTGTCCGTATGCAGCAAATCCCTTTGTACCCGGCTTAACCTTACATTCGTAAGACCCCAATCGCATGGTAGCTCCTTTATCGACGATATCCTTTTGCTCATCCATCATCGAAATGACCGGATCAGGAGAATTCTCATCGACCTCATGGCTGCTCGCATTTTCAAGACCCAGCACGTTTCGAGCGAATTCGACGACCGCTATCTGCAAGCCGAGGCACAATCCGAAATACGGAACCTTATTCTCGCGAGCGAATTTCACCGCAGCGATTTTTCCTTCTATGCCGCGATCTCCAAAACCGCCTGGCACTAAAATTCCATTAAGCCCTTTGAGCTTATTTACGCCACCCGGAATCTCCAGCGCCTCCGCGTCGATGCGGACAACGTTAACTGCGCAATCGTTGGCGATTCCCGCATGAGTCAGCGATTCGTAGACCGACTTATACGCGTCCTGCAGCTCGATGTACTTACCAACCACGCCGATATCCACGCGTTCCGACGGCGACTTCAATCGACGCACGATGTCGATCCAAACGCTGTGCACGATCGGAGGAGCATCCAAATCCAAACGTTCGACCACCAAGTCGTCTAATCCCTCGCGCTGCAAAGCGAGCGGCAATTCGTAGATCGACGACTCCACATCGATTTCCTCGATGACCGCCTTAACCGGAACATTACAAAACAAGCTGAGTTTTTCGCGGATTTCTCCATCGATCGGATGCTCGGTACGGCAAACGAGAATATCCGGTTGAATGCCGATCTCGCGTAATTTCGCGACGCTTTGCTGAGTCGGCTTGGTCTTCAACTCGCCCGCTGCTTTTAGAAACGGAACCAATGTGACGTGGATGAACATTACATTCTCACGGCCCGCTTCGAGAGCGAATTGACGCATCGCTTCCAAAAACGGAAGTCCTTCAATATCGCCCGTCGTTCCGCCGATTTCGGTGATGAGGACATCCACATTTTCGCTCGCCAATCGAATGCGGTTTTTAATCTCGTTGGTAACGTGCGGAATCACTTGAACCGTCGCGCCAAGATACTCGCCGCGGCGTTCCTTTTGAATCACCGATTCGTAAACCTGTCCCGAAGTGAGATTATTGAACTGGCTTAGCTTGCCGGAAGTGAAGCGCTCATAGTGGCCCAAGTCCAAATCCGTTTCCGCGCCATCGTCCAAGACGTATACCTCTCCATGTTGGAAAGGATTCATCGTGCCCGGGTCCACGTTTAAGTAAGGATCGAATTTCTGAATCCTTACGGTGACTCCGCGTTCCTCGAGCAATGCTCCTAAGGAGGCGGCGGTCAATCCTTTACCCAGCGATGAAACTACGCCGCCAGTTACGAAAATATACTTCTTAGGCTTATCTTTTTGCACGTCGTCTGCCATGTGAAAGTGAAAGCGCCAACTAGGTCAACTAGGGAGTTCCCAAAAATGGAAAATGACTCGCTCTAAGCCGAGCTCTGCGAGCCAAACCTTCCTAGGATCCAAACAAGGTCCAACCGACAAATACAACCAAAGCTATCAGTAAAGCGGTCACCATCAACACGATGCCAAATTTCACAACCCGCCAAACGACGTATAGGATGCCCGCAGCAACGATTATCAAGCTAGTCGTCACAAGCCAGGACGGATAAAGCTCGAATAGTTTTCTAATTTCGTCGATCGCAGCCGTCATTCACTGGCACACTACGAGAGCTCCGACGCACGCTTCAATCTCGAATTTTGGTTGCGCACTAGAATCTATGCGATTTCGTCGAACCGGATCAGCGCTCAAGCGCCAAAGAACATTTCAACATGCCGAAAAAATATCACGTCTATGGGATGGGCAACGCGCTCGTCGATATCGTAACCGAAGTTTCCGATACGTTCGTCAGCGAACACTCGATCGAAAAGGGTCTCATGACGCTCGTCGACGAAGAGCGTCAACATAAGCTCGTAAACGCCATCCACCTGCCCAGCAGCGATCGGCAATGCGGTGGCTCCGCGGCCAACACCATTATCGGGGCCGCTCAATTCGGCGCTTCCTGCTTCTATTCATGTAAAGTGGCCAATGACGAGATGGGAGACTTCTATCACAAAGATCTCACATCCAACGGCGTCAGCACCAATCTCTCCCCCGGCAAACACGAAGAAGGTATCACCGGGAAATGCCTCGTGATGACGACTCCTGACGCCGAACGCACAATGAATACATTCCTCGGCATCACCGCGACCTATTCTCCCAACGAGATCTGCGAATCTTCGCTAAAGGATTCCGAGTACCTTTATATAGAAGGCTACCTCGTAACAGGCGACTCGAGCTGCGACGCTATGAAGGCAGCCAAGAGCCTTGCCGAAGCCAATGGCGTCAAAACTGCCCTCACCTTTTCCGACCCTAGTATGGTCAAATACTTCAAGGAGCCGATGACCCAAGTGGTCGGCTCCGGCGTCGATCTGCTTTTCTGCAACGAAGAAGAAGCAATGTTCTTCACTGATACGGAAACCGTAGCCAACGCCAAGGAAGCCCTTAAATCCGTCGCGAAGACCTTCGTCATTACACTCGGCGCAAAAGGCGCCTTGGTTTTCGACGGTCATGAAGAAATTCAAATCGACTCTTTCCCAACCGAAGCCGTCGATACGAACGGAGCCGGCGATCTCTTTGCTGGCGCGTTTCTCTACGGAATCACAAACGGGAAATCGTTCGCGGAAGCTGGCAAGCTCGCCAGCCTTGCCTCCTCCCAGGTCGTCGCCAAATTCGGTCCGCGTTTACACGCTAGCCAAGCAAAAGCAGTGCACGATCAGCTTTTCGCCTAAACAAGCGTTACCGAAATGAATCAGCAGCCAACCGCTCCGATGCGAATTGCCGTCATCGGTGGTGGCGCTGCAGGATTTTTCGCCGCGATCTCCGCAGCCGAAGCGAATGCTACGGCGAAAATCTCCGTATTCGAAAAGTCCCCACACTTTCTGGCGAAAGTAAAAGTCTCCGGTGGCGGACGCTGCAATGTCACTCACTCCTGCTTCGAACCCAAGGAGCTCGTCACTCGCTACCCGAGAGGCTCCAAAGCGCTTCTAGGGCCTTTTTATCAGTGGCAGCCGCGCGACATGATCGAATGGCTGGAATCCCGTGGCGTCGAACTGAAAACCGAGAGCGACGGACGCATGTTTCCGATCACCGACTCATCGCAAACGATCATCGATTGTTTCTTGGAAACCGCTCGTGACTATGAAATCGACCTACGTTCCCGAACCGGGATCGACTCCGTCCAGATAACCGAATCCAACCGCTTCGCGCTCACCCTCGCGACGGGTCAATCCGAAGAGTTCGACCGACTGATCATTGCCTCGGGTGGCGGAAAATCGGCATCGAGCCATGCCCTAGCTACTTCTCTCGGCCATACGATCACCCAGCTCGCTCCGTCCCTTTTCACTTTTCACATTCGCGATGAGCGACTCGACGGACTGCCTGGGCTTTCCCTCCCCGAAGTTACGGTTTCCTGCCAAAATGCTCGGCTCGAACAGTCCGGCCCGATCCTCATAACGCATTGGGGGCTCAGCGGACCCGCCATCTTAAAACTATCTGCCTGGGGCGCCCGAGAATTCGCTCAAAGAAACTACCGGTTCGAAATAACGGTCAATTGGACCGGCTCGCTCAAACGATCCCAAGTAATCGCCGCCCTCACCAAAAGTAAACGCACCAACGGGGCCAAGCAAATCGGTACGTACATTCCCTTTTCAATTCCACGACGCCTTTGGGAACGCCTTATCCAATACGCTAAAATCCCCCCACGCACGCAATATTCTCAACTCTCCAACGCCCACCTTCAGGCTCTCGCAGAAACCTGTGTAGCCAGTCGTTTTCAGGTAACTGGCAAGAGCATGAATAAAGAAGAATTCGTCACCTGCGGCGGAGTCAATTTGAAGGAAATCGATTTCAAGAGCCTTGAAAGCAAACTCCAATCCAAGCTCCACTTCGCAGGCGAAGCGCTTGATATCGACGGCGTCACTGGGGGTTTCAATTTCCAAGCAGCTTGGACCACCGGACGCATCGCCGGGTCCGCTGCCGCTAGCTGAAAATACTGGGGGAATTCTCTATTGCTCAAGCGAGGGGATACTGCTTTGATATCCGTCTATGAAACGATTCATACGCACGACTCACATTGCATTCTTATCCGCATCTCTCTTCGGGCTAGCTGGATGCTCAAACTCTTCCGAAGAAACAGCTGTCACCCCCGCAGCAGCACCAGCAGCAACTAAAAGCGATCTAGCCAGCGGACTCGCAGATGCCCAAAACAAAGCGGAAAGCGAAGCTGCTAAACTCAAAGCTGAAGTATCCGCTGCTCTCGCCAAACAACGCGATGAAGTCCTCTCGGAACTCAGTGCGAGTACAAGCAGCCTCACTAGCCAAGTCACCGGACTCAAAAAGCAATACGACTCGCTGAAAAACGCCCTTCCCGAAGAAGTCTTGAAAGTAGTCAAAGAGCAAATTCCCGATCTCGAAACGAGTGTCAAAAAGCTCAAAGACATGGTCGCCAAGTACAATCCGCAATCCCTCGAGGAGATCGCATCCTTCAAAGCGAAATATCAAAAAGAATACGATATCGCGACGAAACTTATCGGTGAAGCATCTAAACTTTTGAAAAACTCCGGCGTTAAACTACCGAAACTATTCTAATTTTCGACCAATTAATTTCCATTTTCGAAAAGCGGAGTTCCCAATAGGGTTCGGCTTTTCATTGTCCGCAACACAAGCTCCCAACCGCTAAATGTCAGAAGACTCCTACGCTCTGCTCGATGCGAAACTAAAACGCATCCACGCGCTCAACTCTATTTCCGGCCTGATCGGCTGGGACGAACTGGTCAATCTCCCCGAAGGCAGTGCCGACCAGCGACAAGAACAATGCGCCACAATGGCTCAGGTTTGCCACGCTGCTTCAGTTGATCCCGAAATCGATACGCTTCTCTCTAAACTAGAAGCTCACGCTAGCGAACTCGATGACAGTCAGAAAATCGTCATCAAAGAAGCCCGGAAGTCATACGACCGGAGCGCAAAACTGCCCGCCGAATTCGTCAGCCGCAAAGCCCGCCTCGACAGCGAATCCTATCATGCTTGGGTCGATGCAAAGAAAAACGCGAACTTTTCAAGCTATGCTCCCTTCCTCCAACGCCAACTGGAACACTCCAAGGAATTCGCCGGTTACCTGGGCGCAAGCGACAATCCCTACGATTGCTTCATAGACCTGCACGACCCCGGAATGGATACCGCCTCCATATCGAAACTATTCGACGAGCTCAAAACAGGCCTCGCCCCAATCGTCAGCCAGATTTTTGACTCCAAGATCCAAGCCAATACGGAAATATTCAAAGGCTTTCCCATCGCCGAACAATCCAACTTCCTCAAACAAATCACCACGGCATTGGGATTCAATTACAAGCGAGGACGTATCGATACTTCCATACACCCCTTCTGCGGCGGCAATGGAGCCGATACTCGCATGACGACGCGATTCGACGAGGACAACCCACTCGATTCACTTTTCAGCGCCATTCACGAAACCGGTCACGGCATGTACGAACAAGGTTTGCCGCTCGATCAGCTTCACAACGCGCTCGGTCAAGCTGCAGGGTTGGGAGCCCATGAAAGCCAAAGTCGCCTCTGGGAAAATCAAGTATGCCGCAGTCGCGCTTTCTGGAAATGCTACGAACCCGAACTTCGTAAACAATTCCCCAAGCAACTCGATGGCGTCTCGAGCGACGCGCTTTATCTCGCGATCAATTCCGTATCCAAAAACCCAATCCGAGTTGATTCCGACGAGGTCACATACAATCTTCACATCGTCATCCGATTTGAAATCGAGAAACGCCTCTTCGACGGAAACCTATCGATAGACGAATTGCCCGAAACCTGGAACGCCCTCTACAAAGAACTTCTAAACATCGACCCGAAAGACGATGCCCAAGGCGTACTCCAAGACGTCCATTGGTCCGACGGCTCATTCGGTTACTTTCCGAGTTACTGCCTCGGGAATATGCTTGCAGCCCAACTCTGGTACGCCGCGCTCGAAGAATTGCCTGATCTGGAAAGAAATTTTGAAAAAGGCGATTTCTCGCGCCTGCTCTCCTGGCTTCGGGAAAAAGTCCACCTCCACGGCATGCGCTACGATTTGAAAGCCCTCGCCCTAGAGGCTACCGGACAGGAGCTTTCGCCCCAAAGCCTCATCCGGTATTTGAAAGAACGATACCTACCGCTTTATAGCTAAAACCAATATCCAACAAGGCATTCAAAAGGTAGTGGCCGCTCGGAGATCGGCCGCTACCAATATTTGCAAGGAAGCCGCCGACGAGTCGAGGTCCTCGACAAGCTTCGAGACATTTACCGAGAGGGAATAAAAGTTTGCCACAGGACTTTCGCGGGAGCATCGTCCGCAGCCTTTCAACCGAAACAACCATGACAACCGAAGCAATCGATATCGAAGCCTTAGTAACGGAAATGGCCCGTGAAGGCCGAGAAGCCTCACTCGCCCTGGCAAACGTTCCCACCGCAAAGAAGAACCAAGCTATCCTCCGACTTGCCGAGCTCATCGAAGAAAACACCGTTTCCCTACGGGCCGAGAACGCCAAGGACCTAACTGCAGCCGAAGAAAACGGCATTAATCCATCGATGCTAAAACGCCTCGAGCTAAGCGATCGCATGCTCTCGGATATGCTCGCCGGAGCCAAGCAAGTCGCCGAACTTCCAGACCCGCTCGGCGAATCGCTTGAAAGCCATCGTCACCCTCAAGGCTTCCTCATCGAAAAAGTACGCGTACCCATCGGCGTTATAGGAATCATCTACGAATCGCGCCCAAACGTCACAATCGATTGCGCTATCCTTTGCCTGAAATCAGGAAACGCCAGCATTCTGCGAGGAGGCAGCGAAGCCTTTCACACGAACATGGCTCTTGCGAAACTCGTGACCCAAGCCCTGCAGGATAGCGGCCTGCCAGCCAAGGCTTCCCAATTTATACCGACTAAAGATCGGGCGGCTCTCAATACACTCCTGAAGCTCGATAAGTATCTTCAGTGCATTATCCCGCGCGGCGGCGAAGGGCTGATTCGATTCGTATCAAAAAACAGCCATATTCCGGTCATCAAACATTTCGACGGAATCTGCACGCTCTACGCCGACAAAACACTGAAGACCGACCAGGCCATCCAACTGATCGTCAATTCCAAGTGCCAAAAGCCATCCGTTTGCAACGCGGCTGAAAATCTTCTGATTCACAGGGAGGTAGCCAACCAGGCCTTGCCGAAAATCGCCCGTGCCCTTAAAAATGCCGGAGTCCTCCTTCGCGGAGACGCTAAGTCTAAATCGATCCTGGATGCCGAATCTATCGATTGCGAAATCGCAACTGAAAAGGACTGGGGCACGGAATACCTCGATCTCATTCTCTCGATCAAAGTCGTAGAATCGATCGACGAAGCAATAGCCTTTATAAACCACTACGGTAGTTCGCACAGCGATTGCATCCTCACTTCAGACTCGGATGCAGCCGAAACCTTCCTGAATGGCGTAGATTCCTCAACCGTATATTGGAATGTCAGCACGCGCTTTACCGATGGGTTCGAATTCGGCTTCGGTGCCGAAATCGGAATATCCACAGACAAACTACACGCTCGCGGACCGATGGGGCTTAAAGAACTTTGCAGCTACAAATACAAGGTCGTAGGCGACGGACAAATTCGTAGCTAACGGATTGCAATTCTTGAAAATCGCCTTCCCGTAGGGCTGATCCCCCTCAGCAGGAGCATGCCGCGTTTATAGAATTTCATCCAAGCTAACACCGCTGCGCAATCGGCGCCCCTACGATTCGCGTTCTTGCAGAAATTGCTGGCGGGTAATATCGTGAAGCGTCACTACGCCGACTACCCGCCCTTCGTCTAATCGACTAATCACAGGTAAGGCGCTCCATTCCGTATCCACAAACTGATTCGCAACATCGCGTATCTTCATATCGGGATACACCTTGGGGAAATCTTTAGAGACTAAAATTTCCTGCACAAGTTTATCCGGATCTTTCTGACTGACAATCGTTATGCCTTTCCGGTGAACCAATCCGACGAATTTCCCATTCGAATCGACCACTGGGTAAATATTGAAGCGTTCGTCCTTAATTTTCAGATACGCATGCTCGAGCGGCAATCGAGCCTCCAACGTATGTACAGTATTCGTCATGATGGCGCTTACTGGCAAGGTCTGCCACCCGCTATTGGGTCGAAGAATCGGGAATTTCCGCAAATTTATACCATCCTGCAAAAGCAGTGATTCGTAAATCGGCACCTGACGCAGTTTACTTGAAATTGCATACGCGCTTAAATTCGACGCCATAATCGGCAAGATGAGATTATAGTCACCGGTCAATTCGAAGATAATGAGAATCGACGTCACAGGAGCCCGAATGATGCCTGCGAACATTGCTCCCATTCCCACAAGGGCTAGCGTCCCCGGCATAGATGATCCAGTCGAGCCCAGCACTTCGGCCAATGACCCCGTCACCCCTCCGAGCATCGCCCCAATAAATAAAGTCGGAGCGAAGATGCCTCCCGCTCCCCCGCTGGAATAAGAAAATATCGTAGCAGCGAACTTGCCGACCAATAGCACGATCAGCAGAACAATACCCAACTCTCCAAACAAAGCTGCGGACAAATCTTCATATCCGATCCCGAAAACGCCCATTCGACCCGTGTTCGCGTAAATAGCCGCTCCTATACATCCAGTCGCGAGTCCGCCCAAGCCAGGCATCATCCAATCGAAGCGCCCCTGCACATTTTTCGCTCGTTCGCGCGTCGCGAGCAAAGCTCCCACGAAAAGATGCGACAAGAATCCCGCCGCTACTCCGAGAACCAAACTCCAACCCAATGTCAGCAACGAATGAGAGTCAGGATGGGAAGGGACCTTAAACATCGAATCCGTACCCAGAACCGACCGCTCGATAACCGCCGCAATCACCGCCACCATCACAATCCCCGCAAAGGCGCGATGCTTCAAATCCCCCATAATCTCCTCGATCGCGAATACAATCGCGGCCAAAGGCGTATTAAACGCAGCTGCAATCCCGCCCGCGCACCCCATCGGAATCAACGCCATCACCTGCCTCGGAGCCAGGCCGAACCAGCGACCGACACAGGAAGCCAGCGCCGCTGAAAGCTGCACTGTCGGACATTCTCGACCCAAGCTCGCGCCAGTTCCTATGGATATCGTTCCTAAAAGAAATTTTCTGACCGCCGTGCGGAAACGAATGCGGCCGAATTTTAAATAATACGCCGCTTTCGTCTGAGGGATACCACTGCCCGCCGCCTCCGGAGCCCAATGCTTCAATAAAAACCCCACCACAATGCCCCCAAAAGCCGGCAACGTAATCAAGCCGACAATACCCATCCAACCAGGTAAATCCTTGATTCGG
>Ga0115000_10001540_pt1 | contig 20274 bp, 23 predicted proteins | sample ArcticOcean_MG_C_6_FD_89690 | JGI IMG/M metagenome (GOLD analysis project Ga0115000, IMG submission 89690) | Marine microbial communities from western Arctic Ocean - ArcticOcean_MG_CB8_128 | ecosystem: Environmental > Aquatic > Marine > Oceanic | place: Arctic Ocean: Canada Basin | collected... | reverse complement strand
TTGCCGCAAGATCTTCAGCGTCGTTTTTGCTGTGATCGGAAGAGATGGCAGAAGGCAGACTAATGCCGGTCACATTTTCTTTGCCGAGCGCTTTGACCGCGATTGCTGCGGTAACCGCGGAATCGATACCGCCGCTCAGGCCGATCAGAGCTTTTTTGAATCCGCTCTTGTGAACGTAATCTCGAAGTCCGAGCGCCAGAGCGTCTTCGATATCCTGCATCTGGGATTGATCGTAGCTGGGCGAACGTTCGGTCTTGGATTCGAGATCGACTACGCGGCATTCCTCGGCGAAGCCAGCGAGTCCGGTCAGGATATTTCCTTGGGAATCGGCGACCATACTACGTCCGTCGAAAATGAGTTCATCGTTTCCGCCGACGGCGTTTATGTAAGCGCTTGGGCAATTAAGCGAAGCGGATACGGCGGAAATCAGTTTACGCCGCGTTCCGGTTTTTTCGACGTGCCAAGGGCTTGCCGAGAGATTGACGTGAAAATCGAGCGCTTGCTCTTTGAGGTATTCGATTGGCGAGGACCGGTAGCGGGGGCGAGACGCAACGTCCGGAGTGGTCCAAATGTCTTCGCAGATGGTGATGCCGACTTTGTTGCCTTTGTATTCGAATACTAAGGGCAATGAGGCTGCTTCGAAATAGCGATCTTCGTCGAATACGTCGTAGGTGGGTAGTAGGCATTTTTGGCCGATATGCTGGATCTTTCCATCGAAGCAGACTGCGGCTGAATTGAAAAACTGTCGGCCGAAATCCTTTGGGTTGGGTTCGACGAAACCGAATATTATAGGGACCTCGCCAGATTGGGCCGCGATTCGTTGGGCTGTCGCGACATTGTCGGGCGCGAAACTGCGCTTGAAGAGCAAGTCTCTGGGCGGGTAGCCGGTGACGACAAGCTCGGGAAATACGACGTATTCGGCTCCTTGGGCGGTCAAGGTTCGGTAGGCGTCGATGATGCGCGCTTCGTTGCCTTGAAGGTCGCCGACAGTGGTGTTGATCTGGGCTAAGCCGATTTTCATGTGGAAAGAGACGAAAAGAACAAGGGGACTCTCAAAGGGCAAGGTTTAGTCGTTCATCCGCCGCTTCCAAAAAAGCGTTTATTCCCTTCGGGTAAATACCTCGAAGCTCTTGACGGGCGTAGCCCCTTGTGGGCGAAGACTGTTGCTTCGTTGCTAATTTTGGTAGCGGCCGACCTCCGGGCGATCACTGATCCCGCTGAGCACTTACGCGTCAACTTAAGCCCAAACGATTGGTTTCATTGCCGGTTCCACGCGGGTTCCTCGCGTAACCACGCCGCAGCGCGGCGTGGTTTTAGTCGAATTTCAGTTAAGCTGACGCTTATGCTTTGAGCGGGATCAGCTACTTTACCAATAATGGCCGCTCGGAGATCGGCGGCTACCTTTGAGCAGCATTCGAATTCCCGTATTTGTGGCTTGCTAGGCGACTGGTATGCGAAGCAATTATCGTGGCTGACAATGAGCGCTAATTTACAGACGAGATTGATACTGGCTTCGGCTTCGCCACGGCGTAAGGAATTGTTGGAGAGTGTCGGCGTTGATTTCGATATCGTTCCTGCGGATGTCGAAGAGGATAATGAGGGAGATTCCGACCCGGAGGCAATGGTGAGGGCGAACGCGGAGCTTAAGGCTCGCTGGGTGGCCGAGCGTCATGAGTATCGCTTCGTTTTGGGTTCGGATACGACGGTGCACTTGGATGGACGAGTTTTGAATAAGCCAACTGATTGGGAGGATGCGAAGTCTATGCTGCGGCGTTTGTCGGGGCGTACTCACGTCGTTTATACGGGGGTTTCGCTTCAAAATGTATCAAATGGCGTCATCGAGACCTTTGGCGTCCGGAGCGAGGTTACGTTCAAGGAGCTTGCTGATGAGGCGATCGATCGTTACTTCGACATCGTGAATCCGCTTGATAAGGCTGGCGCGTATGGGATTCAGGAAGGAACCGAGATCATAATCGAATCTTACCTCGGTTCTCACTCGAATATCATGGGGTTGCCAATCGATGAAACAAAGACGATGCTTGAGCGTCATGGATTAGCTTGACGGGTTGAAATGAGCGGAAAAGGCAAAGCGATCGAGGAAGAAGGGAATAGAGCGGAGCGTGAGAAGCCGCTTCTCGATGTCTTGCTCAAGGGTCGCAGTTTATCGCGGAATTCGTTGATTGCCGGAATTCTCGGCACGATTCTCTTTCATTTGATCGGACTGTTTGGTTTGCCGTCGGACGTGTTTACCGCTGAGAAAACGGATTATAAGGATCGTTTTCGCGAATTCGAGGTCGAGCTAGCGATGGCGGAGGAAGAGCCGGAGCAAGTTTATACGCAGACGAATCCTGGTGCTCCGGAGAATGAACCGGATAAGACGAACAATTTCGCCGCTCGGAGCCAGCAAGCGGCTCAAGAGGAGGCGCCTGAGGAGGTAGACGATGAGAATCGTCCGTCGTCCGAGAGTGATGATGATATTGAGACCAACCAATTCATAACGGGCGACCTTACGCCGCCGGACTTTGCTCCGCCTCCATCTCGGCAAAGCGAAGCTCAAGAGGAGCAGGAGGAAGCACAGGATGTGCCGTTGTTGATCCCGCAGTTCGAGAGTCAGCCTTTGATCAAGTCGATTCCCATTCCCGGGACTCAGGAAGAAGAGGATCCGGATGACACGGGGATCCTCGAAGTGGATTACGATGAGGCGGAAGCGCCGACGAATGTGAACGAATACATAAAGGGCGAGGCGGAAGAGGGCGAAGAAGAGGAGCAAGTTGCTGCGTCGCCTCAGCCATTTCTAGTCCCGCAAAACGCCCAGGTGACGGCCGAAGCTTCGGAGCCCTCGCCGCGTCCGCGTCCGCGTTTGCCGAAAGTCGCTCCTGGTCCTGTGAGAAATCGAGATCCTGGGGTTTCTAGAACCGGAACGATCGCTATGGATGCGAAGTTTAGCGAGTTTGGGGAGTATATGGAGCGCTTTATCGAAATAGTGAGCGTTCGATGGAATTCGCTGGCGGACGAGGCGGCAGGCAAGGAAAACAACAGTAAGGTGGTGTTGCGTTTTACTTTGGATAAGAACGGTTATATCTCGAATTTGGATACGCGGCCGGGCTCTACTTCGAAAGTGATTGGTATCTACATTAGCAGAACCGCACTGGAAAACGGAGCTCCGTACGGTCCCTGGACGGCAGAGATGGTTGAAGTCTTCGGAGATTCCGAAGAAGTCACATTTTCATTTCACTATCGATAGTCGATGCTTACCAATTGCCGTTTTCACCCACTTGGAGATTTTGGGAAAAAGCGACGAGCAATAACACGCAACGTTCGACGTCTTCGAGATCGACCATTTCGCTAGGCGTGTGCATGTAGCGCAATGGCACTGAGATTAACCCTGTCGCTACGCCATCTCGAGCCATTTGAATTGCCCGAGCATCGGTGCCGGTTGGTCTTGGTTCGCCTTCGAGCTGCATGGGAATGTCGATTTCCTTAGCTGTCTGTATTAGCTTTTTGTAGACAATAGGATTGATGTTGGGCCCGCGTGTAATGATGGGGCCGCCGCCCAGTTTCGTGGCGCCGAATTTGCGTTTGTCGCAGTCAGGGTGATCCGTGCTGTGGCCAACGTCGACGGCAACGGCAAAATCGGGATTGACGCCGTAGCTGGAAGTGGTGGCCCCGCGAACGCCAATTTCTTCTTGCGAAGTACCGACGGAAAAGACTTTAGCGCAAAAAGAGCTGCGATCTTCGGCGAGACGACGAAGGGTCTCACCAACAATGTACGCGCCGCATTTATTGTCGAAAGCTCGAGCAGCTCCGACGGATCCGTGGATGAGTTCGAATTCGTGATCGTAGGTAGCTACGTCGCCGACCTGAACGCGGGCGAGGGCATCCTCTTTGTTCGTCGCTGCGATATCGATCCACATTTCATTGATTTGCGGGACCTTTTCGCGGTCTTTGACATCCATTAAATGAATGGCTCGCTTGCCGGTAACGCCTTTGACGGAACCGTTTTCGGTTTGAATAATGACGCGGCGGCCAGGGATGATGACGCGATCGTGTCCGCCAATGGTTCCAAAATAGAGGAAGCCTTTATCGTCTATGTAAGTGATGATAAATCCGAGTTCGTCGAGGTGGCCAGAGAACATGACGGTCGGGCCTCCGTCGCCATTGAGACTAGCGATGCGATTTCCCAATGCGTCGAGTTGGTACTGGTCGGCGACGTTTTCGACGTAGTTGTCGAAAACCGCCTGGGCTTGCCCTTCGGCCCCGGAAGGGCTTTTGGCTTTAAGGAGGTCGACGAGAAATTCGGGAGGCGTGTAGGACATGTGTGTTGGTTTTTTTTAGGAAGGATCTAACGAGTGAGCTATTCTGCTAGTTCATCGACGATATCCTCAAGTGGATAAGTGAGGATTTCCGAGAGAGTGGGATGATACCAATGGGTTTGCATGAGGGATGCGGCGGTTAGGCCGTGCGAAACGGCGACGGAGAGCGTGTGAATGAGCTCGCCGGCATCTTTGGATACAATTTCGGCTCCCAGAATGCGACCTGTCGGTTTCTCGCCGAAGATGCGGACGAATCCGTATTTCGCTTCCATGAGAATTGATTTGCCGTGATCGTCGAAAGGGTAGTCTGCAACCACATATTCGATTCCTCGTTCTGCAAGAGCTTGAGCAGTGAGGCCGACGCGAGCGACTTGCGGATCTGTGAAGGTGACGTCGAGCATGTGATCGTAGTTCAGCGGGGTCTTCGTTACGCCGGAAGCATGATAGGCTGCCAGTTCTCCTTGCATAACAGCGGTGTGCACGATTTCGAAGGGGCCTGCGCAATCGCCTGCCGCGTAAATACGGGAATTGGTGGACCGCTGAAATTCGTCGGTTTTGATCTGGCCGTTTGGCTTTAGTTCGATTCCTGCGGCTTCGAGACCGAGGGAAGCGGTGGTTGGAATGCGACCCATTGCATTGACTACGTAGTTTGAATCGCAGGAGATCTCAGTTCCTCCATGATCGAATACAACCGTGAAACCGGTGTCGCTTTTTTCGATACGCTTTAGGTTTGTGCCCGTGTAAAGCTCTATGCCTTCGTCGCGAAATGCGGTTTCGACGACTTCGGAGACGTCGGCTGCATGATCTTTTAGGATATGCCGACTTCGTTGGATCTGAGTCGTCTTGGAGCCTATGCGATTTAGGAATTGAGCTAGTTCGCAGGCGACTACTCCGCCTCCGAGAACGATGACCGATTCGGGGAGGAAATCGAGATCGAGTACTTCGTCGCTTGTCCAGAGATCCGGATGATCGATCCCGGGTATTGAGGGTTTCGATATGTGTGAGCCGGTAGCGATGATGAAGTGTTTGCCTTTGAGGCGCGTGCCGTCGTCAAGTTCGACCGTGTCTTCGCTTACGAATTTCGCAAAGTTTCGGTAGAGGCTATACTTGTCGCTTTGCATCGATTCGACGCGGTATTCCGAGAATTCCTTGATCGTATCGACCTTGCGCTGGTGGAGCGCTTTCATGTCGACCTTGGCGTCGGAAATAGAAAGTCCGAACTGTTTTGCGTGTTGGGCGAGGTGGAGCACTTCGGCTGAATAAATGAGCGTCTTCGAAGGCATGCACCCGCGGAGGATGCAAAGTCCGCCTAGTTCTTGAGCTCCGTCGATAACGGCAACGCTGTCAGTATAGCCGCGAGCGACTCGTGCGGCATTGAAACCGCCGCTGCCGACGCCGATGGCGATGAAATCGTATTCTTTAGTCATTGTTGATCTGTGAAGATTTCTTTCTGGCAATTGTCCGATACAGGCAAACATTTATTGGGTAGATTGTTTATGAAGCAGATTCTGATACTTGGTTGTGGTTACGTTGGAAGCGCGTTTGCGATTGCGGCGAAGGCTCGGGGACATGCAGTTCGAGCAGTTACTCGAAATCGGGAGAAGGTCGATTGTTTGGAGGCGAATGGAGTGAGGGCCTTTGAGGGGCGGGTGGATGCTTTGGAATGGCATGCGTTCGCTGGAAAAGATGTCGATTGGGTTCTCAATTGCGTGAGCGCGGCGAAGCCAGGGATCGCAGGTTATCAGGCGTCATACCTTGATGGGAACCGTTCCTTGGTGGATTGGATGGCGAAAACCGGTTTTGAAGGGAAGGCGATCTATACGTCCAGTGTCTCGGTATATCCAGACAGCGGAGGCGACTGGATTTCGGAAGAGGATTCTGGAGCTGATTCGGAACGGGCCCGTTTGATGCTCGAATCGGAGTCGGTTTTTTTGGAAGGCGCTCGATCGGTTCAAGCGACGGTATTGCGGCTTGGTGGGATCTATGGTCCGAGCCGTTCGTTTTTAGCGGAACGCGTCAAGCAGTCGCAGGGCTCGTTGCCGGGCTTTGGCGACTACTATTTGAATTTGATTCGGCTTGAGGATATCGTTTCGGCAATTGAACGAGTCTTCTCAGGCGAAGGTAGCGGCAAGTCGGTGTTCAACCTGGTAGATGACGATCCTTTGCTAAAAGCTGACTTGGTTGCTGGTTTGGCGGAAAAACTTGGAGTGTCGCGACCGGTCTTTGATGAGAAGATAGGAGAGGGTGCAACGTCTCGTAGGTGGGAGAAAGGACGCCCGGCTAATCGACGTATCTCGAACCGTTTGTTAAGGGAGCAATTTGGGTGGGTCCCTCGTTTCCCAAATGCTCGCGAGGGAATGGGAGACTTGCTTTCGGATTGACGCTTGGGGAAGTCCAGGAAAGCTTGCGAAAGGTTCGTCACCGATGAGGTTTCGAGAAAAACTTAACACGTTAACCCTTTAGATTCAGAATTATGGCAGGCGTAGGAAAATTGCTTAAGCAAGCTCAGAAAATGCAGCGTAAAATCGAGGCTTTGCAAACGGAGCTCGCAGAACGTGAATTGGAGGTTTCTAGCGGAGGAGGCGCTGTGACGATTAAGATCACGGCATCGGGAGATTTTCTTTCGATTTCCCTCGATCCGGATTTGCTGAAGGAGGAAAGCTCTTTGATTGAAGAATCGGTTCTTCAGGCAGTAAAGGAAGCGAGTACCCAAGCTAAGACGATACATGAGGAAGAAATGGGCAAGGCGACCGAGGGCATGTCGTTGCCGGGGCTTATGTAAGTATGAAGTATAAAGCTCCGTTGGGGCGACAATTTCATAACTCATAATTTTTCCTTCCCAATTATTAAAGATGACTCCCTCGTTTGAAGCGCTTCAGAAACAGTTAAAAAAACTGCCAGGAGTGGGGTATCGTTCTTCGGAGCGAATGGCTATTCACCTTTTGTTGGAGAAACCGGAAAGCAGTCTGGCATTGGTTGCGGCACTTGAATCGGCGCTTGACCGTGTTTCGAGTTGTCCCGTGTGCGGCAATATTTGCGAATCAGAGCAGTGCGTGATTTGCGAGAATACCCGCCGATCGGAGTCCGGACAGGTTTGCGTGGTGGAGCATGTGAGCGATCTGCTATCGCTCGAAAAATCGGGAGCTTATAATGGAGCTTATCATGTTCTGCATGGGAAGCTTTCACCCATCAATGGTGTTGGACCTGATGAATTGAATTTCGATAGTCTGATGAAACGCATAAAGTCTAATTCGATTTCGGAACTTATCCTTGCCTTGCCGAATGATATTGAAGGGGAGGCGACTTGCCATTATTTAATCGATCTATTGGATGCGTTTCCCGTTAGCGTTTCGCGGATTGGATTTGGACTGCCTAGTGGAGGATCAGTTTTGTATGCCGACGCGGTAACCTTGCAAAGCGCTCTCTCTGCTCGTCAAAAATTCTAGTTATGCCACTCCCTGATATTTCGAACCATCCTTCGTTGAACAAAGAACGCGTCGCAGAGCTGATTGAGCAAACTGCGCACGATAGTTCGCTATTCGCTAGATTGTATTCTCTCTTCAAAGATGAGGGGCAGACGCTGATCAAGGATATCGTTGAGGGATTAGAGGCGAATGACCGTTCAGTGCTTCACGATGCAATTCATAAGGTGAAAGGGTCTTCGGCAGCGATGGGAGCGTCTCGCATTTATGAGTTGTCCAGCACGGCGATTGGAATTTGCCGCAACGACGGAGATATTGGGGACTTAACCGAATTACCGACTTTGCTGGCAACCGAGTACGCTTCCTATTGTCAGGAAGCGAAGCAGTACTTGGGACAGAGGTAGGTAGAAGCGGGGATACCCGTTTTGACCAAGCTCGAACTAGTCTTGACTGACAAGCTTGAGCTTGACTGCTAGGCGAGTCATATCCGTTGCTCCGCGAAGTTTGAGCTTTCGCATGATGTTGCTGCGATGAGCATCGATCGTACGAACGCTTAAGCCAAAAGACTTTGCGATTTCCTTCGAACTGTATCCTTCGCCTACCATTTGCAAAACGTCAGTTTCGCGAGGTGTGAGCATTTTTAGACTATCGTTGTAGTCTTTGCTCGTAATCCGCTGGCGTAGTAATTTGTAAGCTTCTGGAGAGTAGTAGACCGCTCCCTTGAGGATCTGGGCGATTGCGTCCTTGAGACTCTCGATTGTGCTGTTCTTGGTTACGAGACCGTTTACTCCGCGTTCGACAGTTGCTTTTACTATCTCGGGTGTGAAGTGAGCCGAGACGAGAATGACTTTTATGTCTGGGGCACGGTCTTTTAGTCGATTGAAAACCGTTAGTCCTCCGAGTTTCTTGATTTTAATATCCAAGATGACCAAATCTGGACGTTGCTCTAAACACGCTTCGAGTCCGGATTCGCCATCTTCGTATTGGCCGCTCACATTTAAACCAAAATCATTGGTTAAAATTGAAACAGTCAGTTCTCGGAAGAGTATTTGGTCCTCGATGATTATAACGTTCATACTGTTGTATGGTTTAGCAGAATTCAGGGGGATGAGTTTGCTCGTGGAGTCTATTATTGTAACACCTTAAGGGTTTACACTTACAATTACGAGTTGGAGTTAGGTAAACTGGTTTTTTCCGGTGACGGCGTCCAGGAAAAATTAATATAATTGGAGAAGAGTGTTGAGTGAATTTATTTTGGACAGGATTCGCTCGTTTTCTCAATTGTACCGTTATTCGAATTTTAACCTTATAAGACTCAAGGGGCACGAACTTTGCAATGAACTTCTGCAATTCTAATTTTCGAATCCGTCGGGATGCGATTCGTGCCATTTCCAAGCGGTTTCCACGATTGATTTGATATCGGGAAATTCGATCTTCCACGCGAGCTCTGCGATCGCTTTGGCCGGATAGGCGTAGGCGGCGGGTACATCGCCATCGCGGCGAGGACCGAATTCGTGCGGTACCTCAAGGCCGGTCACTTCTTGAACTACTTGAATGACTTCGAGCACGCTAGCGGGAGTGCCGGTGCCTAGATTGTAATGCAGTTCTGTTCCGTGTTGTTCGAGTTTGTCGAAGGCTGCGATGTGGGCGCGGCTGAGGTCGTTAACGTGCACGTAGTCGCGTTGGCAGGTCCCGTCGGGAGTCGGGTAGTCGGTTCCGAAAACGATGAGTTTGTCGCGTTGTCCGCGAGCTGCTTGAATGGCTAGCGGAATTAAATGAGTTTCGGGATCATGGTCTTCGCCGATAGAACCGTCGGGAGCCGCGCCTGAAGCGTTAAAGTAGCGGAAGCAAGCGTAGGAGAGGCCATAGGCTTTCGCGCAGTAACCTAAGAGGACTTCGATATCTTGTTTGGTCTGGCCGTAGGCGCTGAAGGATTGGAGGGGCAAATCTTCGTGAAGGGGCATTTCTGCAGCATCGCCGAAAACGGTGCACGATGAGCTGAAGACGAATTTTCGAACGCCGGCGGCTTGCATCGCTTGGAGTAAGCGAACGGTCTTCGCGACATTGTTGTCGTAATATTTTAGCGGATTGGTCGCGGATTCCCCAACATTGATGAGGGCAGCGAAGTGCATGACGATGTCGATGCCTTCATTTTCCAAGATTGGCTGTACGAATTCTTGGTTGCCCATGTCGCCTTCGTAGAGGGTGACACCCTCTGGAATCGTGTCGTGATGACCGAATGAAAAATTGTCTAGAATCACTGGTTCGTGACCACTTGCTTGCAATTGGCGGACGCAATGGCTGCCGATATATCCTGCTCCTCCGACGACGAGTATCTTCATAATGCTGCTTTAGTATTGATAAGGGGGACTTTTTAACTACGGAAGGAGCTTCTCAATTGGAAAGCAAATTATTCTTTCTTCGAAATGGAGCTTAGCAGAATCGTTATAACTGGGGTGGGGTTGACGTCGCCCAATGGAAATAGTCTCTCGGAGTTCAGGCAAAACCTGCTCGACGGAGTGGCTGGGATCAGTCGCATCGAAATGCGTTACATGGGGGAGGTCCTTGCGGGTGTATGCGATTTCGATCCGCTCCGTTACCAAAAGAAAAAAGAAGTTCGCGTGGGAACGCGGGCGGGCAGTATTTCGATTTATTGCGCTCAGGAGGCCGTGAAGGATAGCGGACTTGATTTCGAAAACATGTCCAAAGACCGCGTAGGCATTTATGTAGGGATTACCGAACATGGCAATGTCGAGACTGAGAACGAAATCTACAATATTTCCAAATTCGATTACGACACGAAGTATTGGACGCACCACCACAATCCGCGAACGGTTGCTAACAATCCAGCGGGCGAAACGTCGCTCAATCTGAAGATTACCGGACCGTCGTACACAATCGGGGCGGCTTGCGCGGCGGGGAACATGGGACTCGTTCATGCCTTGCAAATGTTGCGGTTGGGCGAGGTCGATGTGGCGATTGCCGGAGGAGTGTCGGAGAGTATTCGATCGTTTGGCATCTTTGCGGGCTTCAAAAGCCAGGGCGCGTTGGCCGAACATGAAGATCCGAACAAAGCGTCGCGTCCATTTGATCTTGATCGCAACGGCATCGTCGTGAGTGAAGGAGGGGCGTTGTATACGCTTGAACGTCTGGAGGATGCCCAAGCGCGGGGAGCGAAGATTTACGGCGAGATTGCCGGTTATCATGTCAATTCGGATGCGACCGATTACGTTTTGCCGAATCCGGAGCGTCAAGCGCAATGCATGCGAGCGGCTTTGAAGAAAGCTAAGATGGCTGCGAGCGACATCCACATCGTCAATACTCACGCGACTGCCACCCCGATGGGCGACGTGCAGGAATGTCGAGCGATTCGCGAAGTGTTTGCCGATTGTCCGGACACCTATGTCAATAACACGAAAGGATTTATCGGACATTCCATGGGAGCGGCGGGAGCATTGGAACTCGCGGGCAATTTACCTTCGTTTGATGACGGTATGGTGCACCCTTCGATCAACGTCGACAAGCTCGATCCGGAGTGCGCTATTCCCAATTTAGTTTTGAACAACCCTATTAAAGCAAAACGAGTTGACGCTATACTTAATAACTCCTTTGGTATGCTCGGTATTAATTCAGCGCTGATAATTCGGCGCTTTTCTGACTAGACACGGAACGTATTTTTATGAGCAAAGACGAATGCAAACAAGTAGTTCTCGACATCATCGCCGAGATCGCTCCCGACGAGGAGCTTAGCGATGTAAAGCCAGATGTGGCGTTGAGAGAACAGCTGGATCTTGATTCGATGGATTTCCTTGATATCGTTATGGAGCTTCGCAAGAAGCACGACATCGAAGTACCTGAGTCCGAGTACGGACAATTGGTATCGCTTGATCGTTGCGCGGAGTACCTTACTCCAAAGTTCAACGCCTTGGTATGGCGTTCTCAATTGCCAATCAATTTCGGTCCGACAATTGTGTCGGGCCATTTTTTTGTATTCAATGAAGCGCTACTTTTAAGATGGAACGATACGATGTAGCGATAATTGGAGCGGGCATGTCGGGGATTGCGGCAGGGATTCGCTTGGCTCACTTTGGGAAAAAAGTGTGCATATTCGAGCGTCATTATGCTTCGGGAGGCTTGAATAGCTTCTATGCGAAGGATGGTCGCAAGTACGATGTCGGTCTGCATGCGATGACGAACTTTACGGGGCCTGGCGATCGGCGGGCTCCGTTGAATCGGATCATCCGTCAATTGAGAATATCGCGGGAAGATCTTAAACTGTGCGAACAAAATGGCTCGCGAATAGCGTTTCCGGGAGCGAATCTTCGCTTCAATAACGATTTCGCGTATTTCGAATCGGAGATTGAGAGCGTTTTTCCGAAGCAAATCGACGGCTTTCAAAAGCTCGTTGCGGCAATTCGTTCGTTCGACGACAATGAGTTCAACTACGTTTATCGCTCTGCTCGCGAAGTGGTGCGGTCTTGTGTGAACGATCCGGTCTTGGAGGACATGATCTTTTGTCCATTGATGTATTATGGAAGCTCGACTGAGGAGGACATGGATTTCGGTCAGTTCGTGATTATGTTTAAATCCATTTTCTTCGAAGGCTTCGCTCGTCCGCTTGAAGGAATCCGGAATATCATCCGCTTGCTCTTAAAACGCTATCGTGAATCCGGAGGGATTCGAAAGATGAATACAGGCGTTGCCAAGATCGTTGCCGTGGATAACCAAGTCGATCGCCTGATTCTCGACAACGGCGAGGAAGTCCAGGCCGATGTTGTGCTCTCTTCAGCTGGATTACCGGAAACATACGCGCTGTGCGAACCGCAGCCAGAGCTGGAAACCCCAGTATCGCCGGGTCGGCTGGCGTTTACGGAGACAATCTCGGGTTTCAAGGATCAACCCGAGTCATTCGGGTGGGGCGACGACACGATCGTCTTCTTTAATTCCCGCGATCGGTTTTCATATCGCGAAGCGAGCGACCCGGTTGATTTGACAAGTGGGGTTATTTGCATCCCCAATAATTTTCAGTTTGGCGACGAGCAAATGCCCGAGGGTGTCGTTCGGGTTACCTGTCTTTCAAATTATGCCAAGTGGAAAGGCTACGGCGAAGAGGAATACGCGGAAAGCAAAGAGCAGTGGCGGCCTCGGATTTGGGAGGCGGCGAAAGTATTTATGCCGCCGACGGCTTTAGACTATGACCAGGCGTGCATCGCTCATGATATGTTCACGCCTACCACGGTGGAGCGTTACACGTGGCGAAAGCAAGGGGCTATCTATGGGGCTCCACAAAAAACGAAGGACGGGACGACACCGATTTCTAATCTCTTCATTTGCGGAACGGACCAAGGTTTTCTCGGAATTGTTGGCAGCATGTTGAGCGGGATAGCAATGGCGAATACCCATGCTTTGCGTTAGGGAATTTGTTTCCTTTGTGTCTAATGCCCCGAAGCTTGCTTCGATTTTGGTAGCGGCCGATCTCCGAGCTGTCTTGCTGGCGTGGGGTGGCATTTGACCGAAAGTTGAAGGGCTTCTTTCGGGAGTTTTTTATCCCTGAAAGAGACTTTACATCTAATATTTCCACCAAATCCAGGTTGCGATTGCCGCTAGGACGAGGAAGGCGCATCCAAAAATCATAGCGCAACCTTTTCGAGCGTCTTTGACCGAATCCTGCGTTTCGGGACCGAGCTTGTCATAAATATCTGAAAGGACCGCTTTGGGATCGGGTTCGTCTGTTGAGCGTTTACTTGGAATTTCGCTTGAAAAATCGACATACCCTAGAGCTCCGCCACTTTTAAGGCGATTGGCGGGAATAGGATTATCGATTGGATCGTTTTCGGGCGTTTCGATGGTCGCGCTTTGGAGGGAGCTTATTTCAGATTCCAGCCAACTGAGGTGCTCTTCTGTGAGAGCCCTTTGCTTTAGGAGTTGAATGAGTCGATCGCTGGCCATTTTGAACTGACTCTATTGCTATCGCTTCAGGGCGACGCGCCTTAAGCGAATACACGAAAAAGCCCTTTCCTACGAAGAGGAAAGGGCTTGGGGAAATCGTTTTGCGAAGCAGGTTATACTTCGACAGCCACCTTACGGTGTTCTTTGTCGAACTTTACGGTGCCGTCGCTGAGAGCGAAGAGCGTGTGGTCGCGGCCAATGCCGACGTTCAAGCCGGGATGGAAGCGAGTGCCACGTTGGCGAACGATGATGTTGCCAGCGATTACTTGCTGACCGCCGAATTTCTTGACTCCAAGACGTTGGGATGCGCTATCGCGTCCGTTCTTACTGGTACCTTGTCCTTTTTTATGCGCCATTGTTCAGTGTCTCTATTGAAATTAAGACTCGATCGAGTCGATTTTGATAACGGAAAGCTCTTGGCGATGACCGCGACGGCGTTCGTAGCCTTTGCGCTTCTTCTTCTTGAAGATGATAACCTTGCGGCCGCGTTTGTTTTCAAGGATGGTCGCTTTGACCATGGCGCCTTCGACGAATGGATTGCCCAATTGAAAGCCTTCGCCTTCACCTAGAGTGAGGACTTCGCTGATGTCGAGCTTTGCGCCTGCTTCGGTTTCGGGATAGCGGTTCAGTATGAGAACGTCGCCCTCTTGTACTGTGAACTGTTTGCCCTGGGTTTGGATGGTTGCTTTCATGTGAAATAAAACGGCGTAATAAGGGAGCTTCTTCTCAGGGAATCAATCTTTTTTGTTAAAAACTTCGCCTAGTCTCTTTACTAGACAGAATCTTAACGCTTCCTATGGTGGGTCGATCCATGGATATCGAGCAGATTCGAAGTTATTTTAACGATCCTAAAACGGTCGATCATTATGTGAGAGCAGTGGCAAATGTCGGTCTGTGGGAATCGGAGCGTCTATTGATGGAGAAGTGGTTTCGTCAAGATGGTTTGATTCTCGATCTCGGATGCGGCGCTGGACGGCTCGGTCTTGGCCTATGGAAAATGGGATTTCGCAGGCTTTGGGGAGCTGACTTGTCGGAAGAAATGGTGAGGGAGGCTCGAGGGATTTCGGAATGCCTAGGGGCGGAGATCGCTTATCAGCGGGAAGACGCGACGAAAATGAGCTTCGAAACGGACTTTTTCAAATCGGTGGTTTACGGATTTAATGGTTTGATGCAAATTCCGCTCAGAGAGAATCGCCGAAAGGCGTTGAAGGAGATTTTGCGTATAACGAATCCAGGGGGCGTTTTTATTTTCACGACCTTGGATCGTGAAGATCGTTTGTACGAAGTGGTTTTCAGGGATTCATCGGACTTCGACCATGATCCCGTTAGAAACCCGAAAGTATTAGAAGAAGGGGATCGCCATTTCAAAACGAAACACGGGATGACCTTCATGCATGTTCCACGTCGTAACGAAGTGCTTGCCGACTTAGAAACGACTGGATGGATCTGGGAGGAGGATCATATGCGAAGCGAAGTAGCCAGCGAATCTGCCGATGTATTGGAATTTTCGGAAGACTGTCGGTTCTGGATAGCAAAAAAGCCGACGTCGTAACGTCGGCTTTCGAAAAATTTGCGAATGCGTTTTTTTAAAAACTAGTTTTAAGCCTAGTTGGAACGCAGAATATACGACGGTTGGAGTCGATTCGTATTTGTTTTCTGAATGAAGATCTTAGGAGTAGAGGATTTGTTCTCGGCACGTTCTTTAGAAACGACCTCGGTCATAGCCATTTGTCCTTTCGCGGCGGCCCGGGCTTCCATTTCTTTGATGGCTTGTTTTCTAGCTTGATCGCGAGCGGCTACGATGTCGCGGCGATTTTGAACTTTTGCTTTTGCGAGAGCGTCTTCGGCAGCTTTGAGTTTCGCGGCTGCTCCGGCATTTTCCGATTTGCGCAGCGCTTGGAGGCGATTGCTTTCGGCTTCAAGTCTTTGGCCTTCAGCCGTAAGGCGAGCGGTTTCCTTTTCCGCTGCGGCTCTGGCTTCCTGAGCGGCTATACGAGCTAGATTTTCTCTAGTCTTAAGAGCGTCGATTTCGGCTAGGCGAGCTTTATCGCTCAGAGCATCTTTAGCGGCTTTTGCTTCGGCTAAGCGGCGCGCTTCCTCGGCCCGGGCGGCTTTACTTGCTTCTTGCTGAGCCAGGCGGTCTTTTTCTTGAAGGGCCAATTCGAGTTCCTCGACTCTAGCTGCTTCGGCTTCGGCTACCTTGTTCGCGTTAACGTACTTGAAGGCAAAGAACCCTGTTAAGAGAAGGGCGAGGATTAGAACGATGATTAGAGGTTTTTTATTTTCCATTGCGAAGAAGAGTAGCGATTTTGATGTTTCTATGTTTACTAGGGATCTTGTTGAAGGACGTAAAGATCCTAAACGAAAAAAACGGATTTGTGCGCTTCGAAAATAAGTGGATTTTAGTTCTTGATCTCCGTTTTTAGTTAACCACTGTTCCCACTCAGTTTACCGGAGAGATGGCTGAGTGGTCGAAAGCAACGGTTTGCTAAATCGTCGTAGGGGTTAAACTCTACCGCGGGTTCGAATCCCGCTCTCTCCGCCACTACTGATTAAGATCGCTCCCGAACAAAGGGAGCTTTTTTGCGTTCGGAAGTCTCCATACGGGATGAAGAACCCGCAGGGTGTCAGGCCTTCTCGCTTCGCTCGTGAACGACGTAAGGAGCGCAGCGACTGGAGATGGGGCATGCGAAGCATGAGTCTGCAGGACTTGGGCAGCGCCCAACCAATCCCGCTTTTTTCTGTCAAAATCTCGGGCCCAATACTCTTCTGGTACGGAGCGAAATTTCCGCTTTTTGGGATTCCTTCTGGTTTCGAGCTGTATAGGGTGCGCGGTAGTGAAGCTTTTCTTTTTAGGGACCGGGACCTCGCAAGGGGTGCCTGTTATTGGTTGCTCTTGCAGAACGTGCGTTTCTAGCGATCCGCGAGATACGCGTTTTCGGACGCATGTCCATGTAGAGATGGGCGATTTGAATATTCAGATCGATGCGGCCCCGGAGTTTCGGATACAGGCGCTGAAGCATTCGATTCCGAAAGTCGACTTGGTTGTCCTGACACATGGGCATTCGGATCATATCCTTGGGATGGATGATATGCGACGGTATTGCGATCTGAGAAAAGGAGAGGCACTTCCGGTTTACACGAACGATGAAGGGGAATCCCGGATGCGAAGCATTTTCGGGTATGCGATTGGCGAACGTCCTAAGGTGCCTGGTTATCCGGCGTTTTTGCCGCAGCGCATGCCGGAGGTTTTGGAAGTCGCTGGCGGAGTTATTCGCTCAACGGTTCAAAGTCATGGGAGTTTCGATACCTTGGGCGTGGTTTTGGAGGAAGTGCGATCAGGAAGGAAAGTGGCTTACTTTGCCGATTGCGATTCGGTTAGTGGTGAAGCGGTGGAGTTGGCGAAAGGCGCAGATGTGGTGGTGTTGGATGCGCTGCGTATGAAGTCGCATCGTTCTCATATGAGTATTGAGGAAGCGGTTGCTGCAGCTAGTCGAATTGGGGCTAAGCAGACGTATTTGATTCACATGACGCATGAGATTGAACATGAGGTTGTGGATGCTTCGTTGCCGGCAGGAGTGAACCTTGCTTACGACAATTTGGTAGTGGAGGTGTAGGGGGCTTGTTGCTGCGGCCTCGGCGATGCCGCCCTACCTTTTGGTCTGCCTATGTAGATTCCGCTTTTTAGGCGTGAATATTGGGCAGGTTTTACAGACCGAGAGGGGCAAAAAAGAAGCGCCGAGAGAATCGGCGCTTTTCGTTGTTTGGAGGATTGGGCATCCTCTCGGTGCGTAAGTAAATACTGGTCGATCAGTTAACCGTGATCGGTACGACGACTTCCGAGTATCCAGGGATCTCGATAAACAGGCTGCCTTGTCCTGGCCCTCCACCTTGTACGGATACGCTCGCGGAGCGTTGTCCTGCTTGGATTGAAACTCGATCCATTATGATGCTTTGCGGAATGTCGGTGGTCACTCGGATTTGGAGGCCTCCTGGAGGAGCTGCTTCGGGGACACTCAATAATAGAGTTGTACTTTGGCCTTGAGAAATCGCTGAGGGCGTGAGTCTGGCACTGACCGTCGATGTATCGACTCGCAGGGTTCCAGCAAAGATTTCGCCAGCGATGCCGAGGACTTTCACAGCGTAACCGCGACCTTCGGGAAGCGAAGGTACGTAGAAGGAGAGCGATGTGGAGCTATCGAAGCGCGTCGCGGCAGGTATTTCACCGACCATGATTTTGTCTTCTCTTGTGAAACCGCGGCCAAGGACGGCGACTCGGGTTCCGATGGGGGCTCGATTTACTTCGAGCTCCACTGAGTAGCGGTTCTCGATCGAAAAGCTGTTGAGTTCGGTAACGATTTCCTTGGAAGCCGATCCGTTCTCGGTTTTGCGTTGGTATTGAACGAGAATATAGTAGGTCGCATCGGAGCGGCCTATTGGCATGCGGAAATCGTATTCGTAGAGATTGCCTGAGCCGGGCGCCTGGCTCATCGGGTGGGCTTGGCCATCGATGATTACTTCAGGACGAAGCGTCTCTTTGACGATCGCCGAGTTCTTCACGTTTATTTGAGCCGTGATCGTGTAAACGTTCGACGGATTTGCCCTTATGCTTGAAGGCGTCAAATCGGTGACGTTAATATTGCAGCCTGTAATGAATAGCGCGATTGGCGCTAGCAGGCAAAGGGACCAGTTTCTCTGGGTGGACTTGGACGCGGAAGTATCCATGATATTGTGTCGTAGACTAAATTAGGACTTGAATTACAATCAAATAAAAGGCTGTGAGTGAAAGAAATAATTCATGCAAGGTAACTTAAAGGCAACCGTCGAGGGGAAAAAAAACAATTTAGGGAAGGAATTCCAGCCTAAATGGTGGGGGGACACACTTGGATTGTATGTTCATGTGCCATTTTGCGCGACTGCGTGCGATTTTTGCGCGTTTTATCAGGTGCAAAGCGACCGAGAAGGAATTCGTCGTTACTTGGATGGAATGCAAGACGAGGCAGAGGCGATTTCCTTGAATCAGGGCATCGATACCTGCTTCTGGGGAGGTGGAACGCCGGGTCTGCTGAAGGCCGAGGATTTGGATAGGCTTTGCGATGTGGTGATAAATAGATTTGGCCGTCCGAAAACTGAATGGTCGGTGGAGATGGCTCCATCGACGGTTAAGGCGGACAAATTGAAGGTATTGAAAGAGCGGGGAGTCACCCGCATTTCGATGGGCGTGCAGAGCTTTGATGATGGCTTGCTTGACAAGTTGGGACGGCAACACAGTCAAAAGCAGGTACTGAAGGCCTATGATTTGATTCGCGAATTCGATTTCGATTCAGTGAATCTGGATTTGATTTTCGCTATTCCGGGTCAGGACGAGGAACGCTTGAAGGCCGATATTAGAACTGCAGCGGCATTGGAGCCCGATCATTTGTCGACGTATTGTCTGACTTTCGAAGAGGATACGGCGTTATTCGTTCAATTGTCAGAGGGTAAAGTGAGCATCGACCAGGAGATGGAGTCGCGTTTGTACCGGACGAGCTGGGAGATGATGGCGGAATTGGGCTATGAGCAGTACGAGGTTTCAAATTACGCGCGACCAGGGAAACGATGCGCTCATAACGTTAATACGTGGAATATGGATCAGTGGATTGGCTTGGGGCCTTCTGGCGCTAGTCAGTTCCGTGGTCGGCGCTACGCGAATGTTCCGGATCTTGCGAAATGGCTAGAGGCTCGCGATGGGCCGGAGTCGGGTCGAGTAGACGAGTCGGATTTGACGCCAGAGCTTCTAATGGACGATTGTTTGATTTTTGGCTTACGAATGAATGACGGAGTAGACTTGGGTGCGCTTGAAGCGCGGTTCGATACGGGAGTGACGGAAAGGCAAGCGTCCATCTTGAGCCAACTTGAGGAGGAAGGAAAACTCATTCGCGAAGGAAGTATTATCCGCCTAACCGACGACGGTCGAATGATCGCCGATGCGATCGGTGCGGAATTAATGGAGTGAATAACTACGGGATTAGGTGTTTAGCGCTTGCGCTAGAGGGGTGCGCTTGGCTTATGAATGCAGTGATGTCGAGGGATCTAAAAGGTGGAAACGAAATGCGACGAAACGGGGTTGCGTACGTAAAGGTCGTACTTGGTTTGGCATTGGCGAGCCTTGGATTTCTTTTTTCCGGTTGCAGTACGACAAGTGGGATAAGCCCCGAGGATACAATGCTGGCTCGCTTCGTCGTAGAGTCCGATCAGGGGGTAGTAGTGTCCATGCCGGTAAGCGGGGCGCGGATACGAGTGAATCCGAAGGCGATATTGACAGAGTATGATTTATTGGATGTGTCAGTGGTGGAACTCGACTTGGGGCTTTGCCTTCAGTTTTCATTGAGCCACCAGGCGTCGCGGGCTTTTTACCAAACCAGCGCGAGTAATCAGGGTCGACGACTTGTCTTATTGGTGAACGGCAAGGCACTTGGATTGCGCCGGATCGATCGCCCGGTTTCGAATGGGGTGATTTACGTTTTCATAGAAATGCCGGATGGGGACTTGCCTGAACTAGCGAAGAATTTAAGAGAAACGAGCATTGAAATTCAGAAGAAGATCAGGGG
>Ga0115000_10001539_pt1 | contig 20318 bp, 6 predicted proteins | sample ArcticOcean_MG_C_6_FD_89690 | JGI IMG/M metagenome (GOLD analysis project Ga0115000, IMG submission 89690) | Marine microbial communities from western Arctic Ocean - ArcticOcean_MG_CB8_128 | ecosystem: Environmental > Aquatic > Marine > Oceanic | place: Arctic Ocean: Canada Basin | collected... | reverse complement strand
TCAGAGAAGTCTGCTGCCCAACCTTCAGCCGTTAGATCTGCTCCTTGCTTAGCAAAGTCTTCAGCGCTTACTATTTTTGTTTCACCGTCTTTAGTAAATATAACGTTTGACTTGGTGGTAGCCAACGTATCATCAAAATCCCAAGCTGTCATACCCTTAGGCGTGGTGTCTTGGCTATAGAGGTTATTAGCTTTGCGAGAATCATTAACCGCTTTCGCCACCTCAACAGGTGTAGTATCTTTGTCAACAATAGATTTCAAGCCCTCTCTAAGCTCTTGCTTTTTTGTATTATCTGTATCAGACAGGTTGTCAATTACTTCTTGTATCTTAGATCTGCTAGCTAAAAATTCAGTTAGGTAACTAGAATAAGGCTTTCCTCCTTCAGTATCTACAAGTGCGTCAATATCAATATCACCCTTCACGGATAGCAAACGTATTTGATCAGCCGTGCTAGTGGTTCCTAGCTTGTTGTCTTGCATGTCACTATATACCTTAGCCGCTAAGCTTTGTGCAAAGTTAGATGATATAGCTTCTATGTCAGCAGATAAATTAGACTTGCCTGTGTACCAATGATTCATCAGAGCCTCTAACATCATTCGCTGTGAATTAGCGCTAGGTGTTATGTGCTCACCTTTAAACCTTAAAGGGCTATCTTTTGGAGACTCCATGATTGCTTTGGTTTCAGCTTCAATCATAGCGGGTGTTGTAGGACTGAGAAGTTGAGCTGCTTTACTTCTTGAGTTTAGTTTCTTTTGAGCTCTTCTTTTAGCGTCCTTAAGTGCTTCAGCGTAGTTAGGGTGATCTACATTAAGTTCTACACCGTGATTGGCTTTTTGTGCTGGAGTCAGACTAGAAGATGGGAAGTAAACAACTTGCCCAGTCTTTTTGTTAACGCCTCTCCACATAGCCTGAGGCTTATCAGAGTATTGTATGGCGTCAAGGCTCGTAAGAGACCTAATACCCATGACATTACTAGAGCCCACTTTAAACTGCTGCATAATGCCAAGTCTAGTCTGTTCGTCTGGGGCTTTAGCCATAGCGTCCGTAACTCTCTTTAATACTTTTTTGTTTTCTGTTTTAGCTTTCTTTATGTCCTTTCCATACAGCTTGTTTACAAGGGCTTCTTTTTGCTTTGCGTTTAAATTAGGATCTACTAATATCTTTTGTATATTAAGCATCAACTTTTTGTTGGCGTTTAGTTGTACTATGTTTGGATTTGCAGTAACACCTTTAGTTTTCTTATCATACAGATCGTATACAGCCTTGTTATCTGCTATGTTAAGACCTCTTTTACTACCCAGCATCCCAAAGAAGGGTTTACCTAAAGCCTTTACGTCAGCAGCATCCATTGTTTTGATCAGGTGCGTAGCACCAGCTGCTAATTGCTTTCTAGCTTTTTTCGCTATTCTCGCGTCCTTGGACATGATGACAGACTTAAAAAACTTACTTAGTATAGTAGCTGCTTTTCCTTCGAATGTGCCATTTCCCACTTTAGCTTTTAGTGGGGCAACTAAGTTTTGTTCTGTATCAGAAAAGTATTCACCATAACCAATATCATCAACGTAATCTAAGACGACTTGAGATATACCCTCTTCTTTTACCCTTTGCTTAAACATGTCAGTATCATAGCCAACCATGTCCCCGTTAACAGTCTCCATAGCTATTTCAGCTACCTTTACAACTTGATCTTGGAACCCTGGTAATCCTAAAGGAACTGACTGCAGCATTTCTGATATGCCACTACCGTCTGGGCTAGTATCCTGCGAGTATAGGTTTAAGCTTCTGCCGTCTGCAACGTGAAGAACCTCAGAGATAGGGTCACCTCTGTTTTCCATAGCTACTCTAGCACCCTGATTAGTCATAGCCATATCAGTAAGCTTGACTAAAGCCCTTATTTTTTGGCCAATGTTTCTGTCGTCTTTGAGGTTGAGGTTTGGTTCTCCTTTTGGCGTTACACCAAACATAGCGAGTATCTCGCTGTCTAACATAGAATCGTTAAAGGAGTAACCTGTTAAGTTATCTTTCCTGGTATTCTTAGTAAATAGATCTGAGTTTAATAATACGCCTGGTATACCAATAGCTTTGTCTGGTCTAGACTCTAGCTTTCCTGTGTCAGGGTTCTTAACCATCTTGACAGTTGAGTGCTGAGGTATTATAGCGCTACGTATCTCGCTAATATGTTTCTGCGCCCATCGCTGTGCATTGGTAACATCAGTCGCATCTAAATTACCTGACTTAGGTTTACCGGCTTTATTGACAGGGTTAATACCCATCATCTCCATAACTTGATAAAACCTTTTACCGCCTAGCGTTTTGTAGTTTTTACCATCAACCTTTATATCACCGTTGACAACGTCAGCCATAATACTATTGTGTATACCAGCGCCTTCGCTTCCAAACCTTGTCCAAAGCTTAACACCTTTACCTCGGCGCTCTATTTCACTAACACCGGTATTTTCGTCTACAGCCAAACCAACCATGCCAGGTGAGTCTATGCCCACGGTGATTACACCATCAGCACCTATGGTACCTATAACTTCTTTAGCCCTTTCCTTTAAATATTTATTAACCCAAGCCGCAACAGGTACCCCCTTAGTGTTGTCGTACTCTTGTAGTAGACCCAGTAAGCCTCTTGGGTGTGTTATTAAAGCCATCTTGCCATCTTCCATATTAAACCCAGCTACTTTAGCGTATGGCTTTAATATAGTTTCTAGTTGTGATTTCTTTCTTTCTACGTTTTGCCCTTTGCGTTTTGCTATAGCAGCGTCATCAGTGTTTATACCATCATACTCGTTGATAATACCAGGTATATCTCCTTTGTCAAATAAAGCTGTAACTCTATCAGAAGCTTCCTTTTTGTTATCTTGAGAGTATAATGTTTCTCCAGGTTTAGCGTTTTTGTTTTTTTCTGCTATTTGCTCATCTGTAAGAACCGGTGGAGAGAAGTGTGTTATTTTTCTTTTAGCTTGCCTTGAGATTTCACCTTTAGCAAACGCATCAATATAGCCTGCAATATAGTTTAGTCCTGCTCCTTTAGACTTAAAATTGAAGTTACCACCATACGTACTCCTCAACAAGTTACCTAAGCCTTGACTTGACTTTCTAGCTTCTTTTAAAGCACCTTCGTTTGAAGGGTCTTGTAGTAAGTCTTGAACCCTATGCACATACTCCTCGGCAGCCAAGGGCGTTTGCTGATCCATTGGTAAAGCAGGGTTTGTATCTGGGTTGTATTCTTTTGATGGATCTTTTAGTTTCAACCTAGCTTCATCTACAATAGTTTCACTACTCATCTGGTAAACAGCTATAGTGCTTAAACGACGCAGAGCCGCGGTACTTTGCATAGACTCAAACACGTTTTCAGCTAGCTCATTTCTTTCCACATCTGTTAAAGCCATTTCCGTGATAATGTGGCTGATCTCATGTGAGAATACGGTACCCTGTAAGACCTTACCGTCTTTTAGTTTTTGCTTGGCCTTCTCCGCGTTTAAAGTTAAGTAGGTTGGTTTGCCGTTTTTACCAATAGTGATACTACCAAAATCATCTACCACAACCTTACCGTCTTTGTCAACAAATTCTGCAACAGCTCGCTCAGCAGCTTCTGGTGAAGTATAACCCATGTCATCCCAATTCTCAACGTGGTAGTTCTGTATTTCTTTTATATTAGCTTTTTCAATAATCTGAACGTTTTCTAGTTCTTTCTTGCTAAGTATATCGCTTGCGTTAGTAGACTGCTTATCATAAGTTACTCTAGCGTCTGTTCTTTTCGCTAAAAGCTTAGAGGCGTAATGCTCATAATACTGGGTTTCTAGCTTCTTCTTTCTATTCTTTCTTTTACCATCCTTTTTCGCAGCGTCAAACCCTCCTTTACCGTATATCTGCTCTTCAACGTGGCGCTTGACATCGCTGTCGTTACGCATCTCGTTTACATTACCCTCTTGAAACTGTTTCTTAGAAGCGTCGTGAACAGCTATAAACTTGTCTCTATTAGACATCTTGTTGAACTCAGGGTTATTCTTAGATAGTTTATTAGCTATACGTGTACCTCTGTTACCAAGATGCTGCTGGATAAGACCGTTATCCCCAAGAGCTTCACGTTCAAACGTTGTCTCAGTCGATTTAGTTATATTGTCTCTAGTCTCTTGTATTAAACCAAGCTTAGTATCTAAATCTTTAGCATCAGATTTGCTTAGCGTTTTTTTGTAAGCATCCATTTTGGCTTTCTTAACCTCAAGACTCATCTCAGGTTTTATGCCCGCTTTTCTATTAACATCGCTTTCAATAGCCGAAGCTCTAACCATCTGCTCTAAACCCTTGACGCCATTGACAATAACGTTAGCCTCCATAGAGTTGTCAGCGTAAGCTAATTTACTTCTAACAACCTTCCTGATTTTTTCTTGATAAAGAGCAATAGTCTGCGTGTCTTTAAGGTCTACGTTCTGAAGCGCTTTGTGTAGGTCGGCTAACTCTTGCTTGCCTTCAAAATAGCTTTGTCTTTCTGTTTTTGTGACGTATTGAGATTTCGCGAAGTTAACAAAATTCGAGCTACCAGACATTGGTCCACTGGTTAATATCGATGTAACCGCGATATCATCCCACTGGCTCCAATCTGCCTCGGTACCTAACCAGTACCCATCAGCAAGGTTGCTGGCGGCCCAGATCAGCTCCTCCTCTAGGATCTCACCACCTATTTCTTTTGTGGTTTTTCCAAGTGATTGAAAACCTCTTTTCCAAGTCTGAGTGGTTATAGCTGAAGCTATGTCATCGACACTTCCTTTCATGGCTGCTATAGCGTTCTTAGCGTTAGGGTTTGTACCAACAAAATATGATATACCACCCTCAATAATAGCGGCGCTAGCAACAGAGCCCCACAATGTTTTGCTGTCAATATCCCCAAGTGCTTGAGTCTCAAGAAGATTACCTTTCACCTCCTTATACTCTTCTTCACTAACTACCCCAATATTGTACTGCCTTTCTAAATCAGCCAGCTGAAGTGTTGCCATTTCACCAGCATCAATCTGTTGCTCTAATTGGAATCTTTTTTCTCCACCTGCACCTGCTCCAAATATAGTTGGCACCAACCAACTTCCTGCTCCAGGTAAAACTATGTTTACACCTATAGCTGTAACTACATTAGCGCCTTGTTGGGCTATTGTTTGCTGGGCAAATCTCCAACCAAGCCCAGCTTCAGCAGCTTCTTCGTAAGTTAGACTTGCGGCCTTGTATTCAGACCCACGCTGTTTGCTCTCTTTATAACGAGTACCCTGATCGCTGCCAAGTAAAACCTGCACATTAGCTCCCATATCTTGAAATCCTCCCCAGAAATCATCACGCAAGAGATCCCACTTGTCATACTCTTTGTCTGTTATAACCCCAAGATCAAAAGCGTCGCTTTGTAGAGTTTTGTAATCCGCAATTAAAGAGTCATAGCCTTCAGACCACTGCTTACCTAGTTTTCTTGAGTTGTATGTATGGTCATTGAGTAATCTTTGATACTTATTTACCTTGTCTTCGTCAAGTCCTTCTACAACTATAACCCCATTTTTTGATGTATACCCTAGACCAGCTTTTTCTATTTGCTTTAGTATGCCATTTAACTCAGTTTTAGAATTTTCGGTTATTTTATCACCTGCCTTTTGGTATTTCTTAAATAGCTCTGTGTAACTACCAGTTGCATTTAGGTAACCATCACTTTTTGATGCAATCTCATCAAGGTAATTAGAATCTCTCCTGAAGTCATCTATAGTTGCTGAGTTAGCTTCTGGTCTCCATAAAATACGCTTCGGATCTCCGTTTGCGTCAAGCACGAGGTTCCCCTCAGCATCGTACTCGTTAATATATTGATCTCCCTTAGAATCATCTAAGAGCCCTAGCGTAGAAAAATATGTGGCAGTTCTCTCGTCAGCCATACTCAAAGCCTGCTCTTTTATAACGTCCTCTGTTAATATACCTGTATAACCATTTTCATCTGAGTTAAATAAATTTTCAAGTATCGTTAATTCGTCTGCAGGTATTTTACTTTTAAGGTTTAGTGGTATGGTTAATGAAGTTCCTTTGTCTCTACCATAACGATCTTTATTGTCAAGCATAGTTCTAAGCTGAAACCTAATCGCGTCTTCTATTGACGATTGTCCAGATCGCGCTTTATTCCCTAACCACTCCTCACTGAGCAATAAATCTATGGTTGCGCCAGAGATCCCAGCCTCTACGGCGGCTTGCTTAATCAAATCCGAAGCTACCATTCCCCCTGAAACAACCTTTTCTCCTTGCCATGCCTTCGTTCCTACTACATTATCTAACCCCCATAGTAATAGCTCTTCTGGGGATCTGTCGATTACGTCTTCGTAAATTCTTTTTCTGTTACCTCGGTAAACGTTAGTTGCGTCAACCGTCATTTTAGTGATGCTGTCTCTTAAAGCACTTAGGTCTGCCTCATCTAGATTATTCCATAACCACTTTTGAACCCCTTGAGCGCCGTTGCCCTTATGAAGCAACTCTTCCGTTTCGGCGTTTTCAATAAAATATCTACCTAAGGTGGGACTTGTAATCTTCATGTTTACGACTTTTAGCTCCGTGTTGATGGCATCTAAGTCATCAAACCAAGTTTTCATCCCCGACAAATGAAGTGCGTCGTCTCTTTTTCCAAGTATTCTAAATAAACCAATATTTTCTCTTGAGTCGTTTTCTTTGTACCAGTCCCGAACCTTTTGAAGTTTATCACGCTCCGCATCTAAAAGAATTTGTCTGCCCTCGTCCTCTGCGGTTCCGTACACTGCGCTTCTAACTTCCCGGGCATAATCCGTTGTAGGGGATAAATTCACGGGTACTTCGGAGCCATCAGGAAGTATAAATCTTACAGCATCTCCAGTGCCACCTGTGCTAATAATCCTAAGACCTGGATAGTCAGCGCTTGAATCAAATGCCTGCTGAACGTCAGCAACTGTTTGGTTTACTACAGTGGAAAAATCATTGAGATCAATGTTATCTGCATCGTAGTTGTCCCCGTATTCTCTTGTCTTTTGATCTTTAGTAAGTATATCATCTATAGTGGCAGAGTACATCGCTTCTCCAGTGTCTAGCCCTAACGCTTCGTATCCATCGCGCTGAATTAACCCAGCTAACACAGCTATCTGCCAAGACTTAGTTTGGTTGGAGTAATTTTTACCAAATAACTCCACTTTCTTTTCGTGTGACATGCCACCCAGCAACTGCTCCGCGTCCATATCCGCTTGGACCTTTAGTTTCTCCTTTTCGGTTTTTATACTAGAGTAATCTCTATCGCCAACGGGGATGTTATAGTATTCGTACTCGTTGCTAAGTTCGTCGTATTCACCGGTCAAATCCCCCACTTGAAAACTGGTGTGACGATTGATTTTTTTACCACCCTTTACTTTCTCTCCGTCCTTGCCATTTTCTTTTTTATTCTTCTGCTTTGCCACCTCGGCAGGCGTTCCGTAGTATATAGTTGATTCGCCTGAGTACCCACTTTCTTGATCTTGAGTCTGCTCTTCCTCTAATTCACCAGTGATCTCTGGGAACTTAGCGAAGACACCCTCCATATTGAAGTTGTCTTTTCTAGCCGTTTCAACAAAGCTCATAAGTAAATCTTGATCTACTTGCTGAAGCTCTGGAAACTTAGCCATAACTACATCCATATTGTAGTTATCCTGCCTAGATGTTTCTACTAGGCTGAGTAATAATTCCTTAACGTTTTCGTCCATTATGTTATTTTCTATAAGGTCCTACCGCGGCCCTTGTTTACTTAGCGCTAAATTGGCGCTTGCCATTGATGTACCCACAACGCCATCGCCAGCATTGTAGTATTTTCCATATGGAGATTTATCCCCTTTTTCGTTGTTGGTAAGATCTGCGGGGGTCTGCGTAACGACACCAGTCTGGGTGTTAGTTATTTGTCTTTGTTGCGTACCGGCTTTCCACTTTTCGTATGACTTCATGGTTAACCAATCGCCTATATGGTGTTTAGCTATCTCAGCGTTTTCTGGATCAGCCAACGCTTTTAGAATAAGTTTTTTGTCTTCTGGGGTCATATTATAGCCTTTGGTTTCATCTGGGGATAGTACACCATCTTTATTAGCGTCACGAGGGTCGTCCTTTATAAAAACAGGTATATCAAGAGCTGGGTTAAACAAAAAGTCCTTAGCAAAAGTACTTCCAGCGCCAATGTCTTCATACATGAAGTCGTTGATAGATTCAGGGGTTATACCAGCTAGCACACTGTTATTTATATTAGCATAATCAAAATACGTGGAGCTTTTAGGATCGCTAGCGTCTTGTTGAACTTTAGCTAACATAGCGGTAACATCTCTAGTTATCTCCACTGGCTTTCTACCATTAGCGCCTAGCTTATCTATATTAGCGGCATTGAAGTTTCTTTTAATAATAATTTTACCACTAGCGAGATCAGCAGCTGAGAGCTGCGCTCCAGGGCTTGTTCCATCGGCGAGTGGCACACCATTTTTATCGGTAACAATATATTCGCCTATGTGCTCTCCGTTCATTAAGTTGTCTAAATAATCCTCCTCATGCTTTTTCTTCCTCTCCGCGAAAACCGCGTCTAATTCGTTAGCGCCTTGCTCAAGCCCACTGTGTATGTCATCTATTACTTCTTGCGTTTGGTTAATCTGGCTAATCAACTGCCCATCATCAGACCTAATATATGATACTTTTTTACCATTTGCAAGTACAGCAGCCGCGGTTTGATCTGCTAGCGAGAAAGAATTGAGATTGTCTTTAAACCCAATATTATTGTAAGTGTCGGTTAAACTCTCAACACTAGCTTTTGTTGCTGTTAGTTGATTGGCTTTCTCCCCAAGCTCGGCTAGTAGCCTTTCTTGCTCATCTTTATTCCCCTCTCGCACGGCTTTTATATATGCCTCTTGATCAGGTCTAACTAGATTTTTAAGCTCATCTCTTAGCTCGACTGTACCATAGGTGTCGCGACTTATAGCTGCGTCCCACATACCGTTAAGCTCTTTTGTTTGAGCCGCACCTGCAATTACAGACGCCCCTATTTGCCTTGTTGTAGTGGTAATAGTATCTACAAAATCAGTTTTACCCTTCAGTGTCTGGAGCTCTTTTTTCGCGGTTGCGGTCGTAGCGCCTTTTACCCTGTCAAGAGTATCGCCACTCAAGCTATAGTCTAATGTTCTTGCTGTTGGTGTTTGTTCTGCCATGTTATGGGTAAGTTAAACCTAGTTGTTGCCTCATCTCTGGCGTAAGAGATGCTATTTGTGCGGGCGTAAGGTTTGCTCCAACCCCACCTGAAATTGCGTTAGAAGCTGCTCCAAACATTTGAGCATCAAAACCTCCTCCGCCTCCGAATTGCTCTCCGCCTAATTTAAAGCCATTCTGTGAGTACGCCGCTGCGCCACTAACGCCAACTTGAGCGACTGAGCTAATGCCTTGCTGCACAGCAGCTTGCTTCTGTTGTTGAGCGGCCATCTCAGCGCTTCTCTGAACAGACACATCGTCAGCAGCCATACCCATAAGAGATGACACCTTACCTTTCTGAGCATTTCTACTGATAAGTTCACCCTCGCGTTCAAGACCTTGTATTCTAGCCGATTCTCCACGTTCAGCCATTTCATTAGCTTGCTCTTGTTGAGCTATGTTAGCTGAAGATTTTTGAGCATCCATAGAGCCTTGATTAGCAAGTGTCTGTGCTAAGGCTGCAATACCAGAACTCCCGGCTGCACCTCTCATCTGACCCATAATATTGGATTGACTAGCCATCTGTTGATCTCTTTGAAATTCAGACGCCTGTGTGTTGACTGTTAAATCCTCCATGGTATTCTCCATGTTCAAGTATGGATTGCTAGTATCAAGATTTCTAAACCTATCCTTCTGTTGATCCAGGTCTGCTTGTGCTTCTTCAGCTAGCGCCCTTGCTTTGCCTTCAGCAGTTTTTGCTGCACGGCCCTTGACTATCGCACCAACGCCTGAAACAGTGGCGCCGATCGCCATCGCCCAACTCATAGTTTATTTGTTTTTAGTATATTCTTCATATTCTTCATAACTAGCTACAATTATTTTCTTTTCCAATTCTTTTAAATCCTCAGTATTAGTAGGGTTACCATGCACATTGTACCATATAGTATCTTCGTGTGCGTACGCTATTCTTTTAACGCCAGGCCCTGCCACTATTACATCTGGAGCTTTGTGTTCTGATGTCCCGTTTTCACTAACAACTGTTAAGTGACCAGACATAAGAAAGCTTACATGCTCATGCTTGTGTATAGCACCTATAACGATACAACCCTTCTTAACGAACATCTCTCTTGCATAAACCCCGTCTACAAATATAGACTCCGTAGAGCATAGATCACTATTAGGTATTATAGGGTTTTCTTTAGTGCCAACAATAACGTTCTTACCGTCAGCCATCTCCCTAAACTTGTTTTCTATATCTACTATAGTTGATCTAAAGTCTTTTGCTAGCTGATTATTTTGCTTTTCTTGTAAACTATTATTAGACATTAATTTAATTGAATTATACTAATATATAGTCACACTTTTTACTATTTATTTACTGCTCTCAAAGGAATCCATAGTTAAAGCGTACATCTCCGCGTTAGATTTAGAGTTGTTCACGGCTTTAACATCTGCGTAATAACCTAGTATAGAACTAAGATTGGCCTTGTTATCTTTACTAAAAAGTATAAACTGAGTGGATGGGCTGGCTCCTCCAACGCTGTTGTAAGACAAAGTTGTTTCGCATATAATAGTAGGGGCGTCGCTAGTAGGGTTGTTGATTTGTCTAATCGATCCTATCTCTATCACGTTTATACTGTTTACAGTAAAGTCTGTGTTAGTTACACCGTCCGTTCGCACATAGTACGCTGTATCCCCTACTTGACAGGATACGTTTAATGGCGCTGTAAATGTTAGTGTTATTGATGGCATTATGCAGATGTTATTATGTTATCTATTAGTATAGGTATGACAATATTGTCGGCTAACTCGCTAACGTGTAAATGACCTCGTATAAATATATTATCACCAATTTTGACTTTACTAGCGTTTATTAAGGTTATATTGTTATCGTTAGAGAATCTAACGTATTGATTGTCTGATAGACTCATATTTTTATCTACCGTAACAGTAGTGGCACTTGCAAGTGTCAACACTTTAACAACACCAGAAACACCTCTTGAAGTAACTGTGTCACCCACTTTAACTCCTTTTATATTATCTAAAGTTATGGTTTTTCCTCCACTACCTGCAGAAGTTAATATACTAACAGACGAACCACATCCTATTTCTTTGCTTAAATCCACGGCCGCGGTTAAAGACAAGTCATCGCCATCGCCGTTTTCTATTACTCTGAATTCAAAAGGAATTACTTGGCTTTCTTTTACAAACGTAATCTCTGTATTATCAGCAACAGTATGCGAAGCGCTTAGGTGTATATAGCGCCCATCTACCTTAGTAACGGTTGTACCGTGTGTTATGGTAGGTGTTACTGTATCAGCCCCATCAAGATCATATGTCTCTGCTATAACCCTCATACCAACTTTTATTTTTTTATTTGGAGAGTTTAGTATAATTGGATTTTTATCTAATCCCCCATTGCCTCCAATAGCTGTAACAGGTCGGTATCTAATTAACTTATAATTAGAGTTTTCATAATCAGCTGGGTAATACTTTACAACCGCTGCTGGTAAAGTACCATACAAACTATCATCAAAAGTCTTCACCTGCAAGTTGAGCTCTCTGTAGCCGTATTGTGTTATAGTAGCATCTCCCTCGCGTCTAGGAATATTGCTAGCAAGAGAAGTTGTACCAACACTTTTTAACGATACATCAAATCTTGAGTTAACATTTTCTTTGGAGCTTTGAAGTGTTGAATTTTTTTCTCCAATACCGACGCTGTGGTTGTAAACTCCAGCTGCTGGTATTGTGAAGGTGGTGTTGTCTTGCTTGCTTTCAAAAGAGTTGGTTGAGTGGTTGTAATAACCTGCGCCAATAGTGCCACCACCCGTATTTTTCTCTTCAATACTTATGCTGTATTTAGCCCCAGGACTACCGTGCACTTTAATGTCTGCTGCCCCGCCGTAAACCGGTATTGACTTAGGGCGTGAAACCTCAGTTATAGTGTCATCTATAATACCACCGCCAGTGTTAGACACCTTTATGACAAAGTTTAAAGCTATAGTATGACCCTCATAAAACAAATTGTTATTAGCTGGATCTGGATAAACTGGAGCTACACTACCGGCAGTATAGTATACTTTAACTGTAAAACCGGTAAGAAGCCCGGCTGTGTAGACCTCATCGACGATCTCTACTGTATAATAGTCTTCGTACTCACCCATTTGAATTTTACTAACAATAGGAAAACCACCATAGTGATTGTTAGATTGTGTGCTAAACGGGATCTCTGCCACCAGCGTGTTTACGTCGCTTTCTATACTATCATGCCCAATGAAGCTATATCTTCTAGGAACCAACAAATTAAATTCTGGGTACGGGTATGGCCCGGCTCCAGCACTCATTTGTGTTTCAGTTATATCTGGTGTGGTGATGTTAACTGGGTTCAAGGTATTTGAGGTTGAATACTTAGGCCATGTAACTTGAAAGGCTACATCCCTCAACTCAGGAGTTGTACCTACCACCACGTCAGCAATAGCTTTCTCGTCAATATCTATGTACCATAGAACATCTGCATTTGGATACGTGTCTCCGTTCTTAAAAGTAACCGTTACGGTAACAGTGTTGCTAGGATCTCCCGCTACACCGTTGTTAGTGAAACCTACGCTATATATAGTATCGTCGTCATCTGGATCACCTCCAGCAGTAGTGTCATCAACCCACACGTAGTTCGAATCGGCATCTGCTCCTCCAGCCCACGTTAAGTTCTCCGCGGCCACTGGGTTTCCACTATACACACCATTTATTATAGGTGATAAAACAAACGTTAGTGTTTCATCAGAACTACCTATAGTAGCTCCACCGATAACATCTTTACTACCTATTGTACATTGCCACTTGGAAGTTTCATCTGTAATCACAGCGGTACTATCCCATGCTCCGCCACTACCGTCATCACCTTGGTAAGTACTAGATGTATTATTGGTCACTTGAACAGTAACCTTACCTTTATATCCACTAGTGTCATGCTGCATGGTTGCATTACCTAAGCCTTGAACACTAAACTCTTTTTCGTCAAGATTACTAAGCGATGTTGTTTCACCTGTTGGGTAACCATAGTATTTCCCCTCCTTATCTTTAAAGAAGATGTTTCCAGAGCTTTGAAGATCTGTTATAATGCTATCTACATACCAACCATTTTTAGGATCTAGATTGTAGTACTCTTTATCGTCAAGATTTGCCGAGACTAAACCACCGCCTGTAGCGTATACGTTTGTAAATAAGTTGCCGGCTTTAGATTCCCACTCATTTATTCTAGCTTGTGAGCCTTCGTATTTTATAGTATTAAAGCTTTTAACCGATGACTTAACGTCGTTAAATACAACAGTTATATCAGAGTTAGCATATGTCCCATAAAAAGTGTTCTTTGGTGTGCTAAATGTTACATCTTTTCCTGGATAATTCGGAAAAAAACCATATTCTTGCGGGTTGTTTATTGTAACCGTGTTGCCTTCTATTTCTGTTATGATAGTGCCATCAATAAAATCCTCACCCGCCTCCACAAGCATACCAACTTCTAAACCAACGACATTAGACATCGTTATTTCCACTTGATCATCCATATAACCAGAATATACTAAACTAGTTTCATCGTGGTGCTTCCATAGGTGTCCACTATCAAACGTGTAGTAGTTGTTGTTTATTGATGTGCCATGTTCGGGTATAAAGCTCTTAAAGCTTACCCAACCCTTAGAGCCTTCGCTGTAACTAGCTGTTGAGGTATCGGTGGCAATTACCTGGGTATTAGTGTATTTCTTTGATGTAGTGAGGTTATACTCTCCCTTTCTATCATCATATGTACCTAGACATCTCCATATGTTTTCGCTCATAAGATCCGCGAAGTAATCTTTCATGCCTAAGTCAGAAATAGGTACAATGCCTTCGTCGGTTAACCTTAGTACTCTCCCTCTCATGGCATCTGAAAAATATACAGCAAACGGGTGTTGAGCCATAGACTCAGGGTTTGTAGCTATACCAAACTTACCTTTGTAAGCCTGCACATCTCCTACAACCGCATTACTAGCAACTAACTGAGGATTACCATCAGCATTGTAAAGAGCATCTTTATTCGTTACTGCTCGAAGAATCTTGTCTTCGCAGAACATAATAAGCCTAGTGTCTCTATTTAATAAAGTCTGTATACTACCATATACTGGGTTAAGATCTTTAGTAATACTCTCAGCCATTATAAACTGATTAGTATCGTTTATGCCTGAGTTAGAGTTATATATACCAGACCATATAAGACCGTGCTTCCTGTGCTCCTCTTTAACTTGTCTACCTATGCCAGAAGATACTTTAACACCGTTATCCATTTGAGGCGCGTTGAAGTCATCTCTTATTCTGTCTGACTCTACACCATTAAAAAATACCCAGCAGTTATTCCAATCTAAAATCTGCTTTTTAGTGTGGAGTTTGTCCTGATTCATTTGTGTTTCTAAACCCCCATGGAGTGTTATATACACTTGACTCGCTGCCGCTAATAATCCGACACCAATCACACACTCATAGTTGTTTCTTTTAAGTACCTTTATGTCTTCGCCGTACGGTATTGCAGCCGCTAAACCCGTGGTGCTAGACACCTCTCCAGTTGCGACTGAATACGCAATAGGCTCTAATTCTATTTGGTTATACTTGCTCCAAGATTTTACGGTATACTCATTGTCTCCGTATCTTATCTTTGATCTTATAGGTATATACTCTTCGTTTGTTCTATTGTTAAGCTCTAAAGGTATCAAGCCGCTAGCTTGGTAATATATATCTAGCTCAACACTTTCTTTTGGTATGGTCTCCCATACAGCTGGATTTCTAGCGTAATTACCTCTATCCTCTGAAAACAGGTCAATTTCTTCATATATCTCTATAGCATCAAGTTTCCTGTCAGGGGGCTGGTCAATGGCCGTAAAATCGTGGCACAAAGCCCTTCTGAAGTTAGCATCATCTTCACCATCCACAAGATTTGGGTTTGTACCAAGAATAGGGCTGTATCCATACTGCTGATCCCCACCAATTACACTGTCAACGGCGATAGTCCAACGCTGCCTTGGAACGAAGTCTTGATACTGCTTCTCATCTTTATTAGTATTCCATGTAAGACAGTTTCTTATACCCCACACACCATCCTCATTTGATGTGTGGTCTTGCTCGTAAGAATCAGACGCATACCCGTAGTTATTTACATTATAAAAGCCTGTAACTCGATATAAACTGTTTTCTAAATCTCTTGGGTCTCGCCTAAATCTAAATAACGTGCCAACAGTAGTTAGCTTTACCATAAAATCCGTTACAGCTAAAAATTCATCTCCAGATCCGTCTGATACTTTATGGTCATAACTTCCGCCATTATCATCAGCGTCATTATCAAAATTGCTCCCAAACCTATCAGCACCAGTCTCCATGCCGCTCCATGAGACATCCATGTATCTACCTTCACCCCATATTCCTCTACTAGGTTGACCCTTGTTGTCCTTCATATTTCCCGGCATTCCGCCAGGCGCGCCATCTTCACGATCCGGCCACGCATCACCCCAACCATCTTGCCCGGGTTCAGGCCAGTGGATCCATTCCATCCAATCGTGTGTTGAAAATGACGAAGGTATATTGTACAAGTTTCCAGGTCTATCATACTCCTTACTTGTCCAAGACCACGCTGTAGCCGCGTCTATGAATAAACTCCCCCTCATGCATTCACCTCTAATACTTTTCCAAAACCCCTCACCCCCATCCCCGTTAATAGCCTCATTTCCCCCTTCTATGTCTTCAGCAGTGATACCTCTAGCGTTGCCATCATTACCCCAAATGTACTCTGTCTGCCCACTTTGACCATCCCAATTCTCACTTCTTTCCGTTGGGTGTTTAGCTAACCCGGCTACTGAATCATTCTCATTAACCCTTCTTTCGCTTGGTTGGTTGACACAAGAAACAGGCCCTAGTGCTTCTTGCGTGTAGCCGTTATTGTTTAAATACCCAAGGTTATGTGACCCCCATGGTATAAGCAAAGACTCACCGCCTCCAGCCGCTCCATTTCCATTGCCCTGAAAAAGATATGCGTTTAAAACTGCATTTCTTCTTATTTTAACAAAAAATCTTCCGTCAAATTCAGGTAGGTTTTCTTGTACTAACTCAAATATCTGTACAGTTAAGTCAGTGATACCATCAACAAAAGCAACGTCTTGGCCAAAAGATTCTCTTAGCTCTAACCTCATATACCCATTACCAGTAAGAGTGCGAGATGTTATCATGTACTCCCTAGATCTATTATCTCCATTACCACCTAACACTAAAGACAAAGATCCAGTTATTAGCTCTAGGTCGAATATACCGCTAAATTGATTTTCCTCTATTGTTATAAAGTTACTACCAACAACTGGGTATCCAAACCCAACATCATTACCTACGCTATCGTTGTCTATTAATATACCAAGGCTATTCCTAGCGGTTCTTATATCAGTTGGAGCTTCATTTTCAATAGCCAAGACTTTGAACCTAGCTGGCTCAATTACAGCTTGGTTTGTTCCGTGTGCTTTTTTAAGTTCTATAAAAGTCTCTTCGTCTAGCTTGTTTCTTTCAGAAGAAGGGAAGCTTAGCCATATATTACCATCCTCTGCAGCGTACCATCTATCAGATGCTAGATTGTAATACTCTACAGAAGTCTCTTTAACATAGTAAGTCATATAATCAGCCCAGTTTGGAACTGAAGAGAGCTTGTTTAACTTAACGTTTAACCTGTTTCGGGTTGGACTAGCGGGTTTAAACACCGTCATAGAGTTTGGTAAACCCTTTTCATTTAAACCTGTTAAAATAGGTGTTTCTCTCCCATACCTATCACTGTACACAACCCCAACCTGGTACGTTCGCATTGTCTTAACAGACGGCATCGCGTACTCAGTAGGTATATCTTGCTTTTTATCAGATACAAGAGATAGTTCAATAACAGGGTCTTTATCTACTGTGTAGTTCTGTACGTAGTTACCATATATTAACCTATTGGCACTAATCTCTTGAGCTAGTGCTCTTCTTGGTACATTGTCCCAGGGTCTTAGTAGCTGATTAGATGGCACGGCTGCGTGAATCATGTCAGTCGTAACATTGAAACTGCCTCTTAAGAAGTTGTCAGTTTCATCATTAAGGTCGGGCCATACAGGGTGTACATCGTTTCTTTTGAGTGTCTTTACTACAAATACTACTGGGTTGTTTGTTTCCTTATATAGTATATCTATCTCAGATAGATCTTGAGGTATACAGTCCGCATCGTAGTGATAGTACCTTAGTGCCAAGCTTCTTAATTGGTTTACCATACCAAAGTTATAACCTTCTTTAGGCTCGTACGAGTACTTGTCGGGTAAAAAAGCTATCTCTGAAAATGGCGCGAAGGGAGAATACTCTCCATCCGCATATTTGTATCTATAAGAAAATCTAGGAAATTTGTATTCAAATAATGATTCAGGTGTCTCCAGTCTAACAAACCAATCGATGTCTGTGGTATGTATAGAGCCTGACCCAGCTATAGACACTATCTCAAATACAAAAGGATCTTGTATGGTTCCCGCAGAAATATTGTTTACATTTGTACAAGGGCTGCTTGTAACAAGAGCTCTTACCTCGTAGTCAGCGAAATTCCCTGGGTCCTCAGTGTTTCCTTCTTGAAGAGTAAAAAGAACATACTCACCAACTTGAAAAAACACTGGAGTAGAAAAAGCTGGTATAACACCATCGGCACTAGGTATACTTATAGGACTTCCAGCGGCATAAACATCAGCTTCTGTTTCATGGAAATTAAACCCGCTTAGTTGAGTGCTTGTGGCTACTGCAACACCAGAGTTTGTAAGTTTTTCAGGAACTACCCTGTACATATCAAGCTCTAGTGGTTGAGTAGGCGCAGGTCTTATTACTGTTACATGGCTTTCTTGTACCCACACAGCTTTATTGCCATCACGGTTAGTTACAACACGTAAATTATCTGATCCATCAGGTGTTGGCTTAACAAGTCTTGTGTGGAAATAGTCCGTGTCCCCATCGAATATTGTTGAGGTTTCAGATGTATCTATAATTGTATTGCCACCGTTAGCGGATGCTGGGCTAGTTAAATCGGTTAAGTCTAGTGAGGTAAACAAGTACTGATCACCTCCAGTTCCAGCTATAGATCTAGGTATATTAACTTTTTTAGGTTCACTTATATTATCGGTCCAGTATATAAAGTCATCTAAAATGTTTACACCTGTTATAAGAGTGTTTTTACTAAACTTAAGAACCCTTGGAGCACGAAAAACAATCTCATTGTTATCTCCAAAAGTTGTTACTTTATTAGTTGTTATTTTCCATTGAGTGCTATTAACGGATATATCTGTAACAATAACGTTGTCTTCTTCTTGATAGTTTTGACTACCACCAGTTATGTACATACCAACCCTTATACCAGTTTGATTTATAGTAACAGAGTCATTCGCATTAGTAACGTCGTCATTTATATTAAACGACGCACCCCCAGTGCCGGCAACTTTTGTTTTAACATTCCATATGTCTACAAAAACGTACTTATGCTTTTCTGTTACTGTGTTGTACTCTAATATGTAGTCTTTGCATATAGCTGGTTCGCCGCTAGCGTTGTTCAGATCGCTTGAGCTTACAAAGTAGTATATCTTGTCTTTATCTTGAGCTGGAATACTAGCCACACACGTTGCTGTGTCAGGCACACCATAGTACCCGTTAGCCGTGTGATCAATAGTGCTATGCTTAACGTTACCACTAAGGTTCTGAACTACACCCACGTTTGAGCCGTCAGACGTAGACACTTGTACGTTGTTTGCGTCTCTATATTCGCCATTAGGAATAAGCCTTTCGTCAAGGTCTTTATTCATTTTGGCCCTCTCAAAGCCGTGCTTAAACTCTGCCATACGTTAGTGTTTTATGTGCTTAGAGGCTCCTCTAAGTATTTGAGTTAATTCTTCTGACTTAAGATTTGAAAGTCTTAACTTTGCTTTTCTAGTCTCAGCAAATCTTTCTTTCTTTATCATCTGCAATATACCTGGTTGAGTATCTTTTCTTGCGGATAAAACCCCATATAATATATGCTTGTAAATAGCTTCTTCAGCAAGCTTTGGTACGTAGCTAGAATCTAGGTCTATACCGTTGTGAGTACTGTTGGTAACAATACCATCGCTAACATAGCTTAGCACCAACGTTTTACCGCTGATATTAGAGCTGAAGTGAAACTTACCAGCGCTTTCATCTACAAAGAAACTACCGTTAACCTGTGCGTGCTGTGGGTCAATTCCATACCTACGGCCCATAACATTGCCATACTCGCTGTTTGCACTGTGAGCGTCTATTGATGCTGTGTCTAACGTGGTCTCTAAAAGCTGAAAATTAGACGAAGTTGTAGACTCCTCATCTGTGCTAAGATCTTCATGCTCTTGCAAAGCACTAGTATCAATTCCGCCAGAGGTTTCAATTGTGTGGTTTATATCTAACGGATTAGATGTCTTAGATGTAGGGTATATAATTCTTTGAGTACCGTTAGAATCAGACCAAGATAATTTTATGTAGTTTACATAATCATCTGGCATAACTAAAACCAATGTTGAAGGCACAACAACCTCCCAGTCTTTTGTTGATCGTAAAGTATCGTAGCTAAGCTCCTGCAAGCCTCTAATAGCGTGGAAACTTATATCGCTCATATCTACTTTTTCACATAGCTTATCTTTACCTACATACGTAGCGCTAAAGGAGTCTACTATATCAGAAAGAGATAGGTTGCGGTAATTCCCGTGATCACCATTAGATAGATAATACGTCTTGGCTGTAGTTGTCAGTGTACTCATTTGTTATGAATTTTGTAAAGCTAGTTCTTCCGCGCTTTTTTGTCCTACTAGTTGTGATAAGCCAGGTTTAGCCATAACTATGCCTGATAACTCTAGGATTTTGTTTACTAAAGTATCCTCCTCAGATCTGTGTAGTTCAAAGTTCTGCCCTGAAGCATCACTTGCATTGTATAAAGCTTTTCCGTTTACCACAACGTATGTCCAGTTAGCTATCAAAGGCACTCTAAAGCACTCGGCGGTAACTCCACTTGCTTGAGGTATAGTTCCGCTAACATACATTCTGATGTCTTCTCCGGGCATGTTGCTATCTGAAAAACTAGGTCGTTTGCT
>Ga0115000_10001537_pt1 | contig 20332 bp, 28 predicted proteins | sample ArcticOcean_MG_C_6_FD_89690 | JGI IMG/M metagenome (GOLD analysis project Ga0115000, IMG submission 89690) | Marine microbial communities from western Arctic Ocean - ArcticOcean_MG_CB8_128 | ecosystem: Environmental > Aquatic > Marine > Oceanic | place: Arctic Ocean: Canada Basin | collected... | reverse complement strand
CGCAATTGCTAAACTCAAAGCAAAATTGGAAGAGGCAAAAGATGTCATATCATACGCCCTTGAAATGTCAAGTGATGATGATTCAACAAGAGTGTTTGAGGATTACTTAGAGGTGGTTTGAATGACTAAGTGCGAGTTCTGCAAAGATACAAAAGCCACATGCTACATACAAGCAGACGACTCACATCATGTGTGTAAGGACTGTAAGAAAGAATGGGATAAGCAACCAACGGGGTGGTGGTGATGAATATATTCGTGTTAGACAATGACCCTGTAATAGCAGCGCGCTACATGTGTGACAAACATGTTGGGAAAATGATAATAGAATCTGGACAAATGATGGCATCAGTCTTACGGCACTACGGTGCTACCGACGAGCAAATGCCATTGACTGCCACATCCAAGAAACCTTGGCGTGGTGGGTGGCCTAATCACCCATGCACTAGATGGGTAATGGAATCCCAATCTAACTTCACATGGCTATGGAGTCACGCAATGGGTCTTGGCATGGAGTTCAAGAAACGGTATGGTAAAACACATGCATGTGTTGAAGCAGTTGACGAAATGCATACTATGTTATTGTTTATGAATGATTATCCTGATGTCGGGCTGACTCCATTCGCACAAGCAATGCCTGATGAGTGCAAAGACGATGATGCTGTCAAAGCATATCGTAGATACTATAGCACCGAAAAGAAAGACATTGCTAAGTGGCAACGAGGAACAGTAGTACCTTGGTGGATGTATCCATGCGAGAAGCCTGACTTATTCACGGGGTTGAACGCATGACATTGTATAATTCTTTTATATGTCTCTCGGTATCCACCTATGGTGAAGGTGATTAAATGGGATTACGAAGCATATTGGAAAGAGAAAGCAGCGGTGACATTACGAAAGAAGTGAATGCTCGTTGGGAAACAAACGAAGACGGTAGGAATGTATATCTATCAGACCAAGAGATAAAAGTGCCAGCAGCAAAACGGTGCTTAGGTTTGAGAAGTGGTCGGCGATACTATGGTGGCGACAACCAATGTAGTTCTAAGGCAACGGTGAAAAACAAAGGGATGCTATGTAAGAAGTGTTTCAACGAAGCAACTGACCTATGGCAACAAGTCAAGCGTGGTATTGCCACATCCATTGGTCAATTAGGTTTGGGTGAAGATGCAATATCGGCTTCTTGGACTGGGTTAGTGTATGATAACTGGGATGATGAAGTACTGCGAAAGAAAATCGCAGGTAAGACATCATCCATTGATAACACAACTAAGTTCTTTGATGAGCACTTATCGGATTTGTTGGTTGAGCGCGGTATAGTCAATCCAGATGAAGACAACATTTCATACCGTAATGCTCGTAGGACACACATCAAAAAGGTGGAGAACGACCTGATGGCGATGAGCAATACACATCGCAGCACCGCATCTATAGGATTAGCAGGGCGCATTCATAAGATACAATTTAACTTAGATTTGTTTGCACATGGAAAGGTGGTTAAGATGGATAGCAACCGCAGTCATAGCAGTTGGTATTCAGTACCGTGGGGCCTTGAGACTGTACAACATAAAGGCGTAGATGGATGGGTGTGGGAGTTCACTGACAAGACCCGCTTACCTGATATGAAACATTTCACAGCAGCACTTGACACCATCCGCGATGGATTATATGGAGATTGGTGCAGAGTCACAGTAGATGATTTGGAAGCCACACTCGCTGTGCTCAAACTATGCAAAGAAAAACAGGATGCACGCGATATGCAGTTAACCGCTGACAATAAACTTATCAGTGATGCTAACACAGTCCACACATCAAGACCCTTTGAGTGGGAATCATCAAAACCTAATTTGTTTGGTGATGAATGATGTGTGACGCGATGAAGTGTAGCGAAGATGCTACAACAGAATGTGATAGATGTGGTGGCGGATTGTGCCCTACATGTTCTAAAATCACAGTACCCTCAAGGGGCGACATTTCAATTAGGCATACAGTATGCCCAAGACAAGCGAGAACAGGTGTGACGCAACCTGAAGTAAGCGCATCAAACAGGAGGAATACAAATGGAAAACAGTAGTATATTAGAAGCCATAAATGCAACCGAAACTAAGATGAATGAGGCTATGGATGATTTTGAAGAATCACTCATGGCTATAGTCAAGATGGTGCAAACAATGAACGAACAACCAGTTGAGGTCTCATCGGTTTCTTCCGATGAAGAGGAATGACCGGCAAAAAACATAATGCTCGTAGTCCTGACTCCACATACCTGTGGACTATCAAGTCTGATGAGGTGTCTGATGAAGGCACATTTGACTTCGGTGGAGTACCTCAAGCAATTGTTGGAGTGGACTTAAGACCGCCACCTCCCGATGACAAGCGTATGATTCCAGTTGTTGCTCAACGAAATGCAATAGAAGTCTTTGAGTACTGCCCTTCATGTGGTGTGGATGTTCCGAGTGCAAGACCTCTGTTCGCATGTGGCTCATACATGGTATTCCCATGTAGCCACTGCGAGTGGGTCTGGTGTGATGGGGCGACCACATTGGAGAGATTGGATGAGAGAGCAAACGGAATGGAAGCCTAGCAAAGAAGAGATAGCATGGACTAAGGAAGCACTAAGTTCCTTAGATGAGGATGGTGGGGTGTGGGCACCTCATGGTCTTGAATACAAACGCACAGGAGAGAGTGCGCTACAATTGGTTAGCATGGTTCACCATGAAGGCACAGTTGAAGCGCACTCTCGGATATGTGTCGTAGCAGACAGTATGGGCTGGACTGTATCCGATGATAGTGTTGAGCGCGTGGCACATGAATTGCCACCCGAGATGATTGCAGGGCAACAGCAAGCAGAACTAGAACGCATACAGAATGTAGTTTCAGGATGGGGTTGTTCCACTGAAGGCTGCGAAGTACTACTCGTGGACATGCCGTTAGACATGTGCGAGTGGGTTAATCATGGTGAGCATGAGTTCACCAACCCTGAAAATGGGGAGACAGGCACTAGCGAGAGATGGTTGGCACACATTAAGTGTCACGAGTGTCACGAAGTCATCCCTATGAACCCTCTAGATTTTGGATATCTAGGAGGAGAAGACTTGTTCTACACATGGAGAATCAATGAGTCTATATCTTATCGCGTGTTGACTAGAGAACAAACAGTTGCTCTCATAGATAGCGGAGGGCATGGTATCCTCTAGGTTCTAAGATTGATGGAGAAGTAGTGCCTCCGCACATGCAAGGCACATTCTGTGTATTAGAACTCGCTAACAACGAAGAAGAATAACCCCAATTATTGAACGGGCTTTATATACCTCTCGTCACCCACCTATGGTGGAGAACGATTTGTATGTTTAACAACGATGATAAAATAAGCGAAGACCGATTGGTAATAATTGGTATGATAGAAGAAAGCAACGACAAGCAAACTAAGGTGCAGTACGAAGCGGTGTCAGGAACACGAACCGTTTGGATTCCCCGAGATGCTCTTGTGTCACAGACCAAGACATCAGATGGATTGACAGCATTCCTTGTTCAAGGTGTTGAATTAACACATGGGGCATATAGTCCTCAAAAGCAATTCAGCGGTGGCAAAGCAGCAGTCATTATTGAACCACACCACATTGAAGTATGCGAAGCATTAGAACATGGGTTAGCATCTGCCAACATCAAGTTCCTCGTTAAGGAACAGAAAGCGGCAGCAACCAAACCGGACTTGTTTGGCTTTGGTAGCACCAACAACGATGAACCTGACGACTTTGATGATACAGTCGTGCCTACTACCACAGGTGGTATTGACATTGGCACTATGAATGTCGGTGGCAACGATGAAATCTGGGATGGTGCTTTGACTGCTGGTGGTCGTGAAGGTATGGCAGCACATGATTGGAGATTCACTCCAGTTATGAAGCCATTGTTCACAGCACACATGGATAACGATGAAATGGCACCTACCTTTGCACCACTAGCAGATGCAAAGGGTAATGCAATCGCATTCGGTGTATTCAATCCGTCATACGCATCTGAACAAAGACCTGAAGGTGCATTGCTATCAACATGTGGTAAGGATTACTTCCCATTGGCATACCCTGTAGTGTATGACCCGATGTTGGACTTGGCAGCACAGAATGGATGGAAAGCAAGAGTCACAGCATACAACGAAGGTGCTAAGGCACGAATGGATTGTGATGTGTCACAAGCAGCACAGACAAGAGAAGCAGCAAGAGAAGCATTGAGCGAAGGTGGACACAAATGGTTGGACTTAGGATTGATGAATGAATCAGCGAAGTCACTTGATGGACTATACCGATATGGATTCAGTGTCAACAACTCACTTGATGGAACGAAAGCATTGTCCGTTCAAGCGGTGGCTACTCGTGTGTATTGTACTAACCTAGCGATAATGGGTGGGTCACAAACGATTCAATCTGTTCGTCACAAGAAAGGTGCTATGCAAGACCGCAACTGGGATACCTTCGCTGGTAAAATCAATGATGTGATTGTTGATGCACAGCGTTCACTTGTTGAGATGGAGTTTATGCAACACCTACCAGTTGATGTTCAATTGTTTGAACGATTGCTCACATTATCTGAACAGAAAGGATTGATGTCATGGCCTAGCAAGAAACCTGAAATCGTGAACAACAAGGTGGTTGGCGAAAAAGTAACTGGTGGTCACATGTGGCGACTGGCTCTTGATGGGTGGACAAATCCTAAGAGTGATTGGGTCAATGTCAGCGATGACCAATCCAACACACTTTACCACGCATACAATGTCTTGAATGGTGCTTTGACACACAAGCCAGAATGGACTGATGGAAAACAAAAATTGTCTGGTCGTGCTATTGGGTTTGAAACACTCAGCCGTCGTCTCGGTACTGTCCACGACATGATGACTGGTATCCTACACCAAACAGTTGGCGATTACCAAGAATCATCTGGTGTGGATAAGATTAAGAAAAACGACATCAGCGACATGAAGGCGTTCATCAACGAAGAAGGCCTTCACACACTGAATGCAATTCCAACGGCAAGCGAGGTTCTAAACCTTTGAGTCGTTTGACACAAAAATAATGGAGTGATAAAAATGGTAACTAAAGGAAGACAAACGAGAGTAATGCACCGAGCCCACGAACTGTACGAACTGATTAAGGCAAACCCTGGGATGTTCAATAAGTTCTACACGAACAAGTTGGGTTGCTCAAAAGGTGAGCGTCAAACAGCGATAAAGTATTTGCTGGAAGACAAAATGATTAGACAAGAAGGTGCTGGCCGCGGTGCTATGTATTACCCTACCAACACAACGGAGGCAACCGTTGAAACCAGTGGTAGAATGAAAATACCTTCGGGCGAAAAGGGATGTAGTTATTGTCGTAGCCCTGTTGATGATTTTGTCATCTACCCTGCAGAAGCAGGTAAAGATGATGATAACATGTTATCAGCCGTTAGACAAACATTACACCTATGTTCTAGATGTGCTGACATTCATATACCGTCACCATCTAAGGCATTGCGACTACAAGGTGATTGGAAGAAGTCATACACCCTATGGGAAAAGCCATCATTTGTTGGCAAGCAAGTGAAGTTAGAGTTCAAGCATTGGGTATATGGTGAGACCAGTGATGGATACCACATATTCGCTATAGTGCGAAACGAAGATTCAACTCAAGGTGTTGACTCAGTCATTCGGTTCAGTTTCAATGGTGACACAGGTACTACGAAGTATGCTAGGGGATACAGATTCCTTCACCGAATGTTTGGACACCCTGACAGTTTGATTGGTCGCGACATAGTCGTATCCCGTGAACAGAATGCTAGTGGTGAAAAACGCACTGAATGGTTTTGGTCATGGACTCCTTGGCCTCGCATACCTTCGCATATTAGACGGCAAATGCTAGCCGATGATGACACAGTAGACTCGCTATCCGTTGATGGGAATGATGAGTTGATTGCAGATGTGTCTGTTCCGCAGCATCACATCCACAGTATTGAGTCACATGGTAAGTACACGCTGATTCGTATTGACAACGAATATGCTACTGATTCCAACAAAGAGAAGCACAAAAGAATACTATTCCTTGAGCAACTAATTGAACAGTTCGTCGCTGGTGACATCACCATGCGGGAACTACATAACGGTGCTCAAGTACCAAAGGAGGAATGATTATGCCAAGTATATTAGATAGAGTTGACCTGAATAGACAGAAGCCGAAAACGATGGAGAGAGCAAACCACTTGTTCAAGTTCATACAACAGAACCCATGTTGCACTAGAAAGCACATGAAGAAGATAATAAGGTGGGCGACCAACGATAACCTACAAGTCACACTAGGTGTTCTCAAAACACAGAATCGTATTAGAATTAACACTGGGGCAGCAGCGTGGACATTTGAAGCCAACTACCAACCAAGGGGGATGTCAGATAAAGAGTTCAAAGAAGTTGAAACAATCATTGATAAAGCGATGATGTGTCAAGGTCTAACACAGGCAGGATTACAGTGCAAAGCAACATCAAAATATGTCCGTAGGAACGGGTACTGTATGCATCATGGCCCTATTGAAGAACGCTACACCGACCTAGGTGATGGTATAGCAGTACCCGCTTCTTTGACTGGCAGACCACGCCCGAGTCCTATTCCGAAAACACGCACGGATGGAGTGAACTGGGGAGCACCTCAAGAACGGTATGCCCCACTAAATTATGTTGAACCCAAACCACACAATATCACAGCATCTGTTGATGACTTGCGTGAAGGTCAAGTGGACATCACAATCAAATTACCAACACGAGTTGACCCAGTTATGGAAAGAAAATATGCGAAACTCCAATCTATCGTTGAGGCTTTCATCGCAGGTCAAGCAACAGTGAAGAACTTGAAGGAGGCTTTGGAATGAGTGACGATAGCAGATTCAATCTAGTGACGGAACTCATAGAAAGACTCTACATCAAAATGGGTGTCCGTAAAGACGAGAAGCCATACAATGGATTGACCGAGGTAGTGTTGAAAGAATACATTGAGAATACCGTATCAGATATGGTGAAGGAGTACTCATTGGCTGAGTTGGCAAATGTCACACACAACCAATCTATCACACAGATGTGTATTGAGTTAGGATACTATGTTCGTGATGAATCATGCTTCCTCAGCAAGGCTCAATGGATGGAGGCAACAGCATTAGGAACAGTTGAACACTTCATCCGTGAAACATCACTACGGATAATATCAAACAAAGTGTATCCTTTCTTTTCTAATGCTTACCTCACACACAGTACCAAACACATTGTTGATGAGGTCTTTGATGTCACAGAACTACCATCGCTAAGAGGTATCATTGCTATCGGAGAACACATGCTTGAGTTTGGTGGCTTTGACATAGACCGTCTTATTGGTCTGATGCATGATGGAGAAGAAGCCGATGAAGGCCCTTTGTCGTACTGGGAAGCGGTAGCAAGAGAGTCATTGGAAACATGGGCTACTCTAGGTGTTGAACCATTCACAGACGATGATGCTGTATGCAATACAGATGCACAGTCATACATGGATGAATGGTACTGGGATATACTAGCAAGCGGATTCGCATGGGGCGCATTAGACTGGGAGCGTACAGCGGAGTGGGGATTGCATGACCACTCATTGCAGAACATCACCGAGATGGTTGTCAATAGAGCGCTAGCAATTGAACTCAGCGGTCAAGTGAACACCCATAGTACTACTTGGGAGGAGGACAACGCATGAGTGAAAGAGGTATAAAACCAAAAATGATTCACATACGAAGGTCAAGTGTGACTGAATATCTATGTGGAGAAGAACGCAAGACATGGGCTGAAGCATACATGGGTGACGAGTTCGCACGAACACTACCTGTGTGTGAGGGATGCACAAACATGAACACCAAGAAAGAAAAACCGAATATATTTGAGGGATTAAAATGAAAGAAACAGTAAGAGAAATGAATTGCCCATGCAAGGGTAAAGAATGTGATGGCGGATATGGATGGAAGTGGTCGTCAAGTGACTTAGGCAACCAAATCAATGTCGGAGGCCAACGATTGAAAGCAGGACAGATGTGGGTGGATGTATGCAAGGGATGGACTTCATCTGAAGCACCACCCGACCCACCAGGTATCAGCAACATACAGAGATACAAGGCAGACAGCAAGGAAACACCACATGGATTTCACAAGAGAAGCAGCAGCGCAGGTGTCGGCGGAGACGGACACCCATCACAGGTGGAATAATCATGGGTACTAGAAGCACAACAACGATTTGGGAACATGATGGTGGAGATGGGCAAGGGCTCGGAACACCAATTCTATCTTTTTACAGACAGTATGACGGATACCCTACAGGGCATGGTCAAGAACTTGCAGACCTTTTGAAAGGCATTGATTTGTGTGTTGGTATAGAATATCCCGATACACGAGTTGACACTACAAGGAAACGAGCCAATGGTTCTGGTTGTTTAGCAGCACAGATTCTAGTGCATTTCAAAGGCGACAAGGTAGGCGGTATCTATGTGATACCACATGAGGCTACTGGTGGTCAAGCATACCACTATGATGTCATCATCAATATAGATACTGATGGGATTGAGATACAGACCGACTACGGTTGGGCTGGCACACCAGAGGACTTTGATGGTAGCGAACATGGGGCGTTGGAAGCATGATAAGCAATTACCCCGATGATTGTCCGTCATGGTCTTTTGGTGAAGAAGACATGGATGGTGTTGAGAAACTATCCTGTGGTTGTTATGAAGAGGCTTGCGAATGCCCTACCTGTAAATACTGCGGCGATAAACTTGACGATGAAGAAGAATGCCCGAATGAATGTGAGGGTGAGGAAGAATGACTAAAAAAGATTATTCTAATCAAGAGAACATTACTATTGCTACCATCCCAGTGAAGGGCTCAGGTGCTGACAAGTTTAGCATTCGTGTGGATAGAATACGATTCACCGATGATGATAGTCGGAACGAAGTGGACATTCGCGTATGGTCTAACACAGGCAGACCATCCGGTAAAGGTCTTCGCATGACACTTGACCAAGCATTTCAAGTGGAAAAAGCGATTGCACTCCTATTAGGAGAGTTGCGAGATGCCAAAGAAGACTAAGCCAGCAGCGTATTTCAAACAACAGTTTGAATCATACGATGATATGGTGCAGTACATCATATCATCCATAGTTGAAGACGAAGGGGCAGCCCATTTTGTTATGACGCATTGCCTTGAATTATTCAATCATGTGTATCCACATGTGTCCATGCTACACCACAAGTTGGTAGTTGATTGTATCTACATCACATGCAATGCACTAGGCATCAAGATAACATCAAGAGCCATGCAAGATACCACCAAACGGTTGTTTGGGTTCAATATCAGACCTGAACCATTCAAGTGGGCAGTACCATTCATCCCTACAATCAGCGCAATGCTAAAGTGCGAGATACATGACCTCCCATTGAGAGGGGCATCGGGTGAAACTGTGGGTAGCGGCAAGTCAAGCAGATTATCTTAGGAGTAGTCAACCTTCTCTCAAGGAGAAGTACGCATCTGTATCGGATTTCATCAAACAGCACGATGATTGGTTAGAGGCCATGATACTGTGGTTTGACAATGAACCCCGTATCAGCACATCTTGGTTCACTGCACGAGTGCCTAAGCATTTTGGCATTCATGCCGAAGAGTGGTTAGAACTCACCAAAAACACCCCCATAGTTCCTCTCATCGCATCTGAATCATCTGATACAGACAGCACATGGTCTATAGACGATACATACAATGTATTGTCATCTATGCACATGAGGTCACTAGACAACATCGTGGGTGTGTTATCCCGTAGTGAATCAACACTATTTTGGCAAGTGGCACTAGGTGAATCACCACCTATGAGTCGCAGACATATGATACGAGCAGTGGCTCATGCTACCGACTACGACACAGAACAACTAAGACGGGCATCAGCATACATACCATTCATTGAAGTGCTTGAAAAAGCAGTTAGTGGTGATTTACCCACTGACAAAAAAATGAAAGCAGGGCAACACATCAATCCTGTTGCTAGATACTCCGTATGGAGTAAAATATCCCTACCATTCAAAAAAACATTCGCTGAGGTCTTAGACAGACCTCGCCATTTTCTTCACTACACAGGAACAGACGCTATCGTATATACACGCGCTGGCGAACTTGTGCAATCTTGGGAAAGTACTCACACTACATCTATTCTTGAAATAGAATGCTCGGATGACTACGACCCTTCAACCATATCCATAACCGATGTACTGCTCTATGATGACGACCCAATATGGAAACAAACATACAGCCAGCGTAAAGCATTTATGAACGAGCATTATAAGGGTAGGGTAAATACTCACGGGCGACAAATTGGCTCGGTGGCCATTTTAAGAGAACTTCTTCAAGGTTTAGAACCTCACCAGATGGTGCGACTCATAGGTGATACCGCATACTATGATGATGACTTCATAGGTGGATACATATTGAAACAACAGGCATTGAAAATGCCTTTGCTCATCACCCATGTGTCTGAACAAGGACAAAGCATCCGACTCAAATTAGCAGCACTAGACGGATACACCAGTGTATATGTCGGGGATGTTCTATGCTCTCAGGATGTGGGCAACCAGATTCGTGGACAGGCTACCATAGGCCCTAAGATACAGGACAAGTGGGTGTGTATAGATGATGTTGGTTGTATCATATGGGCTACTGCTGTAGGTGTCAATATGAATGGTGGGAACTACCATCTAGATAACCCGCTACTAGTAGGTATAGACTCATCAATGGGATTCAGTGACACGATTCAGTTAACAGACATGTTATCCTTAATGAGAGAGGAGTATCAATAGTATTATGTATCATATTACATGGTATTGTTATTGTATTTGTATGGATGATAGGTGATACACAATGGACAATAAGGATTTATTAGATGCCATTATGCTCGGATGGTTAGCGCGGGAAGCCAAGTTCAGTGTGTATGTGTACTTTGCACCCAACACACCAATAGGATACCAAGTCAACCGTATGGTTGTACTAACGAGACGCGCTGAACCTTTGTTCATTGAATGGATGCGTTCCCGTCATGGTATAGACGCTCGCAAGATTCAACGCAACGAAACTATACAACAGGTCATTGACATCCTATCACCCATCAAAGAGTTGGTGCGTGATAGTAATGGCATGGAACAGATGCAACATGTTCTCAATTCATACCCAAGACGATGGAAACATGACGATGTGCTGCGTTTATTGCATGAATTGGATGAATGATTTGTTTGATTCATTTATATACCTCTCAATTACCACCTAAAATGCGGTGATGGAAATGGGAAAACAATGGCGTGAAATATACCGACCAAATACGATTGAAGAAATGGTGGGGTGTCCAGATTTCCGTGCTGACTGTGAAGAATGGAGGGAACGGGGTAAATATCCTGCAGCGATTCTATTGGTCGGGCCTCCTGGTACTGGCAAGACAACAGCAGCCGGTGTTATTGCTCGTCAAATGCTTGGCGATATGTATTCACCAATCAATTACATTCAATTCAATGCATCGGATGACCGAGGCATAGCATTCGTTAGGAATGAAGTCAAGCGGACTGCACAGCAAGGTGGCATGGGATGTCCACGCAAAGCAATTCTATTTGACGAAGCAGATGGTCTAACGAAGCCAGCACAAGAAGCCATGAGGAATACGATGGAGCAATGTGTTGACCAATCATTGTTTATCTTAACTGCTAATGATGAATCGGCAATCATCCCCGCACTTAAATCTAGATGCATGGTGTATATGTTTAGACCTGCCGATGATGATTCAGCATACCAATTGTTTTCTCACATTGCAGACCGAGAATCACTACCCGAAGAATGGTTTGTTGACTTCCGACACTTGAATCAAGTGTGTGCTGGCGACCTACGCTCAGCCGTTGACATTCTACAATCATTACAGCAGACACCAGATGCTCTCGGTATCCGTTTGATGGTTGAACAATCCGACTTCACCAACCCAGCAATGTCTATCGCTGCAGGTGAATGGACATCATTAGCATCTGAATTACGCAAGGTGGCAACCAAAGGTCTGCCACGATTACATGTGATGAAACAGTTGCGTGACAAAACATACTCGCTAGGTCTAACACCCGAGCAATACTATTCCTTCCTTGTTGTATGGGGTGATTTTGTAGAGAGAGTATATACATGGCCAGCAGGCGATGACTCTTACTACGATTATTTTGTAGCAACATTGATGGATAAAAACAAAGGAGAGAATACAAATGTTTGATGCACCAAAGAAAAACAATAGCGAAGCGACACTGCCGGACTCGGTACTAGAACGATTGAAAGGGTATGCGGATGCCAATGGTTTGTCCATTGAAGACGCAACTCAGAAGTTCGTTGAGTATCTGTCCGACAAGTTCAGCGTGGATAACTGGCAAGACGAAGACGAAGAGTTTCTATTAGAAGCATCTGAAGGAATGGTAGTTCAACGCCGAAGCGGTGGCAGCGGACTCAAGACAGACAACTGGGTAGGAGTCATCGTAGGTGTTGACCCCAAATCTAGAGACAAGCGAAAGCGTGTCCGTGCTGATGCACTGTCTGCTTGGAACACATCACCAGACAAAGCAATACAAGCAGGTCTTGTGGCAAAGGTTGTAAAAGAAAATGGTGTTTGGAATCTGGTTAAAGCAGATGGCACACATCCAACTGAAGAACCGGCAGACAAAGACCCTTGGTTCAAGGTGGACACACCAACAGGACCAATCGCATTACTACAGACCGGCAACTGGTCTAGCAAGGGAGACCCAATTCGCCCCGAGATGTGGAGTCGTTATTACTATTTCCTAGGCAACAAAGAAAGTGACTTTGGTAGTAAGGTATCGTTGTTCCGTTTGGATTCACCGAACCCAGATGCAACGCCGAAGATGTTCACACCATGTAGAATCAAGGTCGTTCCGAACAGCACCGATAGAGAAGTCAACCCCGACTTCGCTGATGTATTCCGACTACCAAACAAGTGGGATACTGAGATTGTGTACACCAATGACTTCGTTGAGGATGATTTGAAAGCACAACTCGCACCAGAAAAGTTCTGTGTGAACCCAGCAATCCATCCGTACTTCGTGTCATTGACTGACACATTGGAACATTACCATGCTAACATGAAGATAGTACCAGGTATCAACCCCGTAGGTCCTCTTGTTATACTGAAGGGTAAAGTCACATCATTGTTCAAGGAAGGATGGGAGAGTGAATACGATGAGACTGGTAAGACATACAACCTACGAGTCACATCATGGGATTTACAACGGGAACATCCAACTGGTTTCAAGTCTGAACTACAGGCACGAATCGGTGGTGTACTACATGATAACTTTCATGCGTTTGAGTATCAGGATGGCGACCAATGGAAGCCGTATGCTGAACGCTCAACCGTGCTTATCTTTGGAAGATTAGGTGCAAAGCAAACAGAAAATGATGGTGAGGTCCCCCAAATAACTGCCTTCGGTATCCATGCTGTGCCACGATTCGTCGTGCCAGCAGGAGAAGGCGGCAACACATCAACGGACCAATACAATTGAGGAGGAATGAAAAATGAGTGGATTTAATGCAGTAAAGAAAGAAGAAAACAAAGTGGCAGACGAACCTGTGACCGAGGAACTGGTGCAAGCCGTTCCCGTACTAACAGGTGGCATCGCAGCCGAGATGGAACAAGCAGCCAAACCAAGTCGTGGCACGCACATATTTGCGGGTGTCGTAGGGTTTGAAGGTGCTGGTAAGTCTGGTATCGTGTTGGACAGTTTGACACAAGAACAGATAGAAAATGGTGATTACATACTGGCCGTTGATTTTGATGGTGGTGCTGCCGCGTGTAAGTCAGCATACCACCGTGCCAATTCAGCGAACATCCGTTGTCTTAGCCCTTGGGTTATGGCTACGGAAGACCGAACAACATACGATTACCCAGCGACTCACGCTAGGGTCATGGAGATTGGTCGCTACGGTGTGGCACAGGCAGTCAAGCAAAACAAGGAAGGATACACAGGTCCGAGGTTGGCTAAGTTCTTAGTGACAGCAGTTGACCAATGGGATAATGTATGTGTCGTGAACATGAAGGTGATTGAACTAGGCAAGGCGAAGGATGGCATTGAAGCATCCGACCCGAACCGATTGGTAGGCAACCAATGGAACTGGAGTATCCGGTCCACTCGTTTCCACCAACTCACAGCCATCTGTCGTGAACTCATGCGTCATGGTGTTGAAGTATACTGGGAGACACATCTGAAACCTGAAGTGTTCCGCAACGAACAAACGGGTTCTTGGAAACCAGACTGGGAAAAGAATACTGACAACAATCTTAACCAGATTCTATGGTGTCGTCGTGAAGTCGTCAACGATGACGATGGGAAGAAGACAGGCAAGACTGAATACACCGTTGAGTTCTTCAAAGAGAAAACCAACATCGCATTGCAGGGTCAGAAGCGTGTCATTGCCATCACAAGAAAGGATGGAGAACCAGAATGGTATGGCCTTAGTGAGATAAAGGATGGGTTGCTATGAGTGAAGACAAACCAGACATATTTGCTGGCAAGCATGGCTCTCCTCTCATCCGTGATGTCCTTGAGAACATTGGCGATAGGATAGACGCTGAGGTGACTGAAGCAACCAAGTTTGCTATTCAAACAGATGAGCGTTTATTGGAATTGGAATCCGAGGTTAAGTATCTGCTGGGTGAGAACACACGCATGCGTGAACAGTTGTCAAATCATTATGACATACTTCAAGCACTGGGTGTGTTTAAAGACGACACTGAAGACCTAATTGATAGGGTGCAAACATTGGAGTTCGGTGGTGGAGATTCATCCGATAATTTATATAGTGCAGTGGTGGAGATTCAAGACGAAATAATAAAGATGACCGATGGTAAGACATGGTTTGTAAATGGAGTGAGGAAGAATGACTAAATGTATAGTGAAGAGAACAGAACTGAGCGGTTTCATATCGGGCTTTGGCCCTGGTGTGGATGACCTAAGATTGAATGTAAGCAACGACCAATTGGTTGGTGGCGTGGCATTGTCCACTCACTTCTTAACCAAGCGGATAACTGTTGAGCAACAGGAGTCCGGTGGACTGGTGGTTGCAGATGTATCTAAATTGTTAGCATTCCTTCGGGCATGTAGTGATGATAATGTATCCATCCAGCAAGAAGTCACGGACAAGAAGACATCCAATTTCAAAATAACTTGTGGTAATAGTTCGGTGAGTCTACCCCCGACGAGTGAAGTTAAATCATCAGCGTCGTTGGAGATGGCAAGCGTACTCGTGAACAAAGCAGGTGAAGACAACTGGGAATCGTTTGGTGAAAACAAACTGACATGCTATGGTGTGATTGATGTTGCCGACTTAAGTTCGGTGGCTTCGCTTGGTAAGGTGGTTGGTGTTGACAAACCATACAAGTTCTCATTCGTTCCTAATGCTAACGAAGGTACCATTCATACTGGTACTGGTGTGACTGGACAGATGTTTCACAAGTTCCATATCGGAGATGCTAAAGAAACAAACAGCGAAGTAGTACACACACAGTTCGGACCGTGGTTTCCTGAAGTGTTGGCATGTTTGCCAACTGGAAAGTGTGAGATTTATACTGGTGATGGTGCTGTGTTGGTATTCAACCACCAAGATAAGGACTGTTTGCTTGTTGTGATTGACCAAGACGCTGGCGAGTGATTGCCGTGTTGGTTGATACCTACTGGCCTAAAGGGTCTGAAGGTGTTGGGATATATACTCGTCATCGGGATGATGATGATGTGTTGGTTCAGCATACTCACACAGACATCCGCCCTTACATGTGGGTGAACACTGATGAAGCCGACATCAATTGGGAGTCGTTCTATATTGAGTTCCCCGACGCACAAGTTGAGAGTGATGAAATCGCTAAGAGCATTAAGGGTAAAGAAGTTATGAAAATATCATGCGTCAATCCATATCATTTGGTTAGCATGAGCAAGTACTTTACCGAAACATACGAAGCAGATGTTCCTATCATAGACCAATGGATGATTGACACATACCCTGCGAAGGTTCCTCAATGGAATGTTCGCAAGTGTTGGTTTGATATTGAGTGGAATCCTGTTGATGGTAATGACTTCACACAGTGTTGGGCAGCGATTGATTCTTTCACAGAAGATGCTGTTTGTTTTGCATGGCGTGAGAACCAGACATCATATCAGTGTGAAGACCGTGATGGATACACACTACACATATATCGTAGTGAAGAAGCATTGCATGAAGGTGTCCTTCAATACATTGAGGAGATGGATTTTGATATGTTGATTGCTCACGCTGCAATGTGGGCTGACATACCACACATGGTTAGACGGTTCAAGAACTTCCGTCGGTTGTCACCACTCGGACAGGTCTCAAAGGTTCGTGAAGGGTTTGATGGATACCGTCATACCGACCAACCAATCAAAGGTCGTTGGGTGTTTGATACTGCATGCCGAGGTTCAGATGGTTCTGGGTTTGAGCGTGTGTGGATGGATAGCGGGAACGGACAGTTCCCATCCCGTAAGTTGGGTGACATCGGTGAGCATTTGAAACTAGGTAAGAAAGATACTGTTGACTTAACAAATGATTGGACAGATAATTTCTATCGGTTGACTGACTATTGTGTGCAGGATGTGAGGTTGATGATGAACATTGACCAGCATCTACGGGCTACTGATTTCTTCACAAGCATGGTAGGTTTCTGCGGTGTGTCATTCACATCCACATTTGAAGTGGGCAAGTTCGCACGAGGTCTGGTGTGCCGAATCACGGATGACAAGTTCGCTACTCGTCATAGAAACCGTCGTCGTGAGCGCGGTGATGTTCAAGGTGCGACTGTGATGACACCTACACCTGGTCGCCACGAGGGGGTAGCAGTATTAGATTTTAAAGGTTTGTATCCTTCAATTATGTTGGGCGACAATTTGTGTTGGACTACTCAAAGAGATAATCCGTCTGAAACTACACGAACAATGGCCAACGGAACGCACTGGGAACAAGAAGAACAAGGTGTGTTGCCGGTTGTCATTGAGTATCTGTTCACGGAACGACAGAAGTTAAAGGACAGTGGTGATAAGATTCTAGAGAAAGCGGTCAAGCGTGTGATGGCTTCGCTGTATGGTCTGGTGACTGAGTCGCTAGGTCACGGCATGGCTGACACAATCATTGGCGAAACCATTCTATCACAAGGTCGCTCAGCATTGGATTCGTTGCGGACTCAATGCGAAGACATGGGATACCCTGTGTTGTTCGGACACACGGACAGTTGTTTTGTCCAGTGTCCATTGGATGAGTTGCATGATGTGTCAGCCAAACTCACTGACATCATTCAAAAGGAAACGGGCAATCCAAAATTGATTGCTGAACCTGAAGTGTGGATGCCGTATTGGTTCTGTGCTGATGTTAAGAATAGATATGCAGGTATCATATCATGGCCTGAGGAAGACGCTGGTAAATTAAAAGTGTCTGGCTTTGAGATGAAGCACAGTTCTACACCACCATTCATTCGTGACTTGCAGAAACAAGTCCTCATCATGTTAGGTGGTAATGATAATGAAAACGACATCACTTCATTCGTCAAGGGTGAAGTGGTTAGGCTTCGCAATAATGATGTGGCGGTTGAGAACATATCAACCCGCACACGATTGTCCAAAGCGATTGAGTCATCACCTGATGCATCACATCGTTCAGACAAACATTACCCCAAAACATCTGGTGGGTATGCGAAGTCAGCGAGGTATTACAATTGGCACATGAATCCTGATGAACCATATGCCAAAGGTGATAGCGTGCTGTGGACATATGTGGCTGGTGTGCCACAAGGAATGCCGACTACCGATGTTATTGCATACCGTGACCCCGCTGAACTAGACGGGTTCACAATGAATGCTGAACACATCGTTGATAAGCAAGTCCGTAAGAAATTGAGACTGATTTACGATGTGATGGGATGGGACCTCAAGCGTGCAATAGACTTGCACCAACCGAAAACATACTGGTGATTACAATGACAAACAAATCAAGAACATTAAGTGAAACAGCATACGGAACGCTGCCGAAAGGGAGTCCAAGTAAGAATGGATGCTCAGCATGGCAGCGAGCAGATTGTTTATCAATTCGTATAGACAACGAACCCGAAACATTACTCGTGAGTGACAGACCTGACATTTTACAGTGTCCTGTGTGTGCCCACATTATACAACTGGAAGTGAAACAATGAATATAATAGAACAAGTGAAACAGATGAATGAAGAACTAGAACAATTAAGGAAGTCGTTAGTAGATGTGCATCTAATTAGAGACACGCTCACACAACTGACAACGATTGTGGATGACATAATTAACAAGGCACCTGCCCCGAGTGACACAGTACCTGAAACTCAGATTGAAGTGGTTAAGGATGAACATGTTAATGCAGCCGTTGTTGCGATACCCGACAGCAGATACCAGGTGACGGAAGTGGGTGGGGATGACCAACCGGCAGCCACCTACAAGGTTGACAGCAACAAGTATCTACCAGGTGATTTCTGATGGGTGTGTTGAATGAAGGGTCAACATACTCGTGGACTCCAATCATCGGTGATGATAAGATGATTCGTGTTAGTAAATCAACACTGGATTCATACTCCAACTGGTGTCAACAACAACTATGGCTCAGCAAGGTATGTCCACAAGAAGAACAGACACATGACTACCTCACCATTGGTAGCAATGTGCATGACCGTACGGAACAGTACTACATCAACGGTGCAGACTCACCCGAAGTCATTCAGGATGCTATTGACAATGCACACTTAGGCAACGATAAGAAATGCTATGAGTTGTTGAGGTCGTTGTTCCCAGATGCTGAAGGTGAATACGCAGACCGCGAACAAGACAACCAAGACTGGATGGTTCGTAATGATGTGAGGCGTTTGAAGCACTGTGTTAAACCGGAAGACTTCCTTCCTGTAGCGAATGAAATAGACCTTGACGCTATCGTTGAAGTGGAGGTGGAAGGATACGGCAAACAACAGATACATCTGCGTGGTATCATTGACCGTGTGTTCAAGACTGAAGATGGTGTTGCGTTGATGGAATTGAAAACGGGCAAGTGGAACACATACAAACTACCACAGATGAAAGGTGAGATGGCGTACTACGCATATGTTCTTGATGTGTCGGACAATGACTTAGGACCTGTCACCCATTGGGGATGGAGATTCCCTAAGGCAGACCACTGGGATATACTGGAAGCAAAGAAAGTATCCATCACTGCCATGAAGAAACGATTAGCCAAGTTAGTTAAGTCATATCTAGAAGAGGATTTCGCTACTGTTCCGAAGGGTCAGGAGTTCAAGTGTGGGTTCTGTGATTACATGTCATTTTGCCCCAAGTACACACCGTATGCTAATCCCATTGAAGTGGCTAATGGTGCTGAAGCAATATACCTAGAGGGGGATGTGCAATGAAAGGATTAGAAGTCAATGCATTCACGGTAGCAACTGAATGGTTTCTCCAACGACAAATAATCGGTGGAACTGTGTCTGTGTATATGGGAGAAGCGGAGAAGGCTAGAGGGTTTGATGCGGTGCATGACGAAAGGGAGATACGATTCGTTGTTGACCAAATGTATATCCAAGACCCTAAAGAGACACACGAATTATTAGAACGATTAAACAAGTGGGTGGTGAAATGGAACGAAGTGGAACAAGCAAAGCGTTGTTGACATTTGATTACCCTCGTGAGGTTAATCTGTTTAGACGCGTCGTGCATGACAAGGAACAGTTCACCAAGTGGTGGTCAAGTCTGGAGAACTCTTCGGATGCGTACACCACAGTGTATGGATTCCGTGAATTGAAATCCCCCAACTACAGACGGGGAGATTATCAGACTGCTATTGTTCCGCACTTCGTTCTTGATTTTGATTGCACATCTATTGTTGGTGGCAGACGGGTTGATGTGCCACCTTCAGTGCCTCACCATGAGGTTCGTAGGTTGCATCAACACCTATTGGAATTAGACATACTGCATGGCATATGGTTTTCCGGTGGTGGATTCCATGTGTGGGTTAAGTTATCTAAGACACACCTTCCGACCACTGGTATGGATAGTTCTATACTGAAAGGTGCTGGTCGTCACACAGTCCGTAGGTGGGCTGACTTGTTATCAATGAACTGCATTGACCCAACGGTGACATTTGATTTGGCTTCATTGATTCGTGTGCCTAACTCATACAATGTTAAGCGTGGGCTATGGAGCATCCCCCTACAAACCCATGAGTTAATGGAGTGGG
>Ga0115000_10001535_pt1 | contig 20365 bp, 18 predicted proteins | sample ArcticOcean_MG_C_6_FD_89690 | JGI IMG/M metagenome (GOLD analysis project Ga0115000, IMG submission 89690) | Marine microbial communities from western Arctic Ocean - ArcticOcean_MG_CB8_128 | ecosystem: Environmental > Aquatic > Marine > Oceanic | place: Arctic Ocean: Canada Basin | collected... | reverse complement strand
GGGATGCAACACAAATTGATCTGCCAAAGAAATGCATGAGTGGTGTACTAAAGAGTATTCAAGTATTAGAAAATGTACCAGGAATTTCTTTTGTAACACTTGATGGAAAGGATATCGTAAGACATAAACTAGTTAAGAAAATAATAGAAGCTTACGAGAAAGGGGAAGAGTAGACCTTTAAAAAATGATATAACAAACTATAAAAATAGCTGTCGAATAGAAAGAAAATAGGATGCTTTTTTTTGCAAGTTCAAACTTGCTATTTATTGATTTGTTGTTGCTTTGCTCAAAAAGTTCAGCATTATTAAAAATTGAAATGACATTAATTGTTGAACTCCCGTCTTTAGATATTTTTTTAAGTAACTTTTTATCAGAGAATTTTAACTCTTTTTTCAACGCTGTTAATTTGAAGAATTGATATACAAAGAAAAATGTGCAAGCGATTAAAGCATATCCGATAAGGACAATATTGTCATAAATTCCTCCTATGAATATAAGCTTACTAAACAAACATACTGTTGTAAGTGCAAAAAAGTAGGTTGTGTAATCATTTTCTTTTTCAAAATCCATCTTTAACTTTTTATCATTGTTAGTAGAAATTAATTCGAAAGTAGAATTAAATTTATAAGTATTCGTGTTAGGATATACTCTTGCTAATATTTTTTTTCATCGGATTAAGGACTAAAATTTAATTATTAATAACTCACCTAAATTTTTGGAAGGGTGTGTTTAAAAATCTTGAAGATAATAAAAAAAATGTCTCTTTTAGAAAGAAAAATAGTTGTATTTTAGTTAGTATCTATTATGACTGATTGATCTAAAAGTATATGTGTTTTTAATAAAATTTGATTTAATATTTAAAAAAAAAACATGAGGATTTTCTTTTCTTTTTTAAGTTTTTTTCTTGTATTTTCTTGCGGTTTAGAAATGAATAAAAAAGATGCGTTGTCAACGCATATAAACCTGAGTGACTCATCGATTGTTACATCTGATAGTATATTTACTGTTGGTATAGAGGGACCTGCAGTTGGATTAAACGGCGATTTGTTTTTAGTTAATTTTAAAGAGGATGGTACAATTGCAAGGAAGAAATTGAGTAGCGATAGTTTCGAAGTGTTTGTGAAATTACCAATAGGAAGTATTGGTAATGGGATTAGGTTTGACAATAATGGAAATATGTTTATAGCTGATTATCCAAAGCACAATATATTGAGAGTTGAATATGGTACTCGACAAGTCGAAGTTTTCGCACATGATTCTACTATGAATCAACCCAATGATTTAGCCATAATGGACAATGGTATTTTATTTGCCTCAGATCCAAATTGGGTAGAGAAATCAGGTAATATTTGGAAGATAGATTTGTTAGGTGAAATGGTGTTATTAGAGGACTCAATGGGTACTACAAACGGTATTGAAGTTAATCCAGAAAACAATACCTTATATGTAAACGAGTCTATTCAACGAAAGATTTGGGCCTATGACCTTGATGAAAAGGGAAATGTTTCAAAGAAGAGGTTATTTTATGAATTTACGGACTATGGAATGGACGGAATGCGATGCGATAAAAAAGGAAATTTATATGTTGCTAGATACGGTGCCGGTGTTGTAGTTGTTATTAGTCCTAAAGGTGTTGTCATTAGAACAGTAATTTTAAACGGTGATAAACCAACTAATGTAGCGTTTGGAGGAATAAAAGGAGATATAGTATATGTTACTTTGCAAGACAAAAAATGGGTGGAAAGTTTTAAGGCAAATTACCCAGGTAGAAATTTCTAAATGCGAATTCCTGTTTTAATTTTTTGAATTGAAAAAGAACCCTTCAGGTCTTGAAAAAGTATTACAAATACTATTAAGTATTCAATAAAAAGCAAACTAGTTTTTATATTATAATTTAAATCTGAAGCGTACATTCCATAAGAAAGGAAAATGGTTGCACTCCAAGCAATCATAAATTTCATATTCGTGAATAAACTAAGAGTAAGTGGTAAAATACAATACCAAGGATGCACAATTGGAGAAAGGAACAGGTAAATACAAAATATTATAGTAAGTGCTTTAAATATGACCAATCTGTTTCTAAACCTAAATAACCAAGAGATTAAAATGATTAGTAAAAATGAAATTATTGAGAGTGCCGGTCCAGCAATTGTTATGATGTCAAAATTAAAAACTTGGTAACCTACCCATTTCAAAACGTTAAACACGCTACCGTTAAATTCGAATGATGGGAAATAAAGATCTAAATTCTGTAAGAAGTGATTGAAATTACTCCAATTTAAAAATGGGAGGAAAGCTATAATAATCAAAGGAATTGCGCCCAATAACAAATTTTTCGATCTGTACCTTCTCGATTTTAATAGAAGTATTGGAAAAAAAATTAGACTAAAGGGTTTTGATAAAACAGACAATCCTAAAAATAATCCTCCATTAAAATCTTTTAATTTCGAGAAATTATATAGAGCTAGGAGTAAAAAGAAAATCAAAATTCCTTCTCCGTGTAAATTACCTGTTAGCTCAAGTATAACCAGAGGATTTAGCCAATACCACCAAATTCTATTGAGATTTAAGCTATATCTATTTAGAATTTTTTTAATGATAAAATAGGTCCCAATTTCAAAACCAATAATAAAAAACCTTAATGTTATTATACCGCCTAATACACTATCGCTTAAAGCAGAAAAGAAAAAGAACCATTGATTAATAGGAGGATAATTAGAATAGTAGTGCTGTGAATTCATTCCGCTGTACAATTTATTGTGAATATTAGAATTTTGAAACTGTCCTATCAATTCTGAAGGTTTATATTCAAAAGGATTAAATCCATTCTTAATTAGTAACCCATCCCATAAAAACCGAAAATAATCATCACTTAATATCGGCACAGAAAAAATTAATAATACCCTTAGAAAAATACCGAGGGCAAAAAGTTTTTTTTCAGTTATGTTAGATTTTTGAAGTATAAATAATCCAAAGAAAGCAAATGAGAACAAGGATATTAAAAGGGGGAAATTATATCTTGGAATATGATAACCAATTAAATAAATTCCTATGCAAATAAGTATTGTACTAAAGTATACAGGGATTTGGTTAACTTTTGTGTCCATTTATCAAACTGTACTGTGTTTATATGAGAAAAAGGCAACGCAGCCAAATCCTATTGCTAACATACAATGAAATGGTAATAAACCAAAATCATTTAACCAAAAAGCAGTAGCGATTACAAATATCGCGCAAAAACACATAACAATTTCCATTAAAGTTGAAAGTATTCAATGTGCTTTTTAAATATTGAGACTTGTCTTTCCAACTTCCTCCGGATTCAGTTATATTAAATTTAGATGTTCTAACAAAAGGAGATTTATTTCCAATATAACCTTCGATTACTGCTATCGAATTATGTAGTGGTAAGGAAATACTCACACCAATAAATAAGGAGAATTGGTAAAGCAATACAAATATTGACTTCCTGTTTTCGGTTTTTAAGCGTCTTTGTGAAATATAATAAGTCCCCAAGCTAAATAAACTTAGGACTAGTATCGAAGCAAATTTATGTGCCCAATCAAATTGTTGTCCTGTATTTTTTACTTACAAAGCAGGAACACTTAGAATCAAACTGTAGCAAAAAATAAAACCCATAAATAAAACATACATGATTAAAATAACTTCTTTAATAATAGTTATTATTTTTTACCAGCTAGTATTGTGCCCTTTAATTGGTTTATCTAAAACTTTAGCACAATGATTCTCAGTAAAAGTTCTAGTTTGATTGTTTGAATTATTATTGACAACAATAATCTCCGAAACCAATTATTTTGGGATTTAAGCACTCACTGTTTCCAACAGCATCTTCTCCATTATAATCTTTCCAATAACTATTTTTTATCATTTTAAAAATGTCCTTCAGTACTTAAAAATCCAGTTATTGCGTTAAAAAACCAATAATTATTTTTTTTATTATTAACATATTCCCCTGCTGAGGATATTTGTCTTTGTTCGTTATAAAATATCCAATATCCAATATCCACTTTTTTTTCCTCTAACATAATAACCTTTTGAGTGGTTTATTTTGAAATATATACTATCTGTTTTTAGACTTAAATTAATTTCTAATATTCTATTATTTCCAGACCTTTTGTCTATTTGGAAAGCCAGCGCAGTAAGGATAAAAAGAGCAATTAAAATTAAATTTTTAACATTAAGAAATGTATTCATAACTGTACGTTTTAAGTCTCGTTTAAATTTCCAAAACAGAAGTCGGTTTTATTTTTTAATTTTGTCATACATTTAAAGATAACAAAATGGAATTTTCACTAGTGAATATAGGTACACTCTTAATGCTGATTCTACTTCAAGCAGTATTAGGTTTTGATAATTTATTATATATCTCTTTGGAGAGTAAAAGGGCACCTGAAGAAAAAAGAAAGTTTGTAAGAACGATCGGAGTTGCAATAGCAATTGTCTTAAGAATTGGATTACTTTTCCTTTTAGTTAATATGTTAGAACTAGTTCAAACAGAATTGTTTGGAATTTCATATCCAGATTATTTTGAAGCAAATTTCAGCGGACATTCACTAATCGTTTTATTAGGTGGTGGATTTATTTTATATACTGCAGTAAAAGAAATTTGGCACATGATAAATTTTGATCCTGCTGAAGAATCTTCTAGAAAAAAAGCATCTCCAGGAAAAGTCATAGGAATGATAGTTTTCATGAATGTAATCTTTTCATTTGATTCTATTTTGGGGGCAATCGCTTTAACTAAAGTATTGTGGATTATGATTACTGCAATAGTTATTAGTGGTATATTGATGATTTGGATGGCAGAAGGCGTTAGTAAGTTCTTAGAGAAAAATAGAATGTATGAGGTTCTGGGTTTGTTTGTGCTTTTAATTGTAGGAATAATGTTATTGACAGAAGGTGGTCATCTAGCACATATAAAAATATTAGGAAATAAAATCGTGCAAATGAATTCAACAACTTTCTATTTTGTAATATCGATATTAATATTAATTGATTTAGTACAAGGTAAATATCAAAAAAACTTAATGAAGAAATCTTGATTATAATATAGGAGTAGGGATAGTCGCTGAAAGCTATTTATAGATTTCAAGTTACCCTGTAACTAATGACATACCAAATTGTTTTAGATAGAGACAAATCTTGTTTACACGTTGCCTAATTAATTGAATTAAGAAAATTGGGCAGTAATTCAAATAATCTGTAAATAAGAGTTGTTAAGAATATTTAAATATTAGGTATGAAATTATTAAGATTTTTTACATTAGTTATATTTACCTTATTAACTTCTCCCAATTATGCACAGGAAACTTGTATTTCCAATTCCAGAAACCCTTGGGAGTGGCCAGGTCATAATAATTGGTTTTTCGCTACAAATGTATTTTCAGGGAATGTATACAATTTCACTACTGGAGTTTTCACTCCAATGGGTAATGCAAGTAAACCACTTCAGGCATATGAAGGAGTATCTGCCGCAAGTGATGATCAAGGGAATTTAATATTTCTAACAAACGGTAGAGATGTTATTGATAAAAATGGAAACAAAACTTACGCAGGATTATTAGAAGGAAATGAAAGTGGAGGAACACTTAATAGAGGTAGTGCCGCCCAAGGTTGCATAACTGTTCGTCATCCATTATCACCTTCCGATTATTATATATTTACGACAGATGATGCACTAAGTGGAACTTTAGGCTTTAATTATGCTGTAATGGATGAGAATGGTGCTTTAAAACAGGGAATTACTCGTTTAGGAGGAATAAGAACTACAGAAGGTTTATCTGCAACTTTTCATGAAAATGGGGTTGATATCTGGATCGCTTGTCAAGCCTCAGGAACAAATGATGTATATACTTGGTTATTAAAATGTGATGGTATAGACTTAGCTACTTCTCCAGAGATTTCGGGAGGTTTTGCCAATTGTTCAGGAAATGAAGAAAGAGGAGGGGTTTCCTTTAATTGGGATGGGACTCAGTTTGTTTCGGCGCATCCATCCGGATGGCCAGATAATAGTATTTATGTAGCTGATTTTAATAAGAAGAACGGAAAGATGACGATTGAATCAAAATCTTCACCAACAAATGCTTTTCCATACGATGTTACTTTTTCCCCAGATAATTCTCGTGTAATTTATTCGGACAATGTTGGAAGTGTTTATACTTTAGATATTACTTCAGGAGTTGATGCAACAGTCGAAGCTTCGGCAACATTAATAGCAGGTGGAGGAACTGGACATTCAGCTATTGAAATAGGAGCAGACGGGAATTTATATAGATCTTCTTTAGGTGGTAATAATTTAGTAAGGTTCAGTGGTAACTTAAATTCAGGTGCAGTCCTTACTTCAGCTACTAATTTAGTAGGAAATACGAGTAGAGGTTTACCAACAATTTATATTCCACCAGCTGAAGAACCGGATATAGTTGAAGTTGGCCCTTTTTGTGATACTGCAAGTGCTGTTGACTTGCACACTTATTGGGTTTGTAGCGGATACAGTGCAGAAGATACGCTATACCAGAGGCATAAATATTCAGGAAAGGGTATTACTGATGATAAGATAGGAACTTTTAACCCTCAAATTGCAGGTATTGGAAAACACGAAATTATTTTCGAATACTGTGATGTGAATGATACAATTTGGATTGATGTTTATTTTTGTCCTTCCTGTAAGTCAGAATTAAAGGATAATTCTCCTAGGTTTTGTGTTGGAAATGACTACTTATTAGATTCTCTAGTTGAGGTTTCTTCTCAACCTGGAATTTGGACAATAGATTCTTTTCCTTCCTCTCCAGCAGCGGATGGTTTGATTATAAATGGTCTTACTGATACTGTTTTTGATGTGACAAATCTATCATCTAGGTTTGGTGTATATAAGGTTTTGATGACCGTAACTGATGCAGGTCAAACTTGTTATGATTCAATTTATATTACGGTAGACTCTTTACCGATACCAGATTTAGGAATTGATTCAACAATTTGTATTGGTGATGCAGCGATTGATTTTGATGCTGGAGTTTGGGATGCTTATGCATGGACTCCAAATGGAGACATTACGCAAAGTATCTCTACAAATACGCCTTCAGAATATACTTTAGAGGTTACAAATTCAAACGGTTGTAAAGGAACAGATGCAGTTGATTTGTTTCATGATACTTTGCCAATACCCAATTTAGGATTAGACACTGCTATTTGTGCTGGAGACCCAAAGGTTGTCTTTGACGCTGGAGTTTGGAGTGCTTATTTTTGGATACAAAACGGAGAAACTTCACCAACAATTTCTTATAATGTTGCTGGGTATTTTGGTGTTGAGGTAACAAATGGTAATGGCTGTAAAGGAACAGACTCAATTAATTTAATTGTTAATATCCGTCCAACAGTAGACCTTGGTTTAGACCAAGAGATCTGTGAAAACGACCCATATGTAACTTTTGATGCTCAAAATATTGGTTCAACATATTCTTGGTTTGGCGCCACAGAAACTACTCAAACGATTCAAAGAGATTCCGCTGGAATTTATGCCGTTGAAATAACAGATAATAATGGCTGTAGTGATTCGGACACTGTTGTTTTAAAAGTGAATTTATTACCAGTAGTAGATTTAGGAAACGACACTGCAATTTGTATTGGCGATTCTAGTGTTTTATTTGATGCAAAAAATACAGTAGCGGGAATGAGCTATTTATGGAATACAGGAGCAACAACGCAAAATATATCAACAGTAATTGATACTGAGTACTGGGTTGAAATAACAGATAATAATGGCTGTAGTGATTCGGACACTGTTGTTTTAAAGGTGAATTTATTGCCAATTGTCGACTTAGGAGACGACATATCAATTTGTGAATTAGCAGATTCTATAGTTTTAGATGCTACTAACACATCTGCGACATATTTATGGAGCACAGCAGAAACAATCCAAACAATATCGGTGCACACAGACAGTGATTTTGATGTAATAGTAACCGACACGAATGGATGTGTCAACCAAGATGTTATGCACTTAACTGTTCATGCAATGCCAATGGTATCAATTCCAGATGAGGTAATATGTTTTGGGGATGCTGCTGTAACATTTGATGTAAACGCAAGTTATAATACTTATTTATGGAACAGTGGAGAAAATACTAAATCAATAGACAAAGATCTTGCAGGGGAGTACAGTGTTATTTTCACAGATGCCAACAATTGTATCGGTTACGATACGGTACTTTTGGTCGTTAATCCATTACCCAAGCCAGATTTAGGATTAGATATTACGATGTGTTCGAAGGCTCTTAATACAGTATTTGATGCTGGAGTTTATAACTCATATTCTTGGAGTAGTGGAGAGGCTTCTCAAACTATTTCAAAAAATACCGAAGGTACTTATACCCTAGAAGTCACAGACGCAAAAGGCTGTAAAGGCTTAGATACTGTTGATCTAATTGTAATATTAGAGCCTTCTCCATCAGTTCTTAGTACGCTCACTAAATGTCCTAATAGTTCAATAAGTATGGATATTTCGCTTTTCAATAATGGGAATAGTCCTTTTACGTACGTTTGGCATGATGGATCCACTGGAAGTGTTTATTCAACAACTGCAGAAGAAAGTGTTTGGGTTGATGTAAAGGATAAATATGGCTGCGTAGGAAGAGATCAAGATTCTATTATTGATGATATGAATTTAACTATTAATATTGTAGCCTCACCAGATATCCACCTTTGTGAAGGAGATAGCGCTTTATTAGCGACTCCTTTTAAAACATCAGGCGGATATAATTTTAATTGGTCTAACGCAGGTTCAGGAACCACAGAAACAATTTTTGTTACCAAAGCAGGAACATATGATTTACACGTAGATAATGGGTTAGGCTGTAAAGGTGATAGTTCGATAGAGATTTTTGTACATCCTAATCCTATTTTAACTCCAGTATCAGTACCCATTTGCGATGGAGAAAATGCTGTTATCGGAGAAAACTTAGGAAGTAGCTATACCTATAATTGGAGTACAGGAGCAATTACACCTGAAATTTCAGTTTCAACCGGAGAAACATACAATGTTGAAGTCACAAGTGATAGAGGTTGTATGAGCAATATAGATATTTTGGTAACGGTAAATAGCAATCCAGTTCCTGATCTAGGCAGTAATAGAAATGAGTGCGCCGGCAAAGAAATAACTGTTCTTGATGCAAATGCTCAGATTGGTCAAACTTATTTGTGGAGTACAGGTGCCACAACGAGCACAATAACCCCAACAAGTGATGGGATTTATAACTTAACGGCTAAAACTGTTGATGGTTGTATAGGAACAGATGATGTAACGGTTACTTTTATTCCCATACCTGAAGTTAACTTGGGACGTGATACCGTATTATGTGAAGGGGAGAGCTATACGATAAATGCAGGCAATACAGGGCTTGATATTCTTTGGAGTACAGGAGTAAAAACCCAAACTGTTACCGTTAATCAAACAGGTACATACGCTGTAACTGTGAGGGAAAGTGGTTGTTCAGGAACGGACTCTATTGATGTTTCGGTGTTAGCACTACCAACCAGTGCTATTGATCAAAGTCTAGGTAACCAACCTTATTGTTTCAATGAATTGGATCGTCCAATAATGATTTCTGCAGGAACTAGTTCCGGTTATAATTATTTATGGGGTACAGGAGAAACAACAACGGATATCGAAGTGACGAACGCCGGAACTTTTATTGTGAAAATATCAGTAGGTAAATGTAGTATAGTAGATAAAATTGAACTAACTGATTACTGTCCGAGTTTTTTAGAGGTTCCAAATAGTTTTACGCCTAATGGAGATGGTTTAAATGATACTTTCAATGCAAAAGGACATAATATTTATGATTATAAAATGTTGATATTTAACCGATGGGGAATTTTAATATACGAATCTTCTTCTATGTATAATGATTGGGATGGAAAGTATAAGAGTAGAGCCGTTCAGATTGATACTTATGTTTACAAAATATATTATTCTATTGAGCATCCTGATGGAAATCTAAGAAGAAAAGAAAAGGTTGGTATTGTAAATGTTATTAGGTAATAAAACTTCTTATTATGTAAGATTTTACCTTGGTGAATTTTACTTGAAATTTGTTTCTTCAGAAGAATTAAGGTGGGTAGTTATAAATAGTTGCTTTTTTTCGGATGATATTGACGATTATTCAAGAATATATTGGGTGAAAATGCAAAAGCAATTAATTCTTTTTTATTTGCGTGCTCTAAATCAAAAAAAAATGATAAATTGTATTTTCATTCATTTTAATACCAATACAAAGCTTTGGAAAAATATATCGGAATAGACGTAGGAGGTACCAATGTTAAAATAGGAGTTGTTACAAAGCAAGGAGAACTTTTAGAAAAAGTAAAGTACCCGACAGCTGAATTAATTGAAGGAGTAGGTTTTATGCCTAACTTTTGTGCCGCTATTCAACATACGATAGATATTTATCCAGACATTAAAAATATTGGCTTAGGATTTCCAGGTTTAATATCCAAGGACAGAAGAACATTAATAAAACTTGCAAATATTCCCTCGTTGAGTGGTGTTTGTATTGTTGGAGAACTTGAAAAGGCTTTTCCAAAGTATAAAATTAAATTAGAGAATGATGCTAAAGTGGCTTGTTTAGGGGAGTTTTATTTTTCAGAACACACTTTGCCAGATAGTTTTTTAATGATAACATTAGGTACTGGGATTGGAGGCGCAGCAATGATAGACGGAAAACTCTTCGTTGGTGGATCTGGAAATGGAGTTGAAATTGGACATATGTTAGGGTCCAAAGATAAAGTGTATGAGGATTTCATTAGCAAGAGAGCAACTGTAGCTTACGTTCTTAAAGAGCTAGAGAAGACAAGTAATAAAAAGTCATCTTTAAGTGATATTCCAAAAGATGAGCTTACTTCCAAGAATATTGAAGCTGCTTTGAAACAAGGAGATGAAGTAGCGAAAAAAGCCTACAAAAATTTTGGTAAATGGTTGGGTAGAAATATTGTTTCTTCAATGAGAGTTCTAGATATTCGCACAATTTTATTAGGAGGAGGAGTGTCAAAAACATTTAGCTATATAAAGGAGCCGATGTATGAGGTTATAAATGAGCATCTTGATGAATACTATACAGATGATTTGATAATCGAAAAAGCTTCTTTGGGAAACGATGCAGGAATTATTGGTGCTGCGGCATTAAATTTTTAAAGGTTTTTTCTAGTTTAGAAAATGTAAAGAATTTTTAAAGTCTAAAATTAAAGATTCTGTTGCAGGGTACTTTTTAATCTCTATCATTTCATAATTCTTAACCGCTAATTTCTTGATGTTCAGTGTTCTGAGTTCTGAAATGGAAAGAGATTTTTGATCTGTGAATTCAGCAATATCATCTAAAATTTTTAAGTATTCGGGTGTAGATTTGATTTGCATAATAAATTATTTTTTACAAAAATAGGAGTCTTTTTAATACGAGTCAAATTGTTTTTGCTTGTGTTTCAATTAATTGTTTTAAGCTGTTGGTTTTAGTTCGAATATTAAAAATGTTGTTTGATTTTCCCTAAAAATTCATCTCCAATAAGTTGATTAGATGCAACAATCTCTTGACCGTTAAGAAAGTTTATACCTCCATTAAAATCGGTTACAACCCCACCTGCTTCAGTTACCAATATGGCACCTGCTGCGACATCCCATGGGTTTAAACTATACTCGTAAAAACCTTCAAATCGTCCGCAAGCAACATAGGATAAATCAATGGCTGCTGAACCAATTCTTCTAATTCCTCTGGTATTTTGCATCAACCACTTCAGAATTTCTACATATCCATCAAGTTTGTCGTAATCATAATATGGAAATCCAGTAGCAAAGAGAGAATTTTCTATTTTATTGGTATTACTCACTTTAATGGGGTTGTTATTTAAATAAGCACCACCATTTAACCAGGCAGAAAAACATTCTTTGCGATTGGGTTCATAAACAACACCAACAATCAAATTATTATCAAACTGTAAAGCAATACTAACACAGTATGTTGGTATTCCATGAATGAAGTTTGTTGTACCATCTAGAGGATCAATAATCCAATTGTAATGCTTTCCATTCTTAGTAGATGTTCCTTCTTCAGCAATAAAGCCAGATTCAGGAATTAGTTTTTCTAGGAAATCCACAATTTTTTGTTCAGCAGTTTTATCAACATAGGTTACTAGTGAATTTTTGCTTTTAACTTCTACATCTAAGCAATCAATTTTTTGACACTCATCTTTTATGAAATCTCCAACTTTAGTAGCTATATAAGAAACTTGTTGAGTAATGTGCTTTAAATCCATGATTGATTATTGTATTATGAAACCATTTATCAGTTTGTGATAAACTTTGTCACAAAGTTATTTGAAAAATCAATCCAATAATGGATTTTTGTAAAAAATAAATTATGTATCGAGCTATAATAATATTAGTATTGGTTTTCACGGTTTCAGCAGGAAGTATTGCTCCAGAATTAACAGCCAAGGAAATTATTTTAAAATCCGAAGATAAATTAAGAGGGGGGGAGAAAGCATATACTGAAATGAAAATTGACATTGTTAGACCAGCGTGGAAAAGAGAAATACAGCTCAAAACTTGGGTTAAAGGTGTTGATTATAGTATGATTTTAATTACTGGACCGAAACGAGACAAGGGGCAAGTTTTTTTGAAAAATAAAAAGCAGGTATGGAGCTACATTCCAAAATTTAATAGGGTCACAAAATTGCCTCCAGCAGCAATGTCTCAAAGTTGGATGGGGACAGATTTATCGAACGATGATTTAGTTAGAGAATCAAATAAAATAGAAGAGTTTGTTTATATTTTAAAAAGCGATACTATTATTGCTGGATTAGCATGTTATCACATAGAGTTAATTCCTAATGAGGGGACTGATATTATATGGGGAAAGTTAGAGCTTTTTATAGATAAAGTCGATTTTATTACAGTACGAAATGAGATGTATGATGAAGATGGAATATTGGTTAATGTATTAAAGTCATCAGTAATTAAAATGATGAGTGGGATGAAAATTGCAACTAAGATGGAGATGATTCCTGTTGAAAAAGAAGGAGAAAAAACAATTATGACAATAATGACTTTGGATACTAATATTGATTTAGATCCTACCTTTTTTTCAAAGCAAAATATGAAAAGAGTAAACTGATACCCTATTGAAATATTACTTTTTAACGATAATGGTAAATCTGGTTTTATAGCATGTTTTACAACTATTTGTACATCGGTATATTCAAATTTCACGCCAAAAAAGTGTCTTTTCTTATAGTACTTCCAGTTTACATCAAATGTTTAATTTTTATATTTAGCAGTGATTATAGATTGATTACAAACTAAGCCAATCCATAAAAAAATATTAAAATTTAAATAAACTACCTCGTTACTGTTATTCTAACTACTTAAATGCTTATTAGATTGTCAACGATACGAAAATCACGTTTTTAATATTGATATGTTTAAGGCAATTAAAAAAAATGATTGTTTTTTTTGTGGGGAAATTATATCATAAAAATAGTTAGTAATTTTAAGTGATAAAATTACAATACAACTAATTCATCTTGTTTAATTGAAAATTATTGTCTTGTTTCCAATTACTAACGTTTTACGATCCACATGTTTCTTTACAGCTCTAGCAAGCGTTATTTTCTCTGCATCTTGTCCCATTAAAACTAAATCATTAATGGAATTATGATGCGTGACACGCGAAACCTCTTGCTCTATAATTGGCCCAGCATCAAGATCTTTAGTGACATAATGAGCTGTAGCTCCAATTATTTTAACACCTCTTTCATAAGCAGCATGATATGGTTTTGCACCGACAAAAGCGGGTAGAAATGAGTGATGAATGTTAATTATTTTGTGTTCATAGCTGCTAATCAGTTCTTTTCCGATAATTTGCATGTAACGAGCCAGAACAATGAAATCAATTTGGTGTTCTTTTAATATTTCTAAATGCTTTTTTTCCTGATCAGATTTGTTTGTTTTTGTTATTGGAACATGATAAAATTTTAATCCAAACTTTTCTACAATAGGTTTTAAATATTCATGATTAGAAATTACAACAGGAATATCAATAGCCAAACCTTTATTTTGCCATCTTCCAAGTAGATCGAATAAGCAATGGGAAAGCTTAGTTACAAATAAAGCCATTCGAGGTTTTTTATCACTAAAAAACAGATTGTATCTAATGTTAAAAGGCTTAGCTAGTAATTTTTCAAATTGTTCGTTAATACTACTTCTTTCAATTTTAAAAGTATCTAAAGTCCATTCAATTCTCATAAAAAAGTGACCATTTTCATTATCTAGATACTGATCTAGTTCAACTATATTTCCTTGGTTGGAGTAAATAAATTCAGTAATTGAACTAACAATACCTTTTTGGTCTTCACATTCTATCAGTAAAATTCCGTGTGCCATATTAATTTAATTAAAAGTCGTTTGCAGTTTTTAAAATTGGATCAAAAACATAATATTGCAAAATTGTGAGCTCTTTGCCACCAAAACAAATTCCATAAAATCTTTCTGGATCAAATTGTATTGGGAGTCCCATGGCATTTGTTTCACCAATTTTAGCATTTCTTTTATAACCAATCACAGTGTTTTTTTTATCAGATAAATCTGTGACAGTTAATTTGAAATAGGGACTTGAGGCATGCAATCTATTTACAATGTCTTTTCCTAATCCTTCACTTGGCACCAACCTTTCAGCAGCTATAGATTTAAAATTAAGCAGGTATTTTTTAATCTTTTCACTGTCTGTTTTGATGATTTTACCATTCTTTTTTAGCACATATCTTTTGTCTTTGATTTCAATTTTAAAAGAATTTTCAGGATTAGAAGGGTAGTATGTTTCAACAGATTTTATACGGTTTTTTGGGAAATGGAATATTTTTAGATCTCGCCAATTATCAAGTAAAGGTTCAAAACGTGGAGTTAGATAACCTTCAAAACCTCTAATGCAAGTCACAAAAGGAATTGATGTGTTTTCGTTGGTTTCTGGATTGATTAAAAGCATGTAAGTTCCATCTCCTTTTTGATTGGCGCCACCTACAAAGTATGATTTATGCAATTGATTACCAATATAAAATTCGGCCTTAATGTGCTCTGCAGATAAGTTCTTAATAACCCTTTCAATTTTTTTCTTAGCAACCCTGTTTCTTGTTTGAACTTTTTTAGCTGTTTCTAATAATGATTCAATTCGATCTGGACGCGCAATGAATTGGTTATTAACTAACCAATGATCTTCTGTTTTAGTTAATGTGATTGTAAGACCACCTTTGGAGGCTAAAAATATTTTGTCAATTTTGTTGATGTTTTTAATCGAAAAATCCCTAGCATTTTCATCACTCAATTGGTTGTCGTTTGAGTGGGAAAAAAACACAACACCAAAAATAAAAATTACAAGAATAACAAAAAATGTAATTATCGATTTATTCATAAGTTATCGTGTGTATTTAACTCTTCTAATAACAAAGAAAATAAGACTAATTAAAATTATAATTCCAGAAGGTACTGCCATGTTAAGAACTTCAATAAGCATTCTGTTTTCTTTAATTAACTTCCTGTCCAGTAATCTCATCTTAATGTGCTTAGATCTTACCGAAATCAATTCCTTGTCATCTGTGAGGTAATTAATACAATTTAAAATCAGTTTTTTATTATCGAAAAAATACTGTGTGTATTGATCTTTTCCAATTGGAATTAGTTCTCCTTTGGTTGTGAACCAGTTCTTAGCGATGTCGCCGTCAGAAATAACAATCATCTTACTTTGTTTACTTTTATTTCTGAATTTTATATTAGGATCGTTTGCAAAAGATGGCGCAATTCGATTGGTGAAATAAGATGAGAAGCTACCTTCTAAAAGCATTGCTACAGGTTTAGCCTTAGCTTTGAATAATCCTATATTCAAACCGTGTGCTGTTTCTTCAAAACCAATTCTAGTTGGTGTTCTCTTATATCTATTTTTCCCAGATGTTTGGTATAAAACAGTGTGTTTAATATCCTTTGAAGGAACGGAATCCAGAGTACTTGCAAATTCCAGTTTTATAGGGTCTAAGTTGTTGGTAATTAAGTGTTTTTTCTTCGTGGTTAGTACTGGACTGTATATCCAACTGTGCAGCTTTAATTTACCTCTGTCTCCATTAGCTGTTGCTTGAATAGGGATTTTAGAACATTGTAAATCTTCAATTACATCGGTATTAACTTTCACGCCATATTTATATAATAAAGTCTCTAAACCTGTTTGAAGAGGATTAGCGTATATTAATCCGCTTTGTTGCATAGAATCTAACTCGGCACCATTAGTACCATCCATTAACCAAAGTGTTTTACCACCATTCATTACAAATTGGTCTAAAATGTATTGCTCTCGTTGTGAAAAACGTGATTTTGGTTTTGCAATAATTAACACATCTATTTTGTCAAGCGCGTTGAGTTGCTCTTTTCCAGTTTGATCTCTTAAATAGATAGGGCCAACTTGGTAATATTCCATTAATGAAACACTTAAGTCTTGCAAGTCATAACGACCCAATTCATTATGCCCTTGAAGAATAGCTACCTTTTTAAAGTTTTTATTTTTAAGTCTTCTGATTACATTTGAAACTTCATATTCTAGAGATTCAATTGCCTTTTCATATGTTTTATCTTTACCTCCTTTTACATTTTTAATAATTGAAATTGGCAAAGATTTACCATCATAAAATACTTCACCTCCAAGTGGTAAATTAATATGCTCTTGTTCTCCTTTATTGTTGTTAAATGCAAAAGGGATCACTCGGATTCCTTTTTTCTGCAGTCTTAATAACTCTTTATGCAATTCATCTTTGTCTTCAATAGTTCCATATAGATCAATAAATTCAAATTCAATATTATTATCAGATATTTCAGCAATTTCTTCTAAGATCTCTTGAATACCAATTTTTACTCGTGCTAAATCTGTCGGTATATGCTTACCAGTGATGTATATTTTAAACTCAACAACATCTTCTAAATCTTCAACAAGTTGTACCGTTTGATTGGATAAGGTGAAGCGTTTATCTGCGGTTAAGTCAAATTTCTGATAGGCTAGATAACTAACAATAAAAACCACAGTAATTACCATGATTCCCGTTGTGAAATTAATTATATCTTTTACTTTATGTTTTATCATTTATTGTTTTTTTACCACTTTCTGCTAACGATAACGAGTTTTGTTAAAAGTAAAAAACCGCCAATTAAACAACCATAATACACGATGTCTCTCGTATCAATAATTCCTCTGCTAATATTATAATAATGTTCTTCTATACCGAATTGCTTAATGAAAAAACTCAAAGTATTCGCGTTACCAAAATTGGAAATTAATTCGAAACCTGAGTAAAAAAACAAACAAAGAATAAGGCTAACAAGTAAAGATATTATTTGACTGCTTGTGATTGCGGAAGAGAATATTCCAATGGAAACAAAACTAGCACCCAGTAAAAATAATCCAATGTAAGACCCCAATGTTGCTCCTTGATCAATATTTCCTTTAGGATAACCCAACTGATACACTGTAAAATAGTAAACTATCGTAGGAAGAAGTGTAAGAGCTAATAAGGAAAAGTAGGCAAGGAATTTACCAATTATAATATTGTACTCAGATAACGGTTTCGTTAAAAGAAGTTCAATTGTTCCGTTTGATTTTTCCTCAGCAAAAGCACGCATCGTCATTGCTGGGATTAATATTAAATACATCCAAGGCGCTATTGTGAATAAAGGCTCCAGAGTAGCGAATCCAGAATTTAGGATATCCAAATAATCGTTTGCCGGATCAATCCATAAAAAATAGGAATTAATAGACAGAAACAATACCAAAACAATAGGTCCAATTAGAGAACTGAAAAAGTAACGGATTTCTTTTTTAAATACTGCGAACATATATGTACTAATTTACGGTAAGATTTAATTATGCTAGCTAATGTTTGTATTATGTTATCAACGATTGATTGTTTTTCTTTTAATAACTCCGAAAACTAAAAACGTCACATTAAAATAATGTTTATAAAAATTTACGAATTGTATGATTTAAATGATCTTTGCGATGTATTTTTGCAACAAATTTATTTATCATGGCACATTTAATAGCTCCTTCAGTTTTAGCAGCGGATTTCGCAAACATTCAAAGAGATGTTGAAATGATTAACAATAGTGAAGCTGATTGGTTTCATATTGATGTTATGGATGGTGTTTTTGTGCCAAATATTTCTTTTGGTTTTCCGGTAATGGAAGCAATTAAAAAACATGCTACTAAACCATTGGACGTGCATTTAATGATTGTAAATCCTGACCAATATATTGAAACATTTAAAAAAGCTGGAGCAGATATTTTGACTGTACACCTTGAAGCATGTCCACATTTGCACCGGACAATTCAAGCAATCAAGCAAAAAGGAATGAAAGCTGGAGTTGCTTTAAACCCACATACACCTGTACATTTATTAAAAGATGTAATAGCTGATTTAGATTTAGTCTGTATCATGAGTGTTAACCCTGGTTTTGGAGGTCAAAAATTCATCAGAAATACCTTTACTAAAGTACAGGAACTTAAGCAAATGATTATTGATGCAGATGCAGATACTTTAATTGAAATTGATGGAGGTGTAGGGACTGATAATGCTAAACTTTTAGTGGATTGTGGAGCGGATGTTCTTGTTGCTGGAAGCAGTGTTTTTAAAGCTGAAAGTCCAGTTGAAGCTATCTCATTATTAAAAAAGTTAGAAACGGTTGTTCAAAGTAAGTAAACGCTAAATTATTATTTGTTTAATTACTATTTACAGTATTTGTCTAATTCAGTTTTAGCAGATTCCATACCCATCTTATGAGCTTGCTTGAGAGCTTTACAAGCACTCTTGTTTTTATTTGCAACTAAGTATATCATTGAGATATTATAGTGGTCTTCCGCTTTGTCTTTTCCCCATTTAATAATTTCGTTAAACCTTTTAAAAGCAAGATTGTATTTTTTTTGTCTGAAATTACAAATAGCTAAATTACGCTTGGATGTAATGAAAATACCACTTGGTTGAGGTGCTAACTTAGTTGGTTTCATTTTATTCTCAATAAAAGAGAAATGCTTACTGGCTGCTTCCAAATTACCAAGATTAAAATTAATAGATCCAGCTCTTTCATTCGCTTCAGTATTTCCACGATCTATTTTTAAAACAGCATTGAAATGTTTTAAAGCATTAACTGGGTCATTTTGTCGCAATAATATTTTACCTAAAGTCAAAGGGATTTTAAATAACGTTGGCTCTATTTGTTCAGCTTCTTTAATAATCGTAATAGCCATTTCTGTTTTTTTCTCTGTATTTAGATAGTAAAGTCCTTTTAAAAGTAAAGCACTTCCATCTAGTTTATTGGACGCTGAAATATAATTGTCAATTATTTTTAATTGATCTGAAGGTGTATCAGATTTCTGATAAAAAGAGATGAAAAAATTATTTTCGGGATTATTAAAAGAACTAATTTCAACCCACTCTTTATGAGTTTTAAAAAAATTCATATCGATATCTCCTCCAAGTCTGTTGGAATAATGGTTTTCTATTACTGCTATTTCTCCAGCTTTAGAATTATTTAGGTTTTTCTGATTAACTCTTTTAACCAGCTTATCTGATGGCGTACTACCGGTCGCCCAAAAAAACCAAGGATGATTGGCGTAGGTTATTTTTTTTTCTAGTTCTGCAGTTTTATAAAACTGAGCAACCTTATTAATTAGAATTCTTTCGGAATTAATATTTGCTAGTGGATGCTCTGTTATTAAAGTATATGAAGATAGTATCAAGATTATTCCTAATAGAAATAAATGTGTATGCTGTTTAATTTTAAATCTCAATATTAACAATATAAAAAGTATTCCTTGTGATACCAATAGGGAATAGTTGTGTCTGGTAGCGCTTATTTTATGATGAGATTTTAATTGAAAAGAAAAGAAGCAAAAGGTAATAGCCAGCGCTATAAATCCCAGACTTAATATACCTTGTTTTGATTTCGTTAACCTTTTAATATTTTCGGTAATTGCAGGTGTCCATTTCTTGGAAAATTTATGGTTTCCATTTACAGGTAATGCTACTTTTTTTCTTGTAATATTTAACCAATAATTAATACCTATTAATGCCATTAAAGTAATATATGGAGATAGAGGAATTAGGTTTCTTAAGAATCCAGCAGCATTACCCATATTCAACCAAGATGAAAAAATTGAATAAGTGATCAATCCTACAGTAAATGGGGCAAGCAAATAACTGATGTGAAATTTGCTTTTAAATATTTTAGGTAATCCTATAATCGAAAAGAAGAATAAAACAGGTCCCACTACATATT
>Ga0115000_10001531_pt1 | contig 20396 bp, 19 predicted proteins | sample ArcticOcean_MG_C_6_FD_89690 | JGI IMG/M metagenome (GOLD analysis project Ga0115000, IMG submission 89690) | Marine microbial communities from western Arctic Ocean - ArcticOcean_MG_CB8_128 | ecosystem: Environmental > Aquatic > Marine > Oceanic | place: Arctic Ocean: Canada Basin | collected... | reverse complement strand
TTCTAGTATTCAGCGCCCACCAGAAACTCTTTTTCGAATCATTTTTTTAAAACTATTTTCCAAATAATCTTTTTCTTTATTAAGTGCTCTAACTATCTCTGACCTATCGCCACCATACCAACTTTTAATAGCATCCATTCCCTTGCCACGGTTAACCGTATTGAGAATAGAAAGATAGATCACTCCATAAACAACTGCAACCGTATACAGAGATAGCGGAATAAACGATTTGATACGTTTTTGCTCCGCCTCTCCCTTATTTTTCCACCAATGGTCAAGGCGCTTCCAGTATGACTTTTTTCGCTGATCCTTTGCACTGTCATCAACCATAATTAAAGCTCAAAAAAACATTAAAAACAAAGGGCTTAAAAGACTAACGATTAACATTAAGGGGTATCCTGATGGTAACAAAATCAAACTGTCGAAACAAGTGAGCCACCTACAAATTAATGCTACATTTCGTAGGAGCCTTTGGGTTTATATGATTATGGTATAGTTCATGTTTTATCCAAGTTGTGGAGACTGTTTTTTGAAAAAAATTAATCCTGCAGGAAAAATTGTTGCGAAAATCGAATGCCCGGCCTCTAAAAGTTACACCAATCGCGCGCTTTTAATAGCAGCTCTCGCTAATGGAACTTCGACTTTACAAAAACCGCTGGTTAGTAACGATACAAAATATATGCGCCTGGCTCTCGAACAATTTGGTGTTTTTGTTAAACAAGAGGATCACGACTTCATTGTTTTAGGAACTGGCGGAGATATAAAGTGCCCGCAGAGCGAAATCTCTATCGGCCTTGCAGGAACTACAATGCGTTTTTTAACTACTTTCGCAGCTTTATCTCCAGGAACGACCTATCTAACAGGCGAACGGCGGATGCTGGAGCGACCCATTTCCGATTTATTGAACGCACTCAATCAAATGGGGGTCAAAGCTCGATCATTAAAAAATAACGGCTGTCCTCCTCTGGAAATTTCAGGGGGCGGGGTTTTAGGAGGTAAAATTAATCTTGCTGGCGACAAAAGCAGTCAATACCTAACATCTATTCTACTTTGCGCACCTTATTTTAAAAGTGACACAACCATCAATATAATTGGAAATCTAACTTCCAAGTCCTATGCCGATATAACACTCAGCATCATGAAAGACTTTGGAGTAACTGTTCAGAATAAAAACTATACCCAGTTCTATATTCCAGCAGGTCAAACTTATCAAGCGAGAAACTATGATGTTGAAGCTGACTGGTCTAGCGCATCATACTTCCTTGCGGCAGCAGCAATCACTCAAGGAGAAATGACCTTATTTGGACTAAATCCAGACAGCTTGCAGGGAGATGCTGGCTTTCTCGATGTTTTAGAACAGATGGGTTGCACAATTGAACGATCACCTGAAAAAATTTTTATAAAAGGGAACCCTTTGAGAGGAATAGACATCAATATGAACAACATGCCTGACGTAGCCCAGACTCTCGCTGTTACTGCATTATTTGCTAAAGGTATGACACGCATCTCTGGCATTGGAAATTTAAAAATTAAGGAAACGGACCGAATAGAAGCCTTAAAAGGAGAACTCTCTAGATTAGGCGCCCGCGTTGAAACAGGTGAAGACTTTTTAATAATTCATCCAGGAACATACGTTCCAGCAGACATTGAAACATATGACGACCATCGCATGGCTATGAGTCTGGCCCTGGCCGGACTCAAGATCCCAGGAGTACGTATTAAAAATCCAAACTGTGTTGAAAAATCTTTCCCAGATTTTTTTGAACAATTAGAGTCAATATTATGACCAAGCATCCATATACCAACCAATTGATCCATGAAAAAAGTCCTTATCTTCTTCAACATGCGCATAATCCAGTCAACTGGTATCCCTGGGGAGAAGAACCTTTTACAATAGCCCTAGATAAAAATCTACCATTACTCGTTAGCATCGGCTACGCGACCTGCCATTGGTGCCATGTTATGGAACGAGAATCTTTTGAAGACCCTGAATTGGCCAAGCTTCTCAATGAGCATTTTATCAGCATCAAAATTGATCGAGAGGAAAGACCTGATATTGATAGTATCTATATGCAATCGGTTCAAGCAATGGGACAACAGGGTGGCTGGCCACTCAATGTTTTCATAACACCTCAAGGAATGCCTTTTTACTCCGGGACTTACTTCCCTCCAAACAAACGATTCAACCTTCCTTCGTTTAGCGATGTATTAATATTTCTAGCCAAAACATGGCTCGACGAACCAGAAAAAGTAAAAAAACAAAGCGAAGCGCTAGTAACAGCAATCCGTCAAAGTTCGCAACGCGAGCAAACTAAAGGAACAATAGAAACACTTGATTTCGACGGTGAAGATAAAGCAGCAAAACTTTATGAAAGTCATTACGATAACTTAAACCACGGGTTCCGTTTTCAACCACAAAACAAGTTCCCTCCCTCCATGGGCCTATCAATGTTATTGCGGCATTATAACCGCACAGGATCCACGCCTAGTCTAGAAATGACAAAAAGTACCCTTCGAGCTATGAAGTGGGGCGGTATCTACGATCAAATTGGAGGTGGTATCTCGCGTTACAGCACAGACTACCGATGGCTAGTCCCTCATTTTGAAAAAATGCTTTACGACAATTCACTATTTGTTACAGCGCTAATTGAAACATTTCAAGTCACGGGAAACCAAGAATTTGCAGACTATGCCAACGATGTCCTAAATTATATTGATCGCGATATGACCTCCCCAGAAGGCGGTTTTTTTAGCGCTGAGGATGCCGACAGTGAGGGTGTGGAGGGTAAGTTTTATGTCTGGTCTAAAGAAGAAGTCGAAATGACCTTAGGCCGGCAAACAGCATCCGTTGCTATTCCATTTTTTAGCGTTACCAAGGAGGGTAACTTCGAGCATCAAAATATTCTCAACCAAACACGCACTCAGAAACAATTGGCAAAGGAATTGGGATTAAAGCTAGAAACAGTTGCGACTGAACTAAAGACTGCTCGAGAAAAACTTCTTGAGCAACGAAACAAACGTATTCGACCTCTTCTAGATGACAAAGTGCTGACATCGTGGAATGGGCTTATGATTTCAGCTATGGCAAAGACAGGACGCGTGCTAGAAGATACGAACCGAATTATAAAAGCAGAAAAAGCAATGCAATTTATTTTATCCAATCTAAAAACATCAAAAGGAAAGTTGCTTAGACGATTTAGAGATGGCGAGTCTCGATATGATGGTTATCTCTTTGACTACTCATCTATAGCTGTCGCTTGCCTAGAGCTTTACGAAGCTACCTACGATGTAAAGCACATACTTGAAGCACGTAGCCTTATGAAAACAGTTGAGGAAAAATTTATTTCCGAAGGTGCGTATCATGAAACTGCAATCGACGGAGAAAATCTAATCGTCAGGCAAATTTCAGGGTACGATGGCGTCGAACCTTCAGGAAATAGTAATGCATCACTTGCATTTCTAAAATTAGGTGTTTACTTAGAAGAAGTAAGTTTAATTAAATGTGCTGAAAAAATTTTTCTTGCTTTCCATGACGAACTCGTTGAATACGGAATGAATTCATCATTTATGATGCAAGCATTACACCTCTACTTAGGAGGCTTAAAAGAAGTGGCCATCATCGGTAAGCGAAATGACTCCCCCACTAAAGAAATGCTCAAAGTCATCCGTTCGAGATTTTTCCCCAACGCTGTGTTTGCATTTTCATATGAAGACGAAATGGTTAAAAATAGTGCTATATTGCCATTATTAGCGGGTAAAACGTTAAAAAATAGTACAGTCACAGCTTATGTTTGTAAGTTGGGTACCTGTCTTCCTCCAGTAAATTCTCCCGAAGATTTGGTAAACCTTCTCAAATACGAAGAAAACTAAAATAAACTGTGTTAAGATCTGTCCGTTCAAACTTTCAAATAACCTTTATTTTTTTATGCAAAAAAAACTAATTGATCAAATGGTTGATTCCGCTCTTGATGGAAAGGGGATAACCAGTCAGCAAGCACTTAAACTAGAATATTTTTCCCGCGAGGAGTTGGATTATCTTTTTGAAGGGACAAATCGCCTACGTGATCGATTTAAAGGAAATGACGTAAAAATTTGTTCCATCGTCAATGCCAAATCTGGTAAGTGTGAAGAAGACTGCAACTTCTGCGCCCAATCCAGCCAATTTAAGACAGACAGCCCAGAATATGGCTTAATGGATGTTGAACAAATTGTCATTGCCGCCAAGGAAGCAGAGGCGTTCGGATCCAATGAATTTTCCATTGTTGCTTCAGGTACAGCACTTGATGGCCGCGAGGAGTTGGATCGAGTCATTGAAGCAATCCAACGGATAAAAAAAGAAACAACCCTGGAAGTTTGCTGTTCTCTTGGATTAATGAGTTTGGAGCATATGAAGGAATTAAAAGAAGCCGGACTCGATAGATGCCATCACAATTTAGAAACTGCTGCGAGCCATTTTGAAAAAATCGTCACGACGCATACATATGAGGACGAAATACAAGCAGTTAATAATGCCAAGGAAGCAGGCCTAAAGGTTTGTGTCGGCGGTGTCTTTGGGATGGGAGAAACTTTTTCACAACGCGTAGAACTTGCTACAGATATACGTGACCTAGGAACGCAGTCATTTCCCATCAATTTTCTCAAACCACTAGAGGGAACTGCTTTGGAAAACATGGATTTGATGGAACACTATGAAGCACTTCGCACCATAGCCATGCTAAGGCTAATGCTTCCCACTATCGATCTATTTGTTTGTGGTGGACGGGAAGAAGTATTCACCGATAATCAAGAGCAGCTTTTTGCGGCTGGAGCTAATGGGATTTTGGGAGGAAATTACCTCACAACTAAAGGACAAGACCCAAAAAGAGACATTGATATGATTGAAAAACTAGGCTTAAACCCTGTTTATCAATCTACCTAAAGTTATTCTTTAGTTCAAAAAAAAGTAAAACCTATTTACTTATATTTAATAGAAATATCAAGGTGACCAATCTACGAGCACCTTCCAAAGCTCTTCACTCGTATCATCAAAAATACTCTAAAAAAAATGCCACAGTAAAATCAGGCAAGATCTTCGTCAATAATTTTTTTGATTTCAGCCTTCGATTTGACACCCGTTATTTGTTGAACTACTTTCCCGCCTTTGAAGAATAATAAAGTTGGAATACCCCGTATGCCGTACTTGGTAGCCGTACTAGGATTATCATCCACGTTAAGCTTGCCAATTTTTATAGTATCCTCATACTCTCCTGCAATTTCCTCCATAGTGGGCGCGAGCATCTTACAGGGTTGGCACCACTCAGCCCAAAAGTCTAGAACAACCGGCTTATCAGACTGAAGAACAGTAGAATCAAACTCCGCATCGGTTACAACAACAACTTTATCTGACGACATGCTAAACTCCTATTTCAAGATATAAATTTCATAATTGATTGGATTATTTGAACCAGAAACCTTCGGACTATCAGTGAAAAAAAAGCACCCTCTACTTTTATAAAAAAATAAGGCAAATAAAAGCGGTGAATTTATTCTATTTATACTATCATAGCCAATTATGGTCGGCAACGGTTTTCACTTATGCCTTAAAAGGCTAACTTTGATTCGCATCAGGCGGTCTGTTTTGAGGATTACACATGTCAGAAAAAATACGCGTTTTTTCATATAACGAACTCCTAAATGAAGACTTTTTTAAAGAAAAGGGCTTTGAGTATATTGATAAGCTTACTGTCTCGCTATCAGCGCAGAGAATAGTTTTCAATAGAATCCCCCCCGAAGGTACGGGGATAGATGGTCAAGGACTCCCAAACATTGAACCTACCCCTAATAATGCTGGGATGATGGAAGGAGTACTTTATGATATGGATGACACCTTTCTACCCAAGCTCGATGAATTTCATGGTTACCCTAAAGAATGTACTAGAAAGCTTATGGATCTCAATGCCCATGATTTTCATACTGTCCGTGGAATTGTATATTTTGCCCAACCGAATAGAATTGCAGAAAAACTCAAACCCAGTAAAGAACTGATGAAACTCTATAGAAAATCAAGAAAAGAACATAGTATGCTCTACTTTGCCCGCCTTATGAACACTCGAACCTGTGACTAATTGTTACCCATGAGTAATGGGTTAATCGGTTTCGTTCGCAAGCCAGGCTATTCTTTTACCAATTCTATTTCTTGCCATCCAGAGAAAAACTATATCAGTTTCAAGCTTGCTTGCTCACAACACGAAAATTATATTGCTGTTCTTCAAAAAAATGGGGTGGAGTTAGTCGTTCTACCAGCACTTGAAAAACATCCTGATGCACCATTTGTCGAAGATACAACCGCTATTCTCGATGGCTTAGCAATTGCCTGCCCTAATAAAGAAAAGTCGCGCCAAGGAGAAGGTTCTAGTATTCATGCAGAAATCAAAAAATATATACCTATAATAATACTGCCTGAATCTACTTTTTTAGATGGAGGTGACGTATTAGTTACTGAAGATAAAATTTTTGTAGGAGTATCAAGTCGAACAAATTTGCAAGCAATCGATGCACTAGCAAAATTCACAAAAAAACCCGTCATTCCAATCAAAGTAAATCGCGGGCTACATTTAAAAACTTCAGTTACTTATTTGGGGAATAAGACCCTAGTAATTGACCCATCTTCTATAGAAACTTCCGCTCTGAGTGAATTTAAGTGGATTGAAACAGAAAATTCTGATCGCTATGCTGCCAATTGTCTATGTATTGGGAATATGGTTTTAATGCCAAAAGGATTCAAAAAAATAGCCTCTCAAATTCGCAAGGAAGGTTTTAAAACACTAGAACTCGATATGAGTGAATTTGAAAAAGCAAACGGCGGAATCACATGCCTCAGCATAATATTTAAAAAATAATACCACTATTTAAAGAAGCCAAACACATTAACCTTCAATTATAACTAAACCCCGTTATCTACTAAAATTCGATCGAGATTCTCAATAAATAACTTTTTATTACTGGCATCTAATGCAAAAACTTCATCAAATTCATTTTTCAACAACTCAACCGAGGGATTATCACCTTCGAAAATTTTTAATTTCTTTGCTTGTTCGGAGAACTCTACGTTAATAGAAGCAAACTCATTGTATTCTTGAGATGATTTTTTTTGTATTTGCGAATCAAACACTGAAATAATAGATTTACTAGTCTCGCTAATAGGGTTTATCATGATTTTCTCCAGTTCAATAATAACTCTTATATCCTTTATACTCTTAAAGCAAATTTCATGCCTTATTCAAACCCAAATAAAGTTCTTTTACTATAATGCTTTACAGAATACTCGACTACCCACATTGAGGTTAATTTTGCCTAACAGGGAAATCTTTTCTGATTTATTTACTCTGGTAAGTCCTGTATCAGGGTCTTTCCATAACCAACCAACTCTACGTACCCCTTACCTTTGATTGAATTTCCGCGAATAGTCCCTTCTACCGAAACACTCCCCTCCCAATAAGAAGCTGAAATAGACCGCAAATCATAAAGTTCTTGTTCATTTAGATCGGGTGATAGAGTTAGTTTAATCCCAAAATGAGGTAATTCCAATTCCCAGCTTGCTGGATAAACAATACCTGATTTTTTACTAGTCCAATAGCTTAGTGGCCTGACGATGAAATCTTCCTGCTTTATATGGCGAGAACTTCCATCAGCGGCAATAAAAGTACCACTAGAAAAAGAATCAACTCCTCCTGTTTTACGACGCAACAGATATATCATCAATTCTGTTTTATCATCAAGTTTCAGCGAAAACCAGTCCCATCCGACTAGTTCATCGTTTAGTTGATTACTTGAGTATTCATGATCCATCCAGCTTGAACCAATTACATTATAAGCTTTCCCCATAACAAATATCTGCCCGGTTGTCTTCATACGTGTATAGGAAAAATAGTGGGAGGCATTGCCTTTTTCACTACCTTTTTTACTTATTCCATTATTCCCGTGGATCACCATTTTTTTCTCAGGAACGAGTTGTAATTCGATTCCCGTTCCAGATTCCAAAGCTTTAAGTGAGTGCATTTTACCTTTCCCTTCAAGAAACCAATCCTCATTCCAAACCATCAAACGATCGACATTTGCCCCAGCATTACCAACTCCTTTACGATTAATGCGTTCAAAATAGTAGAATTTCTCACCGTCTATATCTGTCAATGTCATATGCGCAAAATAAACATGTCCTAACTTCCATTGAGATTCATTCAGATTGGCACCCTCGTTATTAAGAGCCACACGAAAAAAAGTGAGCTGGTAACCAAAGGAACGTGCTGTTTCTATTTCTTCTAGATTCCCCGTGTAGTACCACCACTCAAACCGAAAATCATCATGGGAGTTAAAGTCTTTTGGAAACTGATAGATATAACCGGGTAAAACCTGACTAAATACTGGTGACTCAATAGCATGGGCAGTAGAAAAGTCTTCTACATTTGAACTCACCATTAAAAATAATGAAAAAATAACTACAACAGTAGCCCGCATATCGCTTTAGCCTTAGAAGAATAATGCCGTTTAATAAATAAATACTAGCAAAGATTAGCAAAGCAACTATGATACTTCAAACATAGACATTTTGATTTACTACTTTTAAAGTATTTCAAAATAATTTGAAATAGCCTATTTTAAAAAAATATGTGCCAACACCCCAAATTTTTATTGAAAGGGCGCCAATGCGAATTGGCATAACTGGATCTACAGGCTTTATAGGGTCTCATTTAATAAAAACCCTTAGGGAACTACTGCCGGATACTGAGATTACTACGCTTAAGCGAAGCCATCCAGATAGGTCTCCAAAAGTTGACGAGTTGAGACATTTTGTTCATGACTTAGATCTGATATACCATATTGGAGGCGTTAATAGGGGCACAAACGAAGAAGTCCTAAGAGGGAATATAGAATCTACTTTTAATCTTCTCGAGGCAGTTAATAAATTTGGGAAACCTGTTCCTCGCATCGTATTCACATCGTCATCCCAGGTTTACAAGTCAGTAGAGCAACCCGGAAAATTAATTGACGAATCTTATAAGACAGAACCAACTACGCTATTTGGAGTTGCAAAAAAAACCGCAGAAGATCTCATTCGACTTTCTGGTTTTGAGTACGTTATCATGCGTATCGCTAATATCTACGGCCCAGGTTGCCACCCCGAGTACAACTCGGTCATTGCTACATTCTGCCACAAATCAGCGAATGGAAAACCTCTTATGATTGATGGTAATGGCCATCAATCAAGAGACTTTATATATATAGAAGATGTGATCAAAGCATTAGTGTTGGCAGGAACAAAAAATAATAAACCAGCTTTTGAAATATACAATATTGGAACAAGCCAAACAACTTCCTTACGCCAAGTAATCCAAAATATTAAAGCTTCAGGCGTAGAAGTAAAAGAAACCTACACTTCTAAAGTAAATATCGGACAAAATTCTTTTTCTTTAGATTCTTCGCTCTTTAAGAAACACTTTGAATGGAATCCTAAAACTAAGCTCTGTAAAGGCATTGAGAATACTTTAGCCTGGTTTCAAGAAAGTGTTACCTCATGAAAAATATTAGAATAGAAAATCTTGATTGCAAATCAGATGAACGAGGCTGGCTAATAGAAGTTTTGGGAGGAAAAGCTCTGGAAGTTCCCCACGAGTTTGGTCAGATTCACGTCTCAGTTGCCTATCCTGGGAAAATACGTGGCAACCATTACCACACTCGTAAACTGGAATGGTTTTGCGTTCCCAAGGGAAAGGGTCTTTTGAAGCTAAAAGATTTAAAAACAGGAGAAGAAAAAGAAATACTTATGGGCGAGGATGCTCTTCGAACCGTGCAGATCACTCCTGGTATCATTCACGCCATAAAAAATATTGGAGATACCGATATGGTACTTATAGTCTACGCTAATGAATCTTTTAATGCTGACGATCCAGACACCTTCTATCAACAAATTTTAGTTTAGTAATACGCTACAATTTAAAACACATTTATGTCCATTAGATAATTATTACCATGTAACATTTTCATAAATTATCGACGGTGGCTACGCATAAAAAAAATTTAAGCAAAATAAACACGACTACAGACAATCAGTTTTTTATACTTGGAAAAATAATCGTTGAAAAAAGTTACCGCCATTATAGTTAACTGGAATGATGAAAATGTAATCGGGGAGTGTATTCAATCTCTTTTGGATCAAGACAAAACTGAAATTGATATTGATATTATCGTAAGCGATAACAGATCTAACGACGGATCAGTCGACTCCATCCGAAAGAACTTCCCATCGATTCATATTATTGAAAATGAAAAAAATTTGGGCTTTGGCTCTGCGGTTAATAGAGGTTTATCTGTAGCCAGAGGTGAGTACCTCATTTTCCTAAATAGTGACCTTGTACTCGACTCAAAATGTATCGGAGAACTGACAAAATTCTTGGACTCTGATTCGATCGTCGGAGGAGTTGTTCCAAAAATTTTACATGTTGACCAACGAGATACCATTAATTCTCTAGGTGTATTGATTAACTATACTGGTATCGCTTACCCCAATCTCATTGGCCAAAAAGACCCTAAACAAATAGAACCTTTTGAGACTGCATGTGGTGGAATTTTCATGCTAAAGAAAGAAGTCTACGAAGTAGTCGGTGGATTTGACGAAAATTTGTTTCTTTACCATGAGGACCATGACTTATCTTGGCGAATTCGATTGGCCGGTTGGAAACTGCTAGTAAACCCAAAGGCTACTATGTACCATCACTACAATTTTAATAAGGGGGTGAAAAAATTTTACTCCTCTGAAAAAAATCGCCTCTATATTTTATTAAAAAATATGGAGTACAAAACGCTAATACTTATTTTCCCTGCCCTAATTCTTGTTGAGCTTTCTCAGTGGTTCCACGCAGCTACTAACGGATGGTTTATTCTTAAAATAAAAAGTTACCTAGAAATCATAAAACTTTTACCCATTATTGCAGAAAAAAAAAGAGGCCTGAAATCTGCACGAAAAATATCCGACAAAAAAATCACCCATATCTACCAGGGATCGCTCTCAGTAAGTGGGGTGAAGAATCCACTACTTACCCACTTACTTAGTCCGATACTGAATATATATTGGAAATTGATACAACACTTAATTTAAACCCTCCACTAATTAAACAAAAACCATACAATCACCCTGTTTAATTACAAATCTTTTTCTAGTAATATTTTAAAGTCTTTAAAATCTTAATTAACCCCGATTACTTTTTCGTAAATTTTAAACATCTCTGCCGCATTTCGTTCTTGGGTAAATTTCTCGGCTAATAAACGAGCTGAATGACCCATCTTCTGTCTAATTTTAGAGTCCATCAAATAATCTATGGCCTTGGCAATAGCTTTAGAGTCTGATGGTTCAGCCAAAATAAGTCCTTCTTTTTTTGGTGTAATTATTTCTGCAGCACCACAGTTGCGAGTCGTAATTATTGGGAGACCAGAAGCCAAAGCTTCCAAATTGGCGTTTCCAAAAGGCTCGTAAATTGATGGCAAAGCAAAAATATCTGCAGCTGCATATAGTTTTTCGATTTCATCAATTGGGTCGAGATGAATTATTTTCCCCTGATTTTCTTTAGAAGCAAAGCTTAAATATTTTTTCCATTTACCCTTACCGACAAGGACTAGTCTCCAGTTTTTTTGTTTCAAATACTGAGTAGACTTTATTAGATACTTCAGACCCTTTCGTTCGAATCCAGACCCCACAAATAAAATCATCACCTCTTCATCAGAAACTCTAAACCGTTTACGCACCTCAATTCGAAAACGTTTTTTATTATCCGGATGAAATCTATCCAGTCTAACTCCATTGTAGACCACCTCTATTCTGGCTTCGGGAAGTTGGTAATGCTTTAATATATCGCGCTTGACCATTTCAGAAATAGCTATAATTTTTTTACACTGCCCGCCTTCAAAAATAATTTTCTCCAGCTTTAAAATTAATCGGTGCAATAAATTAAACCGAAATGAAAACCTTTTAAAAAAAGGTAAATAGTTTCCTCTTCTTTCCAACCATTCACGATGGCACCCGTCACCAGCTCTGTATAAATCCTGCCGCCATGTCCGCTCGTGACTTTGAACTAAATCAAACGTCAAAGCGTTCACTGCTTTTAAAGCAAACCAAGAAAATGAAAGGGTTCTTAGAAAAGAATTCCATTTTATAGCTCGTATGGGATGAATCCGGATATTAGGGTGCTCGGATGGTGTCCATTGATTGGCAAAAATATTAACCTCATGACCCATATTTGCAAGATGCGTAGTGTACGCTGAAACAAATTGTTCAGCTCCACCATAGTTAACAAATTTTTGCCTAATGATAGCGATTTTCATAGAGGTAATTATAATCTTCTAAGATATTTTGTTATTTTTTGAAGACGATACTACTTCTTTATATATTGCTATAGTTGCGTCTATCATTTTATCTACCATTAATTCCTTACGACAATACGCATAGGCATTATCCACTAATAGATTTGCAAGTTCCGGCTTCTTGACTATTTGCAATACTCCTTCTGCAAGACTAAGTGCATTTTTAGGTTCGATCAATGCACCTCGTTCGCCATTTCCCAGAAGCTCTGGGATTGAGGCAATCTTGGTAGCTATTATTGGGGTTTTCATTGCAAATGCCTGAGGGATTACCTGTGGAGTGCCTTCTCCAGCAAATGAAGCCAAAACCTGAACATCTAATGCGGCCATGATTTCTGGAATATCCTCTCTATGCCCAAGAAGACTAACCTGATTCTCTAAGCCCATAACATTAACTTTGGATTGTATTTCCTCAAAGCCTGGCCCATCTCCTACAATGATGAATCGAGCGTCAGGAATTTTCTGTAAAACTAAAGGGATTGCTTCAAGAAAGTAGTTGTGACCTTTCCAACCACGTATAACGCCTATTTTACCCACAAGAAGTTGACCTAATTTAACCTTCAATTCTTTACGAATTTTATCTCCAGAAATATCTGCATTAAATTTATGAAGGTCCACTCCCGCTGAGATAGAAACTACTTTATTGGGATTAACGCAACGAACGTGTTTTACAATATCAGCGATCACATCTCCGCTAGTTAAAATTCTTTCAGGTATGTATGAGTATAAAAGGTGATTTGGAAAAAAATCTTTAACCGGTAATGAAACATGTCGAGTCCGTATAACAGGAATTCTAGAGATTTTCCCGACTATACCAGCTAGCCAACTGTCAACCGAACTATGGGTATGAATAATATCGGGACTTGCTTTAGAAACATAACGATATAGCGTTACAAATGATCTGAGGTTCGTTACCCTATCCATCGAGATCGACTTAAAGTCGAAACGCGAATGAGCGAACGATCTGCAATGTTCTTCTAACGGACTACCTATCTGACATATTAAGGACACTTTATGACCTCTATCGAGAAGTAAAGTGGTTTCCTGTAATACACGGATTTCTTGGCCGCCCCAGCCTTTGGCAGCTTCGGTATGCAGTATATGTAACGATTTCAAGGCAGGAACTCGAGATAAATAAGGTGAACCGTCTCAAATATTTAAAAACAAGTTAGCATACCATTAAGAACAAGTCGAACAACAAAACTTCCTCTACTTCAGACATATAAAATTTAGCCCAATATAAAATTAAAAGTCGTTTAAATTACATTTCTAAAAGTTTCGTAAACTTCTTCGACTGATATTGATTCAGGAGGATCAAAAGGATTGTGAGCGACGACTTTCGCAAAAGGAGAAAGAGGACCAGCGCATTCTACTGGATAACCAATATGAATAGATATCATTTTAATATCGAAACATGAAGCAATATGAGTCAATCCATTATCCAATCCAAGATAAAAAGTAGCCCCTTTAATCATTGCGGCTGATGGACCTAAAGAAAAACCTTTTAAAGGAATTGTTCCATCATAAGCGTAAGGATTATCTTGGGAGACCATGGTAACTATTTTAAAGTTATGATTTTTCTTAATTCTATTAATGAGCAAAAGGAACCGATCATATGGCCACTCTTTCATCTTCTTTTTTGATCGTGTTTCGGGAGACAGTACTAAAAGTTTATCATTTTTAGATATTCCCAATTCGTTAAGTTTATTTTGCGCTTCTTCAAAGTCACTATCATTCAGATAAATAATTGGTCGACGCTGTTCTAATATTACTTCACACTTTTCAGCATATATATCTAGGAGGTGCTTTTTAGGTTGCCACCAATCTTGAGTCCCATTGTCTAAAAGAAATACTAAGTCGTGTTTTCTATATTTTTCGCGATAAACCTTTCTCCGTGCTCTTTTTTTCCAGACGTTATAGAAAAATGGCGTTTCAAAGTGATCAATATTTGGATCACTTTTAATAGTATTAAAAAATATTCCGTCTCCAACGCCAAAATTAATTTTAGCATTCGGATATTTCTTTTTTAAGGCAGCAACCGAAGGTGCAGCTGCAATCAAATCACCAACTCCGCCGATTAATCCAATAAAAATTGATCTTGGGTTTTTACACGAATGAGGAATACCTAACCATTTTTTTAGAACTAAAGGAATCATTATTCTTATTCAGTTATCTTCTGAGTAAAGTCGGTAAAGAGGATTGTGACCACCCTTTCTTTTGATTAATTTTATTTCACACATACACTATAGTTCAGTTAGAAATAATTACTTATTGCCGAGACGTTTATTAGACAGAAGATAGTTTTGAATATAGTCAGTGGTCGCTTCTTCAAGAGTAGTTATTTTTTGAGAGTAGCCTACTTTTCTGATTTTATCGATTTTTGCACATGTGCGATACTGAAACTGATTCCGTATGGATACGGGCATATCAATATATTCAACTGCTATTTCTCTATCCATAGCTTTAAACACAGCGGCTGTAAGTTCATTCCAGGTACGAGCCACACCAGTTCCAGCGTTGAATATTCCATTTATTTTAGGACTATCTAGAAAAAAAAGAACCATCTGAACCGCATCTTTGACGTACAAAAAATCCCGCTCTTGATCACCGTCGGCATATTCCGGGTTATGCGATTTAAAAAGACGAATTTTCCCATTATCAAGTACCTGCAGAAACCCTCTACGCACCATACTTTGCATTTCTTTTTTATGGTATTCACTCGGGCCAAAAACATTAAAAAACTTCAAACCAACGATATGGTTAAAAGCGCCTTGTGCTTGCGCCCATAAATCAAATTTTTGTTTGCTATGTGCGTAAAGATTAAGAGGGCTTAATGACTTAATATCAACTTCATCGGAAAAACCATTTTCTCCGCTGCCATAAGTTGCAGCACTGGAAGCATAAATAAATCGGGCACCTTTATTTAAAGCATATTCTGCTAGACATTGGGTGTAGTTCAAGTTATTAGTCGTTAAAAAATCTTCGTCCCTTTCAATAGTCGAAGAACACCCTCCCATATGAATAATTGCATCCACTTTCCAAGGCATACTTGACTTCTTAATATAATTTAGAAATGTGTCTTTATTCTCCAGCGAAAAATAATGGAGTGATGCAATATTTTTTTCTTTTTCTGGATGACCAGCATCATCGACTAAAATAATTTCGGTTATGCCACGTTTGTTCAATGCCCAAACGACAGCACTACCTATACACCCTGCACCACCTGTAACAACAATCATAGTTTTTCACTATCTCAAATTACTACCCAATAAAGCCAGAAAATAAGACTCAGCATAGCAGTTAGGAGTTTTAGCTTAATATTTATTAAAAATTTTATTCCTTTAAACAGACAAACTATTTGCCAATTTCAAGATTGCCCTTCTTTAAATAAAGATATTAATTGATCACAGCTTTTCTCCCACTCAAATTCTGCAATTTTTTGACAACCGTTTTCAGAAAGTGTCTTTAATAGTATTTCGTCATCCAATAAACGCACAAGGTTTTGACTTAAACTATCAATATCGCGAGGTGGTGAAACCAATGCGGTTTGCCCATTGACAGCATATTCTAGACATCCACCTGTATCAGTTGTTACCAACGAACAGCGACAAGCCATTGCCTCCATTGCAGTCAAGCCAAGACCTTCATACCAACTTGCACATAGAAAAATATCGCAAGAAGTGTAGATTTTCCTTAATTGTTCGCGTGCTGGACGGTAATGGTATTCAAAGCTAAACCCAGCTGCATCGAATAAAGGCTGTGGATCTTCTAATTTTTCTCCAAACACGACTAACTCGACTTCTTGCCCTTGCTGCTTAACTTTTTTTATCGCTTCAATGCCTTCCACATATCCTTTCCATTCATAATCGTGATGAAGCAAGCAAATACGCCGAGTAGAGTTCCATTTTTTTTCTTTGCAGAAAAAGATATCTCGGTCAACGGGGATAACAAGCACATCAGCATTTTGTCCATGTTTTTCAACAAGGTTATTTTTAATCCAATTTGAGCAAACTAGTTTTCTGCAGGATAAATCATAGGTTTTTAAAGCTCTACTTTTATAACGTGTCCATAAACTTTCATAATGCAAAATAAAATAAAACAGCACCCCCTTATTCACAGAAAGCTTCGCAGCAAAATCTGCTGTCTGCCAAGCAGTCGCAACAATAACATCTGCCTCAGGAATATACTTAGGGTGATTAATCGGAAGCACCTCGATAGGAATAGTATTGTCAATCCAATCGATCGTTTCTGGCGGGAAAATTTTAACTCCTGTCCTAGATGCTCTAATTTTTTTATCTAGCCTAAACCATTTATAATGTTTAGCTAAAACAAACCAGCGTACTTCATGTCCCTTTTCTTTTAGACGATTAGCATATTCGAAGAGTGCTCGGTTGCCTCCACTTATCCGAGTGTACTGATTGACCATAAAAGAAATTTTCATTGAGGCTCTATTGTAGAGAAATAGTATTCTAGAAAATTAGCTAATATCATTTGCCAAAAAATTTAGGCCACCGACGCAAAAATTTCATAATTTTAAGCGTTAACTTGTTTTCTATTTCTTCGCCAGGACGTAACTTAAAGCTAGTGGAGTGATACCCGCCTTTTTCTTCCTCTGGCCGTCCATTTGTGTAGTAATACAGAGCCACGCTTTTTCGGCTCATATATTCAGGACAACTCAAAGGTTCAGGGTGTCCATGAAATGAAGAATCAGTCGTCGTGAAAATAACTACTCGGTTAAACACAGGAAGATAACTCCGGACACAATTTTTCATATCTCTACTCCATAGCTCAATGTGTCCTCCATATTTATCTTGCCAGTCCTTATTGAGGTAAAGCAGAAGATTCAATCTTCTATCAAGCCCATACTGCTCATGTTTATTAAAGTCTGCATGAATCCCTAGTTTTCCTCCTCGATAAATATTATGAAGCCCACCTCCTCTTAAAGATGGATCGGCAATTAGGTTAGAAATACCCGTCAACTCTTCAAGAAACTTTAAAAATAATGACGAGTTAAGCGAATATAAAAGATATCGGCTAAACAGACCAATATTTTCTTCTTTTTCGTTAGCAAGTTTTTTCTGATGTCCATCATAATATTTGATCCAATCAATATCGCCTTCATTAGGAAATTCTTTAAGAACTCTCTCCATGGCATCTTTATCAAAAAAATCATCAAAATAAATATGTGGAAATGGCTTGGCCTGCGCGTAAGATTTTTTAGCCTCTGGCAAGAGCTGCTTCATTTTTTCTAATGGCAGGAATGATTCGTTAAAATCGGTGATGGTGGACATCTTAATTGACCATGGTTAAAACCGTAACTGACCTATAGTTTATTTTACGGTCCGTCGAAGAAGGAGCATTGAAAATGTAGTTTATTATATCAATATTTATAGATAACTAAACAAACTGTTTAAAAAAAATATCTCCCTAAGCATGGCAATTTAACTAAACTTGAAAAAAACTTACCAAAAGCCTATAAACTAGATGGACTTTATAGTTAAATTTCATTCAAACAAAGGTTCGTTGGTCGACATACAGGTCGCATGCTAAAAATTTTCTAACAAGAGTTATCAAAACTTAGATAATTAAAAAAATAAGGTAAAAACCCTTATATTTTAGTACCTATAAAGCTAAATGGAAAAACTCTATTTAACAAACCTCACAGAAGTCTCTTTAATTATTCATCACATTCAATTTTCGTGAACGAACCTATCTTTAAAAACCAACTAATCGCTATAGTGTCCTTTGAAGGATCGTTAGAAAAACTACGTGCCTGCTTAAAGTCTCTAATTAGTTGGGTTCCTCAGGTCATGATCACATTACCAGAAGGCGAAGAAACTATAAAACAAATAGTTAATGAATTTAATGTATCAATCTGCAGCCAACGAGCTTCCTCAACTCAAACTCGCTGGGAATCCGGTTTGAGTCAAAACAACTCTCAATGGGCCTTACTCATTCGCTCGAACGAAATTATAACGGGACAATTACGAAATGCTATCGCTGAAAAAATAAAGACTGCAGAAGACGACTACTGTAAATATTCACTCCCAAAAACAATGGTATTTCTTAACAAGCGTTTAAAATACCCATTAGACTGGCATGACTCCGAGCCATCCTGTCTAATTTATATTCCACATAAAATAAACTCTATTAGCCAACTAAAGAAAAAGTATACGGAACTTGAAGGTGAATTAATTCGATACGCCGATGATACACTTTCTGACTGCGCTCAAACGGTAATTAAAGTAGCTGAGGAGAGAGCCTCTCGTTTGGCACAAAAAAACCCAAATCCCAATCCGAAATTTATTTTTATATTTGGTATTATTTCTTCTATTAAAATATTTATCAAAACTTATTTCTTAAGAAAGGGTTTTAAGGAAGGTTTTGAAGGAATTGCATTTGCTGTATGCGATGCTCACGCAGAACTTTTAGGATGCCTTCGGTATTACGAATTATATACTAGAGGTGGCAAGGTCATCTGCGATAATCTCTCTACGCTTAAAAATATTCTTATCATAAAGCTGCGTGATATTGGCGATAACGTTTTATGCACACCTCTAATTCGCAACTTAAAACAACATCTACCTAACACTTCGATTTCAATTTTAACATGGTCCTATTCTATCCCCATCTTTGAAAAAAGCCCTCATGTTGCCCGTCTTTTCGACCTTTCTAAAAACTCTTCTTCTTCAGATATTAAAAAACTATGCGAAACTCTGAATTCTATTAACTTTGATTTAGTTGTTAGCACTCATAGTGGAGGTTTAGCCTCCAAAATTCTATCAAAAGTAAAATCGACACACAAGATCAATAGCTTCTATCGGGGACGTAATAAATTTTACGACATTTTAACAAAAGAATCAGATTACTACCGTTCTTCTATTGAACGAGATTTAGATTGTTTAAGGAGCATAGGACTTAAACCTACAAACACTGACACAGAAATTTTTTTAAGTGCCAAAGAAACTGAATGGGCTCGTAAAACATTAATAGCCAATGGCTTAGACCTTTCAAAAAAAATCGTTCTTATTCATCCGACCGCTGCGGTTTCAATCCGCGAATGGCCTCTTAAAAAATTCGATACTCTAATAAAAAATTTAAACCAAAAAGAAAGCATCCAACCCATCGTAATCTGTGTTGATTCAGAATATTCTAAAGTTAAAATTTTATTACATGACATACCTGATCTAGTAATTTTTCATCAAACTACAGTTCGTCAAATGATGGCAATTGTTAACGAATGTGACCTGGTTATCGATAATGACTCATCACCTAGTCATATAGCAACTGCATTAGGGATTCCTACAATTGTTTTATTCAGTCAAGCAATCCGCGAAATATTTCGGCCTTACGATGAAAAAAAAGATCACCATTTTGTTTTCTATAATGACGTTCATTGCAGAGAATGTGAATTAACCACTTGTGACAACCGTATATGTTTAGAGTTTTCTCCAGATGAAGTCTACCTCCAAGCTTTAAAAATGCTTTCTCCTGATCAAAGCTAATCTATAGTAAGTGCTCTTCCCCACAACTAAAACTATCCACAAAAGTTACCATTAATCATTTTAAAATAAGAACTTAGGGAGTAGAATGGCAACTTAACAATCTTCACTATTTCCTTTATTGACATTAAGCCGATTTATACCCATATTGGTGTACCTTATATATATTTTTTAGTCTCCTTTTAGCCTCATGCAAATTATTTAATAAAACGTTAGGTTATCCAAAGTCGCATGGACATAAATAACTTTCGTGATTTCGATAAAAAAATTTACCTATGTTTAATTTAAGTCACCGCATTAACAGAGTTCTTATTAAACTAAGCTATCGTTTAGGCATTTCCAAGCTTGCTTCCATGCCTAAAATGCTTAATCTTGACCCGACTAACCATTGCGATCTAAAGTGTCCCTTATGCCCTACCGGCCTAAAAGATAAAACGGTAGAACGGGGGTCAATGAAACTCGAACAATTTAAACCTGTAATTGACCGCTTGGGAAAATATCTGCAGT
>Ga0115000_10001530_pt1 | contig 20403 bp, 24 predicted proteins | sample ArcticOcean_MG_C_6_FD_89690 | JGI IMG/M metagenome (GOLD analysis project Ga0115000, IMG submission 89690) | Marine microbial communities from western Arctic Ocean - ArcticOcean_MG_CB8_128 | ecosystem: Environmental > Aquatic > Marine > Oceanic | place: Arctic Ocean: Canada Basin | collected... | reverse complement strand
TTATATGGCTATAAGAAAAATTTTAGTTGAACCAAATGAATTTTTAAGAAAAAAATCTTCACCAGTTGAGCATATTGATGACGAAATAAGAGGAGTTATGGATGATATGTTGGAAACTATGTATGCTGCTCCTGGTATAGGATTAGCAGCTATTCAGATAGGGGTGCCAAAAAGAATAATAGTTATTGATTTAACCAAACAAGATGAGCTGAAGAATCCTATGTTTTTCATAAATCCAGAAATTGTTGAAAAATCAATAACGAATTTAAGTTATGAAGAAGGGTGTTTATCTGTTCCTGGCCAATTTGCTGAAATTGATAGGCCTGACAAATGTCATATAAAATATTTAGACTATTACGGAAATCCAACAGAAATTAAAACTGAAGGAATGCTAGCCACATGCATTCAACATGAAATTGATCATTTAGAGGGTATATTGTTTATTGATTATCTATCTAAATTAAAAAAATCAATAATTGCTAAAAAATTGTCCAAACAAAAAAAAGAACTTGAAAGAATTGTAGTTTAATTTCAATAATAGATTAATGCCACTTAATGTAGTTTTTATGGGAACTCCTGAGTTTTCAATACCAACCCTAGAAATATTGGTAAAAAAAAAATTTAATATTTTAAGTGTTTATACGCAACCACCAAAAAAATCAAAAAGGGGACAAAGGGTCAATCCATCACCAGTAGAAGAGTTCTGTAAAAATAATAAGCTTCACTTTAGAACTCCTATTAATTTAAATATTAACGAAGAATTAAAAAAATTTAAAGAATTGTCACCAGACATAGTTATAGTAGTTGCTTATGGAAAAATAATACCAAAAAATTACTTCGGTTTAGCAAAATTTGGCTTCATAAATCTACACGCATCATTGTTGCCTAGATGGAGGGGTGCGGCACCAATTCAAAGAGCAATAATGAATAGAGAAAAAAAAATAGGAGCATGCATCATGAAGGTAGAAGAGAAATTAGATAGTGGACCTATTTTAGCAACTAAAGAATTAATATTAGACCAAAATGAAACACATGGAGATTTAGAAAAAAAAATTTCTATAGCGGGGGCAAGCTTATTGGTTGAAAGTTTAAAAACTATTAAAGATGGAAAGGCCAAATTTGTAAATCAGATAAATTCTAAAGCTACTTATGCAAAGAAAATAGATAAAGGAGAAACGAAAATTGATTGGAACTTAGATGCTGATAAAGTTCTTAGTCACATACATGGTTTAAGCCCTAAGCCAGGGGCATGGTTTGAATACGAGAAAGAGAGATTTAAAGTTTTAAGAGCTAAAATAATTAAACTTAAAGGAACACCTGGTTTAGTCATTGAAAAAAATTTAATAGTAGGATGCAAATCAAATTCTATTCAAATTTTAGAATTACAACGTCAAGGAAAAAAAAAACAACTTGCTAAAGATTTTTTATTTGGAAAAAATATTAGCATTGGTTCAATTTTGGGATAATGCAAAGATATAAAATAAAAATAGAATATGATGGAACGCCTTTTGTGGGTTGGCAATTTCAAAAAAACGGATTGTCAGTTCAAGAAGTTTTACAAAAAGCTATATTTAATTTTTCAAATGAAAAAGTTATTATTACCGGGGCTGGCAGAACAGATTCTGGGGTTCATGCATATGAGCAAGTAGCACATTTTGATTTAGAAAAAAAAATAGAAAAAAAAAAGTTTTTACCTGGTATAAATAACCATATTAGTAATAAATCTATTGCTATCTTAAAGATAAACAAAACTAGTAAAAAATTCCACGCAAGATTTGATGCAAAAAAAAGAACTTATCAATATGTTATAATTAACAGACAATCACCATTAGCTATTCAAAAAAACAAGGCCTGGCATATTAGGAAAAAATTGAACATTAAAGTTATGAAAAAGGGAGCTAAATTTTTATTAGGAACTCATGATTTTTCAACCTTTAGATCTTCCTCTTGTGGAGCTAAATCGCCAATCAAAACTATGGAAAAAATATCTGTAAGAAAAATTAAAGATAAAATTATTTTAAAATTTACTTCTAAATCTTTTTTGCAACAACAGGTAAGATCTATGGTTGGATGTATTAAATATTTAGGTGATAGTAAATGGAATCTAGATGATTTTAAAAAATCATTTAAATCAAAAAAACGCATAAAATGTGCACCACCAGCCCCAGCTTGCGGTTTATATTTGACTCATATAAAATACTAAAACACATGACAGCATTTGTTTTAATAAAAAAAAATTACTCTAATAAAGATTTTATATGAAAATTAACACTTTCTTTTAGAGCATTTAAATTATATCCACCCTCTAAAATTGAGACAATTCTCTCTTCACAAAGTTCTTTGGCAAGAGACATTATTCTTTTTGTAAGAGTATAAAAATCTTTTGATTCAAGATTAAATTGCGCAAGTGGATCGTTCTTGTGAGCATCAAAACCAGCTGATAATAAAATAAATTCAGGTTTAAATTCTTTGATTTTTTTAAAAATTGAATCATAAGCATTTAAGAACTCATGGGTCTGCGTTCCGGCAGCCAAAGGAATATTTAGAATATTGTTTTTAGCACCCTTTTCATTTGCTGCACCTGAACCAGGATAATAAGGATATTGATGAGTAGAAATATATAAAACATTTTTATTATTGTAAAAAATATCCTGAGTCCCATTACCATGATGAACATCAAAATCAATAATGGCCACTTTAGATAAATTATATTTTTCTAGCAAATAATAAGCACCAACTGCTACGTTATTATAAACACAAAAACCCATAGCTCTTTTTTTTTCTGCGTGATGCCCTGGAGGTCTGACTGCACAAAAGGCGTTTCTAAAGTCTTTTTTTATCACACCATCAATTGCTCTAATAATTGAGCCAACGGCATCTCTCGCTGCTTCTTTGCTCCCAGGAGATAGTATTGTATCCCCATCTAAAAAATTAACACCTTCTGTTGGGAATGAGTCGTTAACATTTTTTAAATAATCCTTATCATGAGCCATTTGTAAATACTTAAAATCAAATTTTGATGGTTTTTGCCAAATTAAATCTTTAGATTTTAGTTTTTTTAAATGCTCAATAACAACAGTCACACGATCTGCTCTTTCAGGATGATCTAGTCCCGTATTATGGTTTGAATAAGTATCCGTAGTTATTATTCCTGTTTTCATTAATTTGGAGCTCTATACTAAAACTAAATCGAGTTTTTTCTTTCGTAGTCTCTCATTAATATTTTCAGTTAGAAGATATGATCTACTTGAATTTGTTGCTAATAATTGACTAATGTTTCGCCCAATCTTTCCTTGATTTTTTAAATTCATCATTATTAAATTCTTCCCAGGCTTTATCTCTTATATTTTCTAATTTATGAGGTGGAACAGGAGTGTTTACTAGATTTGCTTTTGTCCATTGAAATTTATCAGGATTATAGTCAACCGGCAACAAATTGTTCTCTATACAATAATTAAAAATTGGTGTCCCAGGCACAGGCATCACTAAACCAAAATGAACATTATCAATTCCATGTTCCTTCATGTTTCTTGCAAAGTTTAAAGTAACTTCTATCTCTTCTTTGGTTTCATCGGGAAAACCTATCATGTAATTTGTTGATACATTAATTTTATACCTTCCAAGCATTTTTACTAAAGCAATTGGGTCAAATCTATCTAACGCAAGCTTATTTGAACACCACTTTTTCATTATTCTTAGGTTGGCTGTTTCAAATGGTAAGCACAAATCTGTAAATCCAACTTCTGCAAGTAATTCGATGAGTTCTTCATCAGGAACCATCCAACCTGGTTTGTCACTTTTTTTTACTAAATGAATTGTATTTACTCCATTCACATCAAGTAAGTCTAAACCATAATCAACTAAGGTTTTTAAAAGTCGTATTGCTCTTCTTTTCATTCCAAATAAAGAGTCATCCTCAATATAAATTTGTTTAACCCCTATATCATTTTTTAATATGGTAAATTCTTTTTGAACTCTTTCGTCTGATTTTATTCTAAATTTTCCAATTGCTCCTGATATTGATTTTTCAGTTTCATCAGCTATATGGCAAAAAGAACAATCAAAAGGACACCCCCTAGATGTCATCATCGAAGCATATTTTAATTCTTTACCTGCAATTTTACCACTGCCTCCATGTGGTCTTCCTATCTTCCAGTACCTTTCATTTGGTAATAAATCCCACGCGGGAATAGGCAATTTATCTAAATCCATTATTATGTCACCAAAATGAGTGTTATCTAATATTTTTCCTGACTTATCTTTATAAATTATTTTTCCAACAGAAGAAAAATCATTGCTCCCTTTTTGCATTATTTTTATGATTTCTTGAATAGTAATCTCGGACTCTGAGGTAAAAATTACATCAACTCCTGCACTAAAAAATTGTTGTGGCCTTGATTTTGCATTAACACCTCCCGAAAAAATTTTCTTTTTAGGAAAATGTGTTTTAATTAATCTTGCACATCGCAACACCTGCGTTTCTTGTTGTGAAAATATAGATGTTATACCTATAACATCATAATTTTTAACCATCTCCAATATTCTTTGATCACTAACTCCTGTTTGCACCATCCCACTTGGAAGTAATTTAGATTTTTTAAAGAAATCATCTAAATTATCATTTTCATTTCCAACACACGCATCGTAAACATATACTTCAGCCCCAATGTTTCTCAAAGCTGAACCTAAATATGGGTACGCCAACGATCCGTTAGGTTTAACCATCATCCCTGGCCAAGATTGTTCGGGTGGATATAATAATAATGTTTTAATATCTTTCATTTTAAAATAATCAATAATTTTTTTTAATTAACAATGTCAAAATAAATTACTGGCCATAATAAAGGTTTTGTATATTTGTTAAACCAATACGCCATGTACCTTTCAGCCAAATATCCATACATTCTTGCTTCATATCGTCCCGATTCCTGATTCAACCCAAATATTTTCTCACATCTTTCAAGCCATGGAAAAACTGAGGTAAAATAATCATTCATGATTTTTTTAGATCGACAAACAAACATTTGGCCACGATTAAATGATACATTCTCTAAAGTATACTTTCTAAAACTTTCTCTGTCATCCCTATCAAGTAACTCAATTGCTTTATCAAGATTCCCGTTTCCATGCCACATATCAAAGTGAAATCTTATATTTCTTCTACTTTTGAATAAAGCCGAGGGATTTCTTGCTAATGACCATAGACCACGCTTAAACAGTTTTGAAAATTTTAAATTATTTATGTAAATAGGTTCACCAATTATTGTATCAAATGTTTCCCAGTCTTTTGGTATCTCTGTGAGAACTACATCTCCAAATTTTGAACTTTTTGTTATTTTTTTTTTATTTCCCCAAAGTTCTCTATATGAACAAAAGCCAACCCAACTACCATCTTTTTTTTTGGGTAAAATATTTTTCCAAAACCAGTAATAAAAAGTTAATTCTGCATAATATCTATTTTTATGTGAAATATTTATAAGAGTATTGTCTCTTATCCATTCACTTGAAAAATTACTTGGTCCAAGTCCAACAGGTGTATAGCCAGCCTTTTGTATTTCAGGAAGCATTTTCTGATGGCCGCTAAAACAATAAATAGTTGCATCAAGCATATTTTTATTAATATTAATCATTAAATTTTTTAGTGAATTTCCATTTTTACTTAAAATAATTTTTTAATATATTTAAATATATATTAGTTAATTTTTTTAAGTCCGGCAAAGGAACCGATTCATCAACTTTGTGCATTGTTTTTCCAACCAAACCAAACTCAAGGCAAGGAGCAATTTTTTTAATAAATCTAGCATCAGATGTTCCTCCCGTAGTAGATAATTTAGGTTTAATTCGTGTAATTTTTTTAATGGTATTTTGAACCATATAGGTCGTTCTATTTGGTTTTGTTAAAAAAGATTCTCCAGAAACTTGATAGTTTATATTAAATTTACAGTTAGCTTTTTTAACCATGGATTTAAATACTATATTAAGTTTTTTTTTTAATGAATTTGAAGAATGTTTATTATTGAATCTAATATTAAATACAGCTTTAGCTGCTCCTGGTATTACATTATCAGCGTGATTATCTATGTTTATTTTAGTTATTTCTAGATTAGAGGCTTGAAAATTTTTTGTTCCTCTATCTAATTTTATTTCTTTTATTTTTTTTAAAATTTTTACCATTACGTCTGATGGATTATTTGCTCTATCTGGGTAAGCTACATGTCCTTGAATGCCAAAAATAGTAAGTCTACCTGTAATACTTCCTCTTCTTCCAATTTTAATCATCTCTCCAAGTTTATTTGGATTAGTGGGCTCTCCCACTATACAGAAATCTATTTTTTCTTTCTTTTTTTTTAAATATTCAACAACTTTTTCTGTTCCATTAATTGCCGCCCCTTCTTCGTCGCCAGTAATTAATAAACTTATTGATCCTCCAAATTTTTCATTTTTTGCTTTAAATCTACTTACTGCAGCCACAAAGCAAGCTATAGAAGATTTCATATCATTGGCCCCTCTACCAATTAACTTATTGTTTTTAATTGTTGGTTTAAATGGATCGAAACTCCAATCACCAACGTTTCCTGGAGGGACCACATCAGTGTGACCTGCATAGCAAAAATTAGGAGATGATGTGCCTAGTTTTGCGTATAGGTTTTTTACATTTTTAAAATTTAAAAACCAGCACTTAAAACCTAGGGATTTTAAATTTTTTGCTAAAACGTTTATTGCCCCAGCATCTTTTGGAGTAATACTGGGTTTACGAATCAATTCTTTGGCTAATTTTAGTTCACTGATTTGCATGAGTATTTTAATCTCTCAATAAATCGTTAATTGAAGTTTTACTTCTTGTTTTTTCGTCTACTTTTTTTACAATTATTACACAATACAAAGATGGGCCATCAGGACTATTTTTACTCGGCATTGCTCCAGGTACAACGACTGAATATGCGGGAACTTTTCCAAAATGTATTTCACCTGTCGATCTATCAATAATTCTTGTCGACGCACCTATATAAACTCCCATTGATAAAACTGATCCTTTCTCAACAATAACACCTTCAGCTATTTCCGCTCTGGCTCCAATAAAGCAATTATCTTCAATTATTGTTGGATTTGCCTGCATGGGCTCTAATACACCACCTATTCCAGCCCCTCCTGATATGTGGCAATTTTTTCCAACTTGAGCACATGACCCAACTGATGCCCATGTATCAATCATACTGCCTTCATCAACGTAAGCTCCTAAATTTATAAATGATGGCATCAAAACAACATTCTTTCCAATGAAAGCTCCTTTTCTCACAACTCCATTTGGCACAGATCTAAAACCTTCTTTTATAAATCGTTTTTCATTCCATTTTTGAGTTTTTCCTTCAACCTTATCGTACCAAACTGCATAAGGTCCTTTTGAAGTTTTCATTTTATTAATTCTGAAACTTAATAAAATTGCTTTTTTTATCCACTGATTAACAATCCATTCATTGCCCTTTTTTTCAGCAACGCGTATTTTTCCTGAGTCCAATAAGTCTATAGTTTTACTAATAGAATTAATTATTTTTCTACTAGATTTTGGATTAACTTGGCTTTTATTATTCCAAGCTTCATTAATTATTTTTTCAAAAGGATTATTATTCATTATGCAGCTTTAGCTAAGTTAATTTTTTTTAAAAATTCAGATAAATTATTTGTTTTATAATTAATAAATTCACTATCTGAGAATTCTTTTGCCCAAGGTTCCTCATTTTCAATCCAAATTGTTTTCATACCCATTTCATATGCTGGTTTTAAATTTCTTGCAATATCTTCAACAAATACACTTAATTTTGGGTCAATTTTATGTTTTTCTACTAATTTTTTATAAGGTTCTATCGAGGGTTTTGGAACATAATTAGCATTAACAATGTCGAAAATACCATCAAAGAGATTATCAATACCTATTTTTTTAGTCACATTTAATGCATGTTTTCTGGATCCATTAGTAAAAATAATTTTTTTTCCATTAAGTTTTTTAATTTCAGTAGCTAATTTATGATCTTTTTGAAGAAAGCTTATATCCACATCATGTACAAATTCTAAAAATTCTTCAGGGTCAATTTTATGATTTTTTATCATACCATTTAGAGTTGTATTATATTGGTAAAAATAATTTTTCTGAATCTCTTTAGCTTTTATTAAATCAATATTTAGCTTGTTAGATATATATTTGGACATTTTTTTATCTACCTGTGCAAAAACTTTAGTTTGACCAGAATATAAAGTGTTGTCTAAATCAAATATCCAACAATTTATTGAATTAAATATTTTCATTTTCTTATAAGAGTTCCAGATCCTTTATCAGAAAATAATTCAAAAAGAATAGAGTGCGGTTTTCTGCCATCAATAATTACTACAGCTCGGACACCATTATTTACCACATCTATGCATGTCCTTATTTTAGGAATCATTCCTTCGCTAATTGTTTCATCATAAATCATTTTTTCTGCTTCGTTTGATTTTATTTCAGAAATTAGTTTTTTATTTTTATCATAAACACCCTCCACGTCAGTCATGAGCATCAATCGTCTTGATTTTAAGCTTTTGGCAAGCGCCCCTGCTGCAGTGTCTGCATTAATATTGTATGTTTGTTTTTTTTCGTCTATTCCCATAGGAGAAACAACTGGTATAAAATTTTCTTTTATTAAATTATTAATTAATTTACTATCAATTTTAGTGGGTTTACCAACATATCCTAAAACTTTATTTTTTTGTTCAGCATAAATTGAAATATTTTCTTTTACAGTCACAGATTTTGCTTTGCATCCCTTTTTTTCTAAGGCTGTAATAATTTCTTTATTAAATTCGATCATAACCTCTTCTACAACTTTTATAATTCTCTCATCAGTCACTCTTAACCCCATAATGAATTTACTATCTATGTTTAATTCTTCTAATTTTTTTTTAATTCTTGGCCCCCCTCCATGCACAATCACAGGAGTTAACCCTAATTTTTTTAAAGTTGTTACGTCATTAACAAAATTAGTAAACAAACCTGGGTCTAAAAGAACACGACCTCCACATTTAATGACTATTTTTTCTTTTAAATATTTTTTTATATATTTTTCTATTTCTTGCACAGCTGGTCCATTTTTTGGCCAGTACTTTTTTATTTTATTATCTAAGTTTTCGGCTGTAGACATTTACTATTTAGATAGTTTTAACTTTTGTCGATCTCATGATGATCCACTGTTGCGTTATGGTTAATATATTATTTACAGTCCAATAAACAACTAGCCCTGAAGGGAATGGAGCTAAAATGATTGTTAAAACAATTGGAAAGAACATAAAAATTTTAGCTTGTATCGGGTCAGGTGGAGTTGGATTTAACTTTTGCTGTATAAACATACTAATTCCCATCAGTATTGGCCAAGCTCCAATCATTAAAAAAGTAGGCGGATCCCAAGGAAGAAGTCCAAATAAATTAAATATAGACGTTGGGTCTCTATCAGACAAATCTTTTATCCAGCCAAAGAAAGGTTGATGTCTCATTTCCAGAGTAACATAAAGCATTTTATAAATAGCAAAGAAAAAGGGAATTTGTATTAAAACAGGCAAGCATCCTGAAATAGGGTTAACTTTTTCTCGTTTGTACAGGCCCATCATCTCCTGTTGAAGTTTAACCTTATCATCTTTATGTAATTCTTTTAATCTAATCATCTCTGGTTGTAGCATTTTCATTTTTGCCATTGATTTAAAAGAGTAATTTGCCAAAGGAAAGAATATTAATCTAATTAGAGCAGTAATTATAACTATAGCTAAACCAAAATTTCCAGTTAATTTGAAAAAATAGTCTATGATAAAAAACAAAGGTTTTGTAAAAAAATAAAACCAACCCCAATCAATAGCTAGGTCAAACTTGTCTATTTTTAATTGTTCAGCATAACCATCTATAACAGCAACTTCTTTTGCGGCTACAAAGGCTTTTATTTCATTACTTATAGAATTATTAGGATTTAAAATTTTTGCCTCTTTGATTATATAATTGGCTTTAAATTTTCCATCTTTAGATAAAAATTCAGCTTTAAATTCTTTTTCTTTTTCTGGAACTAATGCTGTTAACCAATATTTATCAGTTATACCTAACCAGCCTTTAGAAGCGTTTATAGTTAACTTTTCCTTTTCTATGTCGTCATAATCTTCTTCTTTTAGCTCATCACCAAAGACACCCAAAAAACCTTCATGTGAAATATATATTTGTCTCCCCTCCGGCTTACCTTTTTTGGTGATCTGAGCATATGGGTAAAATTGGAAAGAATTATTAGAAATATTTTTAATTTTTTGCGTAATTTTAAATAAAAATTTTTCATCCAATTCAATTTTTTTAGTAAAAATTAAACCTTCACTATTATTCCATTCAATCAAAATTGGGTTATTAGGAGTAAGAACATTATTTCCTTTTATTTTCCAAATTGTATTATCCAAAGGTAGCGAAACTTTTTGATCTCCACCTACCGCCCATCCAGTTTCAATAAAGTATTCATTAATAGAGTTTTTTGGGTTTAGAAAAGCAACTCTATTTTCACTGTTTAATTTTTCTTTATAATTTTTAAATATAATATCATCTATAATTCCACCTTGTAATGATATGGATCCTTTAATGTTTTGATTTTCAACTTTAATACGATTAACATTATTAATAGCCTCATCTCTTGTAGCTACATTATCAATCTCTTTAGTTTCAACTGAAGGACCATCACTTTTTTGTGTTTGATTTATTGTATTTTCATTGATTGGATTACTTGTAACAGGGGGTTCAAAAAAGGATGCCCAAATTACCAACACTAGCGTTGAAAGAACAATAGCTATTAAAACATTTTTTGAATCCATTTATTTTTTTTCCTTTTTAAGTCTTGGAGCGGGATCAAACCCACTACCTCCTCCTAAAATTTTTATTGGATGACATCTTAATATTCTTTTAAATCCCAGGTACAAACCTTTAAAAGTTCCATTAAATTTTAAGCAATCAATAAAATATTCTGAACAAGTAGGAAGATACCTACACCTAGCTGAAAAAAAAGGCGAAACTAAAAACTTATAAATTTTTATCAAAAGTATTAAAAGATGGTTTATCGATTTCATTTAATTATCCATTTGATTGTTTTATTTTTTCAAAGACCATATTCATTTCATTAAGAACAAGCACAAACTTATCTTTGTAAACATTATTTTTACCAAAAATCACATAAGTGTAGTTAAGGTCAATCAATCTCTTTTTTTGTAATATTTTTTGTACTGCAGATTTTAATTTTCTTTTAATCTTATTCCTTTTTACTGCATTTCCAATTTTTTTTTTCATTACAAAACTAATGTTTAAATACTTATTTATATTTTTTAAATTTTTATCAAAATAAATTGTAAAATATTTAGTGCTTAATTTTTTTTTTTTTAAAATCCCAAGAAACTGTTTGCTTGTATTAAGGCTTTTAAATTTGATCATTTTGAGAATTAATTAAGTGGAAATTTTTTTTCTTCCTTTTGCCCTTCTTTTTGCAATAACTTTTCTTCCACCCTTTTTGCTCATTCTTGATCGAAAACCATGTCTTCTTTTCCTGACAATTCTACTTGGCTGATAGGTTCTTTTCATAAGATTTCTTTAGTCCTTCTTAAAATTTTTTGATATTTATAAGTAATAAGGACTTATAAGTACAGTTAAAAATTAATATATGAACGTCAAACCATTAAATATAAAACTAATTCTGGGAATAGTATACTTAGCAATTATTTTGGTTGGAGTTTACTTTTTACTTACAAAAATCGATGTTAAAGATTTGACGAGCTATGATTTTATAAGGTCAAATAAGGATGCGATCTTAAAGTATAAAGCAGAAAACTTTTTGTTTTTAGCCACCGTTTTTTTTATTTTCTCAACTCTATGGGTTTTACTTTTGGGTTTTGCATCGCCCTTGTTAATATTTAGTGGTTTTGTTTTTGGGAAATGGTGGGGAATATTAATAATTCTTATTTCAACAACGATCGGGGCAACCTTGTTATATATTTTAGTAGGTTATTTTTTTAAGGACATGATTGAAGATAAGTTGGCACCTAAATTTTCTAAATTGAGAAAATTTTTTATAAAAAATGACATTATTTATTTCATGAGTTACAGATTTGCAGGAGGATTTGGTGCACCATATCCAATACAAAATATTCTTCCAGTATTATTTAATATGCCAGTTAAAAATTATATCATTGCTACTTTAGTTGGTAGTATACCCTCAATGTTTGTTACCGTGGCGCTTGGTAGTGGCATTGAAAGCATTATGAAAAAAAATGAAAAGTTTAGTATTATAAATGTAATAAGCTCTCCAGAAATTTATATTCCTATAGCTGGATTTTTTGTTATTTTGTTTATTACAATTATTATTAAAAATATTTATTTTAAAAAATAATTTTGCAATAAAAATGATACTAAATAAAAAAATAATAATTTTTAAAAATGATAGATTGGGGGATTTACTTCATGGGATTCCTGCAATAAATAATATAATAAATAAAAATCCAGATAAAGAAATTGTGATATTTTTGTCAAAAATTAGTAAAAAGTTTTATTTTCTGTTTGAAAAAAAAAATACAAAATTAAAAGTATTAAATTATCATTTAACAACATTTGAGAAATTTGGAATTTTAATCTATTTAATAAAGAATAAACTGCAAGAAATTTATATCTTGTCACCAAAAAATTTTTATTTTTATTTGCCACTATTGTTTACTAAAATAAAATTTTTTGCAGTATGCATGAATGGTGTTAATGGGTACAAAAGGCCCGGTTTCTTTTTAAGAAAATTGTTATATAAATCTGTAATTAACGACAGGGAAACACTTAAAAAAAGAAAATCAACTAGATCATTATTGCTTGAGCTAACAAATAAAGATCTAGAGGTTAAAAATAGTTTTGATTTTGAATTAAATATTCCAAAATCTGATAATTTAAAAAAATATTTACCAAAAAGTTATGTGTTGGTGCATTTTAAAAAAAAGGTTGCAACAAAATTGGGCTGGGGTGCAGAAGAGCTTAATCTTATTCTGAATCATTTAAAGAAATATATTCCCAATATAGTATTAATTAAAGATATTGAAAAAGATGAATTAAATTTAATTTTCAGGAAAAAATATAAAACTTTAGATTTTGAGAATAATCTATTTTATAATAATGAAAATAACATTTTATTTTTTGATAATGTAGAAGGTGAAGATTTATACAATCTAGTAAAGTATTCAAAAAAAGTTATAGCTTTTCATGGCACTATAACCAGCATTGCAATGCTAAATAATACTCCAGTTTTAGATTTATTTTATTGTGATATAAAAAATATAAAAGATTATCATAGTTATAAAAACGCATTTTTCGAATTTAAACCCAAATATAATGGTTATGATTTTATTATTCCGAATAAAAGTGTTAAAAAAACTTTAAATAAGATGAATTTCGCTATAAGAAATTAATTAAAAGAAATTATGAACAGCTTATTTGACACAAATAAAGAACTCCAAAGCACTAAAGATTGGACAGGTTTTTTAAAAATTTATGATAAGTATTTTAAAAATTACAAAAATGAAAAAATAAATATTCTAGAAATAGGAGTTGATAAGGGAAAAAGTTTAGAGCTTTGGAGAAATTATTTTACGAAAGCTAAAATTTGCGGGATTGATATAGCGGAAATGAATTTCAAAATTGACGGGGTTGAGTTAATTACTGCGGATCAGACAAATGTAAAATCTTTAAAGGAAATATGTGAAAAGTATAAATCTTTTGACATAATTATTGATGACGGCAGCCATGTGTCAAAGCATATTATTGCTTCATTTAATTTTTTATTTGATTATTTATCTGATGGTGGTTTGTACGCAGTTGAAGACTTGCAAACCTCATACTTTCCAAGATTTGGTGGAAGCAGGATAAATTTAAAAACAAAGAAGACAGCTTTGAATTTTTTAAAGTCTTTGACAGACTCAATTAATTACGAGCATAACGATAAACCATTTTATAAAAAAAAAAAATTTGATGGTTTGATTGAGTATATTCATTTTTATCAGAATATTTCTATTCTAAAAAAAGGCCAGAGTAAAAAAATTTTTTATAAAGACCAAAAAAAAGAAAAAAATCTAATTGGTGTTATAAAAAAAATAATCTCAAATTTTTATGAATAAAAATTTGATTGTAAAAATTTCAAATGGATTTGGAAACCAAATGTTCCTTTATGCAGCAGCTTATGCTTTTGCAAAAAAATTAAATTATAATTTATTAATTGATGATGAAACTGGAATTAACTTAAATCTCAAAAAATGGAATAAAAAAAAATTATTAAATTGGAAACCTAAATATGAATTAGATATATTTAAAATTAAATCAAATATTGCTAGCACTGAATATAAATCTCCAGGAAGCCTTGGTCATGTGAAGAGAAAATGCAAAAAATTTATTGATAATTTTGCCTCTAAAAAAACTTTTTTGTCCGAACAAATGGACAAAAATAAAAAAACTTCATATTCTGATGCCTATTTCTTACAAAGATATTCAAATACTATATATTTAGAGGGTTATTTTGAATCAGAAAATTATTTTAAAGATTATAGAGATGATTTGTTAAATGAGTTTTCATTTAAACTTGCACCAGATCTAAAAAATAATATTTTTAAAAAAACTATCGACGATTCAAATGTAGTATCTATTGCTTTTAGAAGTAATAGATTTTCTGAATTTGCTAATAATAATAAATCAGAATTTGAAAGAACATCAAATTTTGAAAAGCTTACAATTAATTATATATATCGTGGGGTTGAATATTTTAAATCTAAGCTAAAGAATCCTAAGTTTTTACTATGGTCTGATAATTTTGAAAAATTAGATCAGTACTTTGATCCAAAAATTTTTACATTTGTACAAAATGAAAAAGATAAAAAAATATTTTTCGATTTTTTTTTAATGAGACAATGTAAATATTTTATTGTGGGCTCGACTTCTTTTCATTGGTGGCCAGCTTGGCTCTGCGATCATAAACAAAAGATTATTTTGCGCCCAAAAGATCCAGATCTTAATATATCTTCAAATTTAAATTTTTGGCCAGATTCATGGATAAAAATTTAATTATCGAAATATTTATTTACACTTAAAGGCTGCATTAAATTTTTAGATGTTCTATTTTAGCTTGTTAGATTCTTAAATAACTTGTTATATAAACTCTAGTAAAATTAGAGTCCCCAGTAACAAATTTTTGTGTTATACAAAAAATAGCCATATTACTTAAGTAACTTGACAAAACAACAAACAACAAAGTAAATGATAAAATATAGCATGGTGAATATATGGGAATACATTACAACTATAAATCAAAGCGCGGCGAAAGAGCGATGCTTAAAGAAGCTAAACGTAAAGCTAGATTAGCTGAGAAAAGAGCAAAAAAATTACAAACAACAGAACCTGTTGTAAAAAAGGAAACTAAAACACATGATATTAAGAAAATAATAACTTTAGAAGATTTAACCAACCCCAATCAGAAATAGAAATGGATGCAGTTAAATATAAAAAAAAATTCACAACACTATAGAATTGAGAATGCTCTAAAAAGTAATCTTAAAAGAAGAAAAATATTTCAAAATAAATTAAATAAAAAAAATAAAGAAAAAAAAAAATGAGTGTTTTATCAGACCGATGGATCAAAAAAATGGCTCTAGAAAAAGAAATGATAAAACCTTTTGTTTCTGAACAAAAAAGGGAAAACAAAATTTCTTATGGTCTATCTTCTTTTGGTTACGATGCTAGAGTTTCAAATGAGTTTAAAATTTTTACGGATGTAGACTCTGTTATAGTTGATCCAAAAAATTTTAAAAGTAACAGTTTTGTTTCAAGAAAAACTGAAGAATGTATAATCCCACCTAATTCATTTGCACTCGCAAGCACGGTTGAATATTTTAAAATACCAGAAGATATCTTGGTAATTTGTTTAGGAAAATCTACTTATGCAAGATGTGGTATTATAGTTAATGTTACTCCACTTGAACCAGGTTGGGAAGGTCATGTTACTCTAGAATTTTCAAACACAACACCTTTGCCAGCTAAAATTTATGCAAATGAAGGTGCAGCTCAATTTATATTTTTAAAGGGAAATGAAAAGCCTAACACAACATATGATCAGCGAAATGGTAAGTACATGAAACAGTTAGGCGTTACCTTACCAAAAGTATAATCTTATCATTAATGCAAAAATTAGAAATCCAAGGAGGAAAGAAATTAGTTGGTACAATTAATATTTCTGGATCTAAAAATGCTACACTTCCTATATTAGCTGCAACGATATTAACTGATAAAAAAGTTATCATTCATAACGTTCCTTCAGTAAGAGATGTTACAACGATGATAGAGCTGCTAAGTGAAATGGGATCTGTGGTCAAGTTTAACGCCAAAGAAAAAAAAATAGAAATAATAAATAATAAAAGTTTAAAAACTTTAGCACCCTATAATCTTTTAAAAACTATGCGTGCTGGAGTTTTAGTTTTGGGGGCTCTTTTAGCTAAATATAAATCTGCAAAAGTATCATTACCTGGTGGTTGTGCTATTGGCTCAAGACCAATTAATTTACATTTAATTGCATTAAAAAAGATGGGAGCAAAAATTAAATTAAAGAATGGTTATGTTATTGCATCTGCTAAAGATGGCTTAAAAGGTTGTTTTTATAAATTTCCAAAAGTATCGGTAGGAGCAACAGAAAATATTTTAATAGCATCTTGTTTTGCACAAGGAAAAACCCAATTAAGAAACTGCGCTTTAGAACCAGAAGTTCAAGATTTGATTACTTTTTTAATAAAACTAGGGTGTAATATTAATTTAGTTGGAAAGAGGGGTTTAGATATTATTGGTATAAAAAAATTAAAATCTGTATCCCATAAAGTAATTTTTGATAGAATTGAAGCTGGAACATATATAATTGCCGCGGCATTAACACAAAGCAATCTTAAAATTAAAAATATAAATTTACAAGTAATGGCAGCCGAGATTAATTTGTTACGAAAAATGGGAGTGAAGATAATATTAAAAAAAAATTATGTAATGATAAATTCATCCAAAAATCTCAAAGGAGTAAACATAACGACTAAGCCATACCCAGGTTTTCCAACTGATTTGCAAGCTCAAATTATGGTATTGATGACACAAGCTGTGGGGACATCAACGATAAAAGAAAATATTTTTGAAAATCGCTTTATGCATGTTTCAGAGTTGAGAAGAATGGGAGCTCAAATAGAAATAAAAGGAAATAAAGCTAAAATATTTGGGCAAAACAAATTAAATGGAGCGGAACTAATGGCAACTGACCTGAGGGCATCAGTTAGTCTAGTTTTAGCTGCATTAGTTGCATCTAAGAAAACTACTGTTAACAGAATTTATCATTTGGATAGAGGTTATGAAGAAATTGAAAAAAAATTATCAAATTGTGGTGCTCGTATTAAAAGATTAAATTGATCAAGGATAAAAAATATCTTAATTTAATTAGTAGTTTTTTTAGGGTCTAACTCATTATATTTGATTTGGTAATTGCATTTGAATGTTGCAATATGTCATAATTTTTAATAAAAAATAATTAATGGAGAATATTATTGTCTAAATCAGACTTTTTAGAATTTAAGGGGAAAGTTACAGAACTTTTACCTAATGCAATGTTTAGAGTTAAACTTGAAAACAGTCATGAAATTCTAGCCCATACAGCTGGAAAATTAAGAAAAAACAGAATAAGAGTTTTATCGGGAGATAATGTTTTGGTTCAAGTTACTCCTTATGATTTAACTAAAGGAAGAATAATTTTTAGATTTTAATTTGGCCTTGTAGCTCAGTAGTAGAGCAGTACCCTGAAAAGGTATGTGTCGTTAGTGCGATTCTAACCAAGGCCACCACCTAGGTTTTTATCATTTCATGGACTGTTAGCTCAGCTGGTTAGAGCGACCGCCTCTTAAGCGGTAGGTCCTGGGTTCGAATCCCAGACAGTCCACCATATTTTGCTAATTATTTGCCTTATTTCATCTTGACAAATCTTCAATAAATCTACTAAAATATTGTTAGCCATAGATATAGCTATGGCAAATATATAATACTAAGGAACGTTAAATGAGTCTTAAAGGTAAGGTAAAGTGGTTCAATGGAAAAAAAGGATACGGTTTCATTGAACGTGAAGACAAGGAAAAAGATGTTTTTGTTCATCACACAGCCGTGAGAGAGGCTGGTCTTAAGTATCTTAACGAAGGTGACGAACTAACATTTGAAGTTGAGAATGGCGACAAAGGTCCTTCCGCAGTAAAACTGCAAAAAGCTTAATCGTGTTTCAATAAATTTCACAAAAATGAGGTAGAAAAAATTATATATTAAATTGCTGCTACCCAGCGCAACTTCTTATTAGATTGACTAGTAAAGAAGTTAAAGTAACAAAAGAAAGGTAATAATAAATGAGTATAAAAGGAAAAGTTAAGTGGTTTAACCCAACCAAAGGTTATGGTTTTATTGAGAGAGATGACAAAGAAAAAGATGTTTTTGTTCACTCTTCAGCAGCCAGAGAAGCAAATATGGATTTAAATGAAGGTGATGAACTAACATTTGAAGTAGAGAATGGCGACAAAGGTCCTTCAGCTGTAAATCTACAAAAGTCTTAATAAAACACAATCTGTTGTTGCAAAGTAAAATTTTTATGATACTTTGCAACAATGATTAAAAATTTAAAAATCACTGTAATTCGTAACGCAAAACACCATTTTGCTCATGCTAAGCTATTGCTTGGCTATTAACCATACATAAAAATTTTAATTTACAATAATATAATATAAAAAGGAGTTATGCAGCTGTAGCTCAGTTGGTTAGAGCACTAGTTTGTGGAACTAGGGGTCGGTGGTTCGAGCCCACCCAGCTGTACCAAAAAAATGGCAAAAGAAAAAACATTTAAACCTTCAAAGGAATTACCTTTGGGTTTTGTCGACAGGCAAGAAAAAGAATTATTAATCCGTGATTTTGTAATTTTTAACATCAAAGAAGTTATGATTAAGTACGGTTTTCAATACCTTGAAACACCAAGTTTTGAGTATACGGATAGTATTGGAAAATTTTTACCTGACAAAGACAGACCAGGTGAAGGAGTTTTTTCTTTTAAAGATGAAAACAAATGGTTGTCGCTTCGATACGATCTAACCGCACCTTTAGCAAGATATGTAGCTAAAAATTATTTAGAAATTCCAAAACCTTTTAAAAGATATCAATTGGGTACTGTCTGGCGAAATGAAAAACCAGGACCTGGTCGTTATAGAGAATTTTTACAATTTGATGCTGATTATGTGGGCACCAAAAACCTACAGGCTGACGCTGAACTATGTGTATTAATATCTGAAATATTAGAAAAATGTGGATTAGATAAAGCTGATTATATTGTCAAAATTTCTTCTAGAAAGTTTACAGAAAAATTGTTTGAGCAATTAAAAATTACATCAAAAGATCAAATATCAACCACTTTACGTGCGCTTGACAAAACAGACAGACTTGGTTGGGAAGAGGTAAAAAAACTTCTTAGCGAAGGTAGAAAAGATAAATCTGGAGATTATACAAAAGGCGCCAACCTCAAAAACGATCAAATTAAAATAATAGAAGATGCATTAAAGAATAAAACTCCTAACGTCGAAGATGTTGAGGAAATTATAAAAATATTTCAAGCCTATAACTTTAAAAATTATCAATTTGATCCATCAGTTATAAGGGGTTTAGAATACTACACAGGCCCTATTTTTGAAGTTAATTTAAATTTTGAGGTAAAAAATTTAAAAGGTAAAACTATTCAATTCGGATCAATTGGAGGAGGAGGAAGATATGACAATCTTGTAAATAATTTTGGAAATCTTGATTGTCCGGCAACCGGAATATCAATTGGACTTGATAGATTTGTATTTGCTTTGATGCAAAAAAAAGATTTTAAAATAAAATCTACGCGTCCAGTAATAATATGTGTTTTTGATAAAAAAAGAATCAAAGAATATATTGAGATATTAAGCAATCTTAGAAATTCAAATATAAGTTCTGAAATTTATCCAGGAGAAGGTAAGTTAAAAAAACAAATGGAGTACGCTAATAAAATAGGTTCTCCAGCTGTTATTTTGTATGGGGATGATGAAATAAAATCAGGAAAAGCAACTTTAAAAAATCTTGAAACTGGTAATGAGAGTTCTATTAAAATTGAAGATCTAGCAAATGAAATCAGAAAATTACTCTGAAAATATAATAAAAGTTTTTAAGAAAGATGGTTTTGTTTTATCAGAACCAGACGTTCTATTAGATTCAGATTATATTATTCAAAGATCAGGTGAGAATTTTAGAAAGCTAATGCTTACTTTTGATGATGATACTGGGAAAAG
>Ga0115000_10001529_pt1 | contig 20409 bp, 20 predicted proteins | sample ArcticOcean_MG_C_6_FD_89690 | JGI IMG/M metagenome (GOLD analysis project Ga0115000, IMG submission 89690) | Marine microbial communities from western Arctic Ocean - ArcticOcean_MG_CB8_128 | ecosystem: Environmental > Aquatic > Marine > Oceanic | place: Arctic Ocean: Canada Basin | collected... | reverse complement strand
GCTGTAAGCCAGATGGTCTACAAGCATGCAATCTCAACAGTGGTTCCCGCGCGCAATGTAAAAGTGCCGATGCAGAATCCAGTCGAAGCAGTCGAAGTAGCCGAAGATGACGCTGGCGAACCGGGTAACGCGGTTTAGCATTCCTCAGTGAGGTAATTGATTGTTTTTTGACAGGCCCGATTCCGGCGAAGTGTCTATCCTTGTTCATCTCATTATAGATTCAGAGAGAGAACGAGAGGACCCAGCCGAGTTTGAAGAATTGGCAATCTCCGCTGGCGCCCAGCCGGTGGACTTTATCACAGGCTCCAGAAAGACACCCTCACCAAACCTTTTTATAGGGTCCGGCAAGCTTGAAGAGATTCAAGCCGCCGTTCTCGCCCATAAAGCAGGGCTTGTTCTATTCAATCACACACTCTCTCCCAGTCAGGAACGTAACTTAGAGGCCGAACTTAAGTGCCGCGTACTCGATCGCACTGGGTTGATTCTGGATATATTCGCGCAACGCGCGCGCAGCCACGAAGGTAAGCTGCAGGTAGAGTTGGCGCAGTTGCAACACCTCAGCACACGTTTGAAACGCGGGTGGACTCATCTTGATAGACAAAAGGGCGGTATCGGCATGCGTGGTGCGGGTGAGAAACAGCTGGAGCTTGACCAACGCATGATTGGGCACCGCATCAAAGCCATTAACAAAGGTCTGGAGAAAGTACGTGGTCAACGCGACCAAGGGCGTCGCTCTAGGCGTCGTTCGGAGGTGGCAACGATATCTCTGGTTGGCTACACCAATGCTGGTAAGTCCTCACTATTTAATAAGATGACCCATGCGCATACTTACGCGGCGGACCAATTGTTCGCTACATTGGATTCGACACTACGCCGCCTTACCTTAAAAAACTACGGCCCGGTGATCGTCGCCGACACGGTGGGCTTCATCAGCCATCTGCCACACCAACTGGTTGAGGCGTTTCGTGCTACGCTCGAGGAGACAGCACAGGCGGACCAGCTTATTCATGTCGTGGACGCGGCAAATGAATTTCATCCAGATCACATTTTTGAGGTCGATAAGGTTTTAGCAGAAATAGGCGCGAAGGCTGTGCCGCAGCTGCTGGTGTTCAACAAGATCGATCTGCTTCCAGGTGTCGAGCCACATATTCAACGCAACGAGAAAGGAAAGACCATAAAGGTCTGGGTGTCTGCAAAGACTGGCGCCGGCATGGATTTATTGCAGAGCGCGATGAGCGAGTTGCTAGCAGGGAACATGGCTGTCGAGACACTGAGGATCGCACCCAGCGAGACGAAGCTTCGCAGCCAGCTTTACGACAGCGGGTTTATCGAGGAAGAACATATAGACGAGGAAGGTTTCTATGAGCTGCGGGTCAAACTGCCGCGCGCGGACCTCGATCGACTTCTTAAACAAAGCGGTACAGAAGTTATAAGTCACATTATTGCAGTGCAGGAGCAGACTAATTTGGCAGTCGAGATTAAGGGACCAATCGCTTGATCGCATCGAATCGCCCTTTGAAAGTGCAAATTGCTGTGTAAATGAACAATTATTAGCTAAAATCGACCTATCTGTCTTTAGAAAGCTATGGAGAAGCCAATGGCTTGGAATGAACCTGGAAATAACGGAAATGGAAACGACAAAGATCCTTGGGGTGGCGGTCGTAAAGGCAGCGACCAGGGGCCTCCTGATATCGATGAGGTTGTGCGCAACGTGACTAAAAAGTTCAATAGCCTGTTCGGCGGAGGCAGCGGAGGCTCTAGCTCCACTGGCCCCTCGTCCTCCGGCAATGGAGGCCTATCTGCTGGCATAATTGCTGGCGTGGTCGCCGTGGTGGCCGTTATTTGGGCATTCATGGGCTTCTATATCGTTGACGAAGCTGAACGCGGCGTCGTCTTGCGCTTTGGTAGGGTGCTGGATTTGACAGTGCAGCCGGGCTTGCATTGGAATCCACCGATCGTTGATGAAGTGAGCTTGGTTAACGTCTCCGAATTGAACGCGAAGACCTATGAAAATCGCGCGATGCTGACGACCGATGAAAACATCATCGATATTGCAGTCACCGTGCAGTATCTAATTCAGGATCCAGTAAAGTATGTGATCGCGGTGCAGGACCCAGAGCTTAGTCTGGACAACGCGTCCGAATCAGCCATTCGCCACGTAGTAGGCGGCAACTTCATGGACCAGATTCTGACCACAGGTCGCGATCGCATCGCGGATGATGTGCATGAGCGCCTGCAGGATTACATGAACGTCTACAATACCGGCATCTTTGTAAGTCAGGTGAACGTGGTGGATGCGCAGCCACCTGATGCTGTTCGTCCGGCCTTCGATGATGTGATTCGTGCCAGAGAAGACGAGCAGCGTGTGCAGAACCAAGCTCAGCAATATTCGAATCAGATTATTCCTGAGGCTCGCGGTGAAGCACAGCGGCGCATCGAAGCTGCAAACGCTTACAGCGCAGAGGTCGTGGCTGAAGCAACTGGTGATGCCTCTCGCTTCGACCAACTGCTCACGGAATATTTAAAGTCTCCTGAGGTGACTCGACAGCGGCTCTATATCGACTCGCTCGAAGACGTGATGACAGCTAGCAGCAAGATCATGGTGGATGTCGAAGGCGGCAACAATATGTTGTTTCTGCCATTGGACAAGCTTATGGAGCAGAGCAATTCAAGCATCAATTCGAATAACACTACGAGCGACCTCAGAAATTTGGCAGACCAGTTGGCGCCATTTCTACCGGGTCCAAATAGTACAAACAGCGTAGATCGTTCGCGGCTACCTACTACTGGACGAGGAAATCGATAATGAAAAATTTTATAGCAGTTGGTTTTATTTTTCTTGTCGTCATAGTCGTAAGCAATTCTCTTTTCGTTGTAAAGGAAACCGAGCGAGCTGTGATGCTGCAGTTTGGTGAATTGGTGCAAGAATCTATCGACCCAGGTCTGCATGTGAAGATTCCGTGGGTCAATAACGTGCGTAAATTCGACGCGCGGATATTGACCGAAGACGCGCCTCGACGTCGTTTTCTAACGCTTGAGCAAAAGGCACTGGAAGTCGATTCCTACGCGAAGTGGCGCATCGTCGACGTGGGTCAGTTCTATGTCTCAACACGTGGTAACACAACAACAGCCGGCAGCTTGCTTGCGGAACGTATTAACGATGGTCTGCGTGACCAGATCGGCAACCGTACTCTTGCGGAAGTTGTTGCTGGGGAGAGAGATCAGTTGATGCTTGCTCTAACGGCAAGTCTAAATGAGACTACAGCTGTGGATTTGGGTATCGAAATTATTGATGTGCGAGTAAAGCGTATCGACCTGCCAGAAGATGTACGTTCTTCTGTTTATGAGCGTATGATCACCGAGCGAAACAGAGAGGCGCAGGAGCTGCGTTCTTTCGGTGAAGAGCTCGCGATCGGTATTCGTGCCGACGCCGATCGTCAGGCGACAATCTTTCGCGCCGAGGCTTACAGAGATGCCGAGCAACTGCGCGGTGAAGGTGACGCGACTGCAACGGCAATCTATGCCGCGGCCTACAACAAAGATCCTGAATTCTATGCTTTTACCCGGAGCTTGAATTCATACAGAGAGACGTTCTCCTCGAAAGGTGACGTACTCTTGCTTGATCCAAACAGTGACTATTTCAAGTATCTGAAGAACGGGATCTCGCGATAAACTCCACTTAATCAGTAGAGTTTTGACAATCAGATAAGTTAACAACCGTAAACCTGAACCGCGTTCAGCGATTCAGGTTTATTTTTTGCTGTGTGAATAGCTACGCCTAGAGTATTAGCAAAAAGGGGCAAGACTATGTGGCATGAGCTGGCCGTTGCAGGTTGTCTGATGCTCGTAATAGAGGGGATAATTCCCTTCATCAGCCCCGGTAGGTGGCGAAAGATGCTGCTAATGTTAGATCAAATAGACGACAACACCATGCGCATGATTGGCTTCGCAAGTATGCTGACCGGGACGGTCTTGCTGCTGATAATTAATTAGATTGTTAGGGTTTTAAAAATGATTTCAAGAACAAATTTTTCAAGTTTGATGAGTGAAAGCTAAAGAGACATGACTTCTGCAAAGCGCTGGTTACTTCCCGATGGTGTCGAGGAAATTCTTCCTCTAGAGGCAGGCAAGTTAGAATACTTGCGTCGTCAGCTTCTGGATCTCTATGAATCCTGGGGCTATCAGCTAGTTATTACTCCACTTATCGAGTATCTGGATTCGCTGCTAGTCGGCTCGTCACATGATTTGGATCTGCACACGTTCAAGATTACCGACCAGCTTAGCGGACGCATGATGGGTATCCGTGCAGACATTACGCCGCAGGCTGCGCGTATCGACGCACACTGTATGAACAGAGAAGGTCCGGTGCGTCTGTGTTACGCAGACAACGTATTGCACACGAAGCCACGGGGTCTGCTTGCTTCTCGAGTACCTATTCGCGTCGGCGCCGAGATGTACGGTCACGCCGGTGTGGACTGTGACATAGAACTAATTTGTCTTATGTATGCCACCCTGAATGCGGCGGAAATTGAAAAAATATCTGTTGTGCTAGGGCATGTTGGTATCTTCCGTGCGCTCGTCAAAGAAGCCGCGATAGATGCGGACACCGAATCAACTTTATTCGATGCCGTGCAGCGTAAAGCCTATGACGAGATCGATGTTGTCTTGGATGCTGCCGTGAAAGATGCAACGTTGCATGCCATGTTGAGGCAGCTAACGCGACTCAGTGGTGACGAGGCAATACTGCAAGAGGCCATAGCAGTTTTCGAAGATGCGCCAGACTCGGTAAAAAAAGAGCTGCTGGAACTGGTATTGATAGTGGAAGGGGTTAAGGAGCGTCATCCGGAGATGACTCTGTGCTTCGACCTATGCGAATTGCGTGGCTATGAATATCATACGGGCATCGTGTTCGCCGCCTATACGCCCGACTACGGCAGAGCAGTAGCCAAAGGCGGTCGCTACGACCATATCGGCGAAGTCTTTGGTCGCTCGCGGCCGGCGTCAGGTTTTGACAGCGATCTAAAGACGATCGCTAGACTGAGTAGTAAAACGTTTACTCAAAAAACAACGATCATCGCGCCAATTGGAAACGACGCTGACTTACTCGGCGCGATAGCTGAATTGCGCGCCAGTGGTGAGATCGTCATTACTAATCTGCTTGAGAGCGAGCTTGCAGAGCAGGAATTAGAAGACTTAAATTGCGATCGACAACTACAGCTGCATGATGGCAAATGGGTAGTTGAAAACTTAGCGTAGTGTTTGCTTTGAATAAAATATTGAGTAGAGGACGATGGCTAAATCAGTAGTAGTACTTGGTACCCAGTGGGGCGATGAAGGTAAAGGAAAGATCGTAGATCTTCTAACCGATCAGGCCAAGGTTGCCGTCCGCTTTCAGGGCGGTCATAACGCAGGCCATACGCTGGTAATCAACGGCAAAAAAACGGTGTTGCATCTTCTGCCGTCAGGCATTCTGCGCGGCAACGTTAATTGCGTGATTGGCAATGGCGTCGTACTGAGCCTAGAAGCTTTGCTGAATGAGATTGAAGGCCTCGAGGGCACGGGTATTGAAATACGTGACCGACTCAAAATAAGCGGCGCCTGCCCTCTAATCCTGCCCTCTCATATTGCGCTAGATCAGGCAAGAGAACTTAAGAAGGGGAGTGCAAAGATAGGCACGACCGGACGAGGAATAGGGCCAGCATACGAAGACAAAGCCGCACGACGCGGCATCCGTCTCGCAGGCATCCTCAACAAGGAACACTTTGCAGAGAAACTCGCTGAACTTATGGAATACCATAACTTCATGCTGAGCAATTATTACAAAGCTGAGGCGGTGGACTATCAGCAAACTCTGGATCAGTATTTGACGTTGGCAGAACAGATTCGTCCCATGGTGGCAGATACTATCGATATCCTGCACAACCATCGCAAGGCGGGTGACAATATTCTTTTCGAAGGTGCTCAAGGCTCGCTGTTGGATATCGACCACGGGACCTACCCTTTCGTTACCTCTTCTAATACTACGGCCGGTGGTGCGGCGACGGGCAGTGGCTATGGTCCGCTCTATTTGGACTACGTCTTGGGAATCACCAAGGCCTACACCACACGCGTTGGCTCAGGACCGTTTCCTACCGAGTTGTTTGATGACACTGGCAAGCATTTGGCCACAGTTGGACACGAGAAGGGTGCGACTACCGGACGTGATCGACGTTGCGGTTGGTTCGACGCCTGCGCTGTGAAGATGGCCATGCGCATCAATAGTGTCTCCGGCATCTGCTTAACCAAGTTAGATGTATTAGATGGCTTGGAAACGATTAAGGTCTGCATTGGTTACGCTGGTGTAGGTGACAATACTTCTGGCAGCCTGATGGACATTGAGAGCTATAAGAACCTCGAGCCTATCTATGAAGAACTGCCAGGCTGGAAAGAGTCGACGGTCGGTTCGAAGAGCCTGGATGATTTGCCGCAGAATGCCAGAGACTATATTCAGTATCTAGAGAAGATAGTAGAGGTGCCAGTTGACATTATATCAACGGGCCCCGATCGCGAAGAAACAATAGTTCTGCGCCATCCCTTCGATAGTTAGTGGATAGTTTAAATGAAGTTAAGCTTTCCACTTAACTTCAATCCAGTGGCCACAAGCAGGCGGCACCGATAGCACCGCTTGCATCGCCGAACTTCGGTGCCGCGAGCATGGTAAGCAGGTTATCTGTGAATACATGCCCATGCATGAGGTTTGGAACCTGCTCATACAGCTGCGATATATTCGATAGACCACCCCCTAACACAATTATATCTGGGTCCATAAGATTCACGACCGTAGAGAGACAACGCGCCAATTGCTCGCAGTAGGTCTGAATAGTTTCGTTGGCTTCAATATTTCCGCTAGTCGCCAAGCTTGCTATTTCTGTGGCCTCCAGCTCGGTTCCGGACCTTTCGAGATGGCTTTGTTTTAAGCCTCGCCCGGAAAGAACAGTCTCGTTGCAGTTCGTTCTGCCGCAGTAGCATTGTCGGTCCTGGGTAATTAGATCGCGCACAGAACTCGGAATGCAGTTGTGTCCCCATTCACCGGCGATTCGGTTCGGGCCTGTGTGCAGTCGCTTGTCTATGACTATGCCGCCGCCGGTTCCCGTGCCAAGAATTACACCAAATACCGTTTTGGCGGACACCGCCGCACCGTAGCAGGCTTCTGAAAGGACAAAGCAATTCGCATCGTTCTCGACACGCGTCGCATAGCCAAGCCGGTTTTCAATATCGACTTTCAATGGTTCGCCGTTGAGGCAGATCGAATTACAGTTCTTCATCAGTTCGAGGCCGTTTTCATTCGAAGGAGATAAGGCGCCAGGAGTCCCTATTCCAACAGAACACTTCTTTGATGGAGACAGCCGTTGCAGGCGGTCGATCACTTCGCAAACTGCATTAACTGTCTCAAGGTACTTTTGTGCAGGCGTGTCTACACGAATTTTCTCGGCTATCTCACCCGAGGGTGAGAGCAATATGCCTTCAATCTTCGTACCGCCTAAGTCGACTCCAATTCTCATTTACTACCTCAATGCAATTCTGTCCGCTGTTGTGTCACTGCTACTTTAGCAGTTTTTAATTTCGCCTTGCATAGTACTACAAACCCTCTAGAATCGGCGGTCCTCTTGCATTTTGTCTTGGCGTAAATCTTGAGGCGATCTGACTAAACACAGCAATAAAAATGACCAGGACTAAATAGAAAAGTTCGATGACCCGAGCCAGATACCAACAAGTGTCGCTGCAAGACACGCCCTACTACCATTGTATCTCACGCTGTGTTCGCCGCGCCTATCTATGTGGTGACGACCCGGTTACTGGTAAGAACTTCGATCATCGTAAGCAGTGGTTGGTGTCTCGGATTAAGACCCTAGCTGCACAGTTCTCGATCGACATTTGTGCTTATGCCATCATGAGTAATCACTATCACTTGGTCCTGTTCGTCAATGAACAGCAGGCTGGAGAATGGGATGATGCCGAGGTGGTCAAGCGCTGGACCGCGCTCTTTCCTCGCAATGCAGCTCTAATAGCAACTTTGCAGAAAAACAAATCGAGCAAGGCGGCTTCGAGGCGCCTGCAACAGCAGATCAGCCTATGGCGCGAAAGGCTAATGGATATTAGTTGGTTCATGCGCTGCGTAAACGAAACTGTAGCACGGCAAGCTAACCGAGAAGACCAATGCAGCGGGCGCTTCTGGGAAGGACGTTTCAAAAGCCAGGCTCTTCTCGATGAGAAAGCACTGGTTACCTGCATGGCTTATGTAGATCTAAACCCCATTCGCGCGGGTATAACGGACTCGCTTGAGAATAGTGACTTCACCTCGATTCAAGAGCGACTGATTCATCACGCCAAGACAGTCAAAAATCGAAGCTACCGTCAGCATCGGCTACTTTCGCGTCGCACCACAAAGCACCTGGTGGGTCGCCAGTCTGGCGGCAAGCAGGCAAAGCTTCTGCTAATGTCCCAGATGGGGGGGATAGCAGAGAAGGTGCTGCCAACCACGCAGCGCAGCTATATCGATCTGTTAGAGAGAACTTGCAAGGCACTTCATCTGGAAGAGTATTCGCCGGACAGGGTTACTGATACCTTGGGTGAGAAGAACAGATTGCTTAACGACTTAGGAATAAGTGCAGCATCCTGGATCAAGAGTGTCACAACTTTTCATCGGCACTATTCAGTGGCAGCGGGTTCGGAATCGTCACTTGTTCTTTTTCACGAAAGCCGAATCAAGTCAGGGGTGAGTTTAAAACACTCGCGCAAATGGATTAGGGGGGTAAATTCCTCCCGATTCTTCTACGGCTAGCTACCGGCTTTCCTTCAATATTCCATTCACGAAGACCTACCCGTTCATTCTCGCTGTCTCCCATAGCGTGAAAGATCCATTTAACCTTTCAAACCGCCTTTCAATAGCTCGATTTCCTAACAACCTCTAAACACGGCTGCTCAAAATTCCACCACTCTGGAAATTTATAGGACTGATTACCTTATTAGTATAATTAAAATTTTAATTGGGTGTCCTTTTATATTCTTTTATATTTGTTTTTTATTATTTTTCATCAAACTTTGTATCATTTGTTATAGAAGTCAAATAATGCATTTCGGAGCTAAGCATAAGAAATCATTAACTTTATTTGCTGCGAATGCAGTGACACAAGAGAAAGGGGGCAGATATACCCTTTATTTTTGGGTTCGGATAAGCATCCGTAAGACCTTGAAACCACTATATATTGTTTGACTTCAGCCGAATTAGACTATATGTTGCGCTTCATACAAGTAGCTAATTCATTGGATTTACGAAGTAAGACGCGTGTTTAGAATTGTTAGATTGTTCGCTTTAAGCGTGATTCTTCACCGATAATATAGCCAGCTTATATAGGCAGGCAGTAAAACAAGAAAAAACCAACATTCGGCCTACTTAGAAATCGCACACTTAGCTGGAGTTATAGCGAATGAACAAATCTGCAGAAACAGCCATAGAACAGCCAATAACAGACGCCATAGCGGAAGCTATCGAAGAAGCGAAAGCAGACAGCGATCTGAATTTTCTAAAAAAGCAGAAAGAAGACAAGATTCGTATGAGGCTTGACCAGTTTGCCAAAGAACTCTCTCAAGTGAAGAAACAAAGAGATCAGCACTAGCCATTAACCCTCACTCTTTATCCCAGGGCGCTTTCAGAAACCAGCGCCTAACCCCCTCTGTAAATGGTTTTAAACCCAATCGAAGGCTGCGCGTCATATTGCCGCAGATGCTCCTTTGTTCATGAATTTGAGCTTCCAAAGCGTTACACTGGCAAGATGATGTTAAATCGTTGGCGCGCGTAATTTTTGCATTCGTTTGTCACCAGTCAGTGAAAACCCAAGAAGGAAATTCGACATGCTACACAACAGAAGATTCAAACCATTATTAGCACTATTTGTGCTAGCAGCTTCTCTTGTTGGCTGTGCGAGTAGCACTGACTACTCGCCTTTTCTGCGTGCAGAGCCTGCCGCCGATTCAATATTGAATCGCGCTCCGCGCAATTTGCGTCTCTTCTATGAAGCATTACCTGATGTGTCTAACAGCAGTCTTACGCTTACTGGCCCAGACGGGAATTACGATTTGCGCGGTTTTCACAGCATGGGTTCCGACGACCTCATGATCGAAATCACCAATCCATCAATCCCCGATGGGGATTACGTAGTTGACTGGTCGGCGGTGGTTGGAGAAGACTCTACCGTTTACGAAGGCGCCTATCGATTTACTGTAGTGACCGATCGTTAGCGATAACAAATTTTGGGTTAGCCCTGCAACTCAAGCTGAGATGCCGAAAGGGGGGTAAACTACCCAAAGGTAGATCAGGTTTGCCCGAGGGTGACTGGGTATAATTTCGCGCAGCCAAACAGATTATTTATTCCAGTTCTGAATTGTTTTGCGAAGATGAATTAGTAAATTGAAAGTACAGTACAAGATTCTTACCATCGCTATAAAAAGGGGGCTCTCTACGTCGATGAACATTTTCAGGCGGCATTCGACTCTCACATGGAGGTCATAGACCCAGAGAAGCTAAGCATTACCCCGATAATAAGATTGCTAGAATTTTGCTGGATCCTATCCAACATAGAGCCTCCCAAAAACGAAGCCCTGACAAGACAAGGACGCGGAGCACCTCATGACTATGGCGCTGTTTTTGCCCTAAATAATTTGCTGTTTGGTATCACTGAGGGAAGATTCTCCGGCGCGCCTATTAAGAAAATCCAACTAGTGCTAGATGGGCTCGCAGAAAATTTCAATGTCGAGTTTAGCGCAGAATGTCGGTAGCGAAATTGCTAGCAGTGAAGATCGCTGAGGGAAAGTTGAGTTTTTTGCAGAATAGACCGCAGGCTCGATCTAGCTAAGCCCGTCTTAATCGTGCAGTGAATTTTTCATGCAGCGCGCAGAATCCTGCGGCGTGCATTTAGCTGGCGAGTATTGGGTCTTCATGTTCAAATCGGTAATTGGCCGCACCGTGAGCTATGCCTATTTACTCCTATTACCAGAGTATAGTTAGTGCCCTAAAGAAGCGATGCATCATTGCTTGTACGTAGCGTATTTATTGGCATACGGCTCAAATACCCCCTGTAATTCATCTACAAGTGGTAGAAAAGGGGCAGCTACTGTGTAGTTACTTTACAGGCTTGCACAGCTTCATAGCCTCTAACGTGCTTACGCACGGCGTGTGGCAGCTAATCCAAAGAGGCCTGATTAACGCGGCTTAACGCGGTAGGTTGCTGCGGGAAACGCAGCGACCGAGTGGCCATAAGTGTGAGTCCTAGCGCCATAAACAGATGCAAGAAATCGCCAGGCTGCAAAACCGGGGGTAACGAGAACTGACTAGAGAATAACAGCAGTGCTGCAAGCAATGAGCCACTGCCCATTGCCGCTATTACATCCTTATCCTTTATTGACCTGCACAGCAGTGCAACTACTGCTACGATCGCTAGGAAATTTCCCCACAAGTTGAATTCCAGAGCCGAGGCGACTAGACCAAAGGCGCCAGCGATGATTAAGAAGATACTCGCGAAACGCCAGCTCTGAGCAACGGCCGAATCCGGCCACAAGAATGCAGCTGCCAATAATGGGTAAGCAGCAGAGGCGCCTAGTCCAGAGAAGAAGCTGTGCATCCCTGGCAAGGGTAGTAGAGTCGAGAAGCGCAGAGCTCCCAAAAAGGCTGCAGCAGCAAATACGGCAGCGCTTAAGCGTATACCGGTCGATGCGCTCGGTTTCATGATAATCGCGAGTGTCGCAATCAGCAACACGCCATCTGAAAGCGCCAAGCTATTCATGATGCAGCTCCACGCCTAGATGCCTTGCTCCAGAGAAGGCCAACACTTGCGAAGGCAAGCACAGCAAAAGAAGCGATGAAAATCTGAACAAGTGCCGGCAGCTGCTGCTTGGATCCCAAATACAACACTAAAAGGCCGGCCGAAACTACCGTCATCAGCAAGCCTGACAATCGAATCAATGCGGGTGAGTCAGGCTCGTGCATTTCTTCGCCTGTCAGCACGCTCTTCTCAATGTCACCGACTGGACTGCCCTGTGGCATCCAAACTGGTTCGCCAAAGAAGCACATGAGCTTGTCACGCCAGTTAGACTGAGCGCCGGCTTTGCGAAACATCCCCACCCAATAGTGCAAATTGCTCCACACTGGATTCCAGCTATTCAACGGGGTCTTGATGCCAAACCTAACAGGTTCGTCTACTCGCTCATCGGCATAGGTTCCAAAAAGCCTGTCCCAAACACTAAAGACGCCGCCGTAATTTTTGTCGATACAATAATCATTTTTTCCATGATGTACGCGGTGATTAGACGGTGTAACCAGAAACAACTCTAACCAACCGAGCCTTCCCACTAAGCGCGTATGCACCCAAACCTGATAGAGAAGATCGATGAGCCCGATAATCACGAATACTTGAACAGGGATGCCTAAGATGGCAAGGGGCATATAAAACACCCATTTAAAATAGAAGCCAGTGGAGGCCTGCCTTAACGCAGTCGAAAGGTTGAACTGTTCACTGCTATGATGCGTGATGTGAGAGGCCCAAAACATATTGACTTCGTGACCCGTGCGATGCACCCAGTAGTACATGAAATCGTAAAGCAATAGCGCAAAAATCCATGTAAATGGGCTCGTCAGATCCCACGTAAATGTGCCGTACTTAGCTTGTATGATGGCATACATGAAGGCGCTAATAACCGCGCCGGTGGCATTAACGAACTGGCTCATTATCCCTATGTTGATCGAAGTAATGCTATCTTGAAATGTATAGACAGATCGTCCGAGCAGGCGGCTGACGCCAAGCTCAATGACGACCAAGCAGATAAGCAAAGGAATAACCACGATGGTTGGCGCAAAGACAAATTCAGGCATTGTATACAATCCGTATGATAATTTTTGCTACTTGATACCCTGTTTAGGACGAAATATCAATAAATTCAATACTTTCCGCCAAAGTGCGCCCTCCCCAAAACTCCCTTATCAACTGTGTTACGCCTATTAATCCACGCCATCAACACACTAATATTTTTATTCATTCAATAGTAAAGGTTCATTCTAATAAGTAGGAAAAATAGAGCCATGATTCACACAACGCTTATCGTATCAAAATATTTTCAAATTCTTTCATGTGCTTTTAGCCGGCAAATTCCTAAGGTCTTCGAGTATCAAAAAATTTCTATTTTTATTCAGGCACAAATATTTCATATTAGATCGCTGCTCGCAGCGATGGTGATTCGTCTGCATAGTTTTTTTCAAATTACTAGCCCTGCAATACAGTTAGTATGAGCGCTAAGCCAAAGACTGCTGAATAGAGTCAGTATTGGGTTTTTAAATCTATCCTAAGTCATAACTTAAGCGGCCTTTAGCTATGAAACCTTACTAGCCTGGAGGCATAGCCAGCAAGAATCTCTTCTAGGATTATTTTGGCTGCGAGGTCGCGGCGATCAGTCTCAACTCTTTTTTGGAGCAGGTAATGTATGACTTTAAGGGGTTAGCTGACGATAGAGGCCGGCGTAAAATAATCAGATAAAAGCGCCGCTATCTACCCAAGCCTGCGGATTGGATGCTCCGAAAAATGATCAATTCGTGGTGCAAACCACGAGTTGGTGAAATCATCGGGCTTGTCAAATTAGGCTCTTCGTCGTAATCGGAAAGTAAATTTTCATATAAAGTGTGTGATATTTCCTTGGTAGCTGGGTGTTTATCTTGCTTTGCTTTGAAGCGGCAGCCCTAATTGCGGGCTAGTTAGCGGCGGCGGCAGCAGTCAATGCGTCGGTGTAAGTTGGTAAGTTGAAATAATCGCGCCAAACTTTAATTTTTCCATTTTCCATCTTAAATATTCCAAAGCAGGGAAGCTCCACGGGGCTGCCTGCTACTACGGTGTGGTCTATACGTTCAACCATAACAATATCACCATCAGCTAGAAGGTTAAGAATTTCCCAATCAGTTGTCTCCCACGATTGAATAAATCCAGCAATAAATTGCCTTAAGTTTTCATGACCTGTAACTGGTGATGTGGGCATATTGTAGTACGTGCCATCCTCGACAAAATAGTTAAGCAATTCATCTGGGTCCAGCCTCGACCACGCCTCAATAAATTCACGAATAACGGTTTCATTGTTTGCTACTTCTGTTTCTTCCGAGGATTGCGCAATTGATTGGCTTGTTACAATACTCAATAGTATTGCGACAACAACACGGCTCCAAACATTTTGAATGGTATGAGTCATAAGAGTTGTGCTCCTGATAGTAAAACTTTTTTTATGTAGAGATGGATCTATTTTCTGGCGGCGAACATTGCGAAACTGCCGCTGGCTTTGGCTACTAACAGGTCATTGGAAAAGACTTCGCTTTCCAGCATCGCGACTCGACTGCCCTTTTTTAATACTCGCGAATGGCAAATAAGTCCGAAAGGACCGGCAGGGCTAAGGTAGGTGATTTTTATCTCGATGGTTGCGCAACGCTCGCCTCGCGCCAATATCGATGTTATTGCTGCGCCCATTCCAGTATCTGCGAGCGAGTAAATAACTCCGCCGTGGATTACATTGTTCGGGTTATTCAGTTTCTGATGATGCTCAATAGTACAAATGGATTCGCCCTTGATTGTCCCTGACACTACGCGCATTTGTGGCTTCTCTTCTCTTCGCCTAAGCTATCGAAATATAGACATTATTTGTCTATTAGTCTAATAGTTGCGCGACATTAAGTGGCGTTTGGTTAATGATTCGGGTGTCGAGGGTCAGCCCGTGTAGTCGCGTATTTTGCAGGATTGACTCCGAAGCAAGTAGCAACACTAAGTGCGTCGGTACTCGGCACCGGCAGGCGATGGCAATACCGCTTCAGGTATAGGGAGAGTGTAAAATCTACATGACAAGGCTCGCTTCTGACCGAAGCTAGGCCGTTCGATCAGCAATGCCTGAACAAAGAGAAGATCTCTAAAGTTTATTTAGTGTAATTTTTTACATAATTTATTATGCTCTTGTAACGTTGACTTGGTACAGCGTCGGCTTTGAGTCATGGTGATCTCGGCCTCTTAGGTCTACACTTTAGGTGACAACGTCATTACAAGTAATGGCAGGCCTTGGCATCTATGCCGCCTTGCAGTAGTGGGTAATTATAAGAAAAGGATGTCTCCCTATGGATCGATTTTTACAGACACTGTGTATTACATGCATTCTTATGGGGTTAACCGCCACTGTAGTTTTTGCTCAGGAGCCCGATTCTACCGACACGAAAAACACCACCTCCGTGGAAAGACCGATTGAAGAAATTACTGTTGTTGGTCAGCAGTCTCTAACCCGTTTGCGTCTTCGCATGGACGAGAAAGAAGCAGAAATCTATAACTTCTTTAATGCCAATAATAGTTCTCGCCGCATGGACATCATTTGTACCAAGCGTAGACCGACAGGAACTTACATGCTGAAAAGGGAATGTGAACCCCGGTTTCTGAAACAGTTGCGAGTGGAAAAAGCGCGAGATGCCAGAATGGGGATTGGAGTAGGATACAGCCAACTTGATCTGGTCGGATTGTCAGCACAAGACTTTAAAAATCTACAGAACGAAATTCTCGCGCTGATGGCCTCGAACAAGGAGTTTGCTCGCTACTTGGCTGACCTTGTTGATTTGACTGAGAATTACGAGACGCACAGTAAAGCAATGCTCCCAGAGCAGTAACGGAGATTCTTAATGTCTGCTCTTGGCCGGAAACAGTACCTCGCAGGCCACTAACAAGTTAATTACTCAAATGTAGAAAAACGCCGGTTAAGCATTCCTACATTGCCGTTGCACAATTCCAAAACGCAAAGGCAGGTGATCTAAAGTTTTGGTAGTTTTTTGGTTAGCTAGACTTTCAATCCTGGAGAAATACTTCCAGTCTGACTATGACGCTTTATCGGGTTATAGAACATCTCAATAAAAGTAAATATCTCTTTCCTTGCATCATCTGTTGTTGAGCAGATCTTCCGTTGGCAACCATATCCCTAGATTGTACTGAGCACTGGCATCACCTTGTCTCGTCTAATGCTCTTTGTTGATAAGTATCACAAGAAGATAAGCAGGGAAGTAGGATTACAAAGGCTAGCTTGTTCGAGTGACGCTCCAGATGGTTTGATCGAACATACAGGCAGACACAGCTCGATAGTTAGAGATAGGGATAGGGATAAAGTAAAGATACAGTGGTTTTATGATTGCGCGCTTCATTCATAGAGAGCACAGAAGCTGCAGGGACACTCAAAACTTAACTAAATCTCTACTCCCGTACTTTTAGCTGGAAGCTTGGCCGTTCCAAAGAACAAACCCAGCCGTTGCCCGAGGTGGACTATTGAGTCGGCTATCAGTAAATGTTTAACATAAATCTGGCGCCCCGCAGGGGTTGAAATGGCCTTAGGGCCATTTCAACCCCTGCGGGGCGCCTTAGAAAGCAGGCATCCAAAATGCTGCGCATTTTGTGAAACCTCCACGACCTTGCGATCACTAGCACCTGAAGCTAGCGTGTCTTCCAATTCCATCACCAGGGCATATATAGACGGGTGCTGTTTCTATTATTGACCGGTCAATAAACTATATTGAGCGCTCAAATGAAGGTCGTAGATGCAAATGTATTAAATTGCCATAAAATCATCCTAGTGGAAGCGGCAGGTTAAGAAAAGTCACGAAATTCCTTATAATGAGCTTAATGAAAATTGCTAGTTTGAGTCAACTATCGCCTAAGATTGTTAGTGTTCCCCAACTTAAGTGGCTGAGTGTAGTCAAAGCGCTCGAACTCACTAAGAAACTACTGTATTTTTACACTGGCCCTTCATTAAGAGAACAAAGGTCAACCAAAACTATATGACAAGCCACCACGTTAAGCACATACGACGTAACATAGACCGCTGGCGCGCTGAGGTTTTTGTAGCCCTGTTCTTCATCATACTGGCAATGCCGGCAGGGGCTCAAGAAGATGCTATGCCTAGCGAGCCCAATGCCCTGGCTTTTTCCAAGACGGCCGCAAATAGTGGGAAGAGTCACTATTTGATTAATTGCCAGCAGTGCCATGACGCTGATGGGCGAGCTCTGACCAATATTGATTTTATCGCTGCCGACCTTACGGCGCCGGGTACTTGGTACTACGGCACCACGCCCTTAAGTATTTTCCGTACCATTAAGTTTGGCGCGAGCCTACAAATGCCCCCCTTTAAAGACAGTCTGGGTGATGAGACCATCTGGAAAATAGTAGCCCACGTGTTAAATATTGGCCCACAAGCTAGCCGTCCCGATCAAGACTAAAACTAAAACTAAAACTAAAACTAAAAGAGGACTTCGCGGTGACAATAAAAAAAGACAACAAACCGTCCATTGATGCCGAGACTATTCCGGAGTTAGCCGGTACTGACAATATGAATAACAGCGCCAAGGAGGACGTAAAGGACGGGATACTCAGTCGCCGAGATTTCATAAAGACATCTGCCCTTGCTGGCGCCGGTGCCGCAGCAGTGATGCAGGCCCCGCAAGCCAGCGCTCATGAATCGGCTGAACTAAACATCAATATCCCTGAAGAGATTCCTCGTACACTGGCCGAGGCCGCTCAACCCGCTAACTTTCCTATGACAGGTGCAGAGGTATTTGCCAAGTTCTGCAGTGATGAAGGACTAGCGGGCTTTTTCTGTTGCCCTGGCAATTACAATATGATCAACGCTATCGCTGCTGAAGGTATTCCCTGTTATGGCGGTCGCACTGAAGGCAATATGGCCTCCGCCGCCGATGGTTTTTCACGCGTCACCGGAGAGATCGCAGCCACCTCTGGTACAGAGGGCCCAGGTTTCACTAATATGATTATGAACATCGGCGCTGCAAATGCTGCACGTACGCCGCTGTTGGTTATCGCTAGCAATAAAACCATTGGCGAAGATGACACCGAGCATGGTATTCAGACTGCCTATCAACAGGCGCAAACTGAGGGCCTGAAAAAATGGGGTAAGCGGATGATTACTCCCAATCGAATCTATGAATATTCCGCCTATGCTTTTCGACAGTTGAAGACCGGCGTGCCCAAGCCGGTGCATCTGGATTTTCCTGGTGAGATTTCGGGCGCGCGTTTCGAAGAGCCTGGCGAGTTGCAGTATTACCACGACAAGACTCGCTATCGCACCGAGTCCCGTGCCCATCCAGATCCTGCCGATATTACCCGCGCGGTGCAGATGATCGCAGCCGCCGAGCGGCCGATGATAGTGGCCAGCGCCGGGGTATTTTATGACAAGGCCTGGGAAGTTCTGCTGGAAGTGGCCGAGAAGAATGACATCGCGGTTACTGAATCAGCGCCACAACGTGGCCATTTTTCTGATGGGCATCCGTTGTCTGCCTCTACCGGTCTGGATGCGGTTCGCAGTGCGGATCTGGTTATCTTGGTAGGCCAATACTGCATGCCGTCCGTTGGTGAATTCGCTTTTCCACCAGAAGCTAAATGGATTCGAATAGATCCAGATGCCACCGATATCGGCCGCAACCTGCCTATCGATCTGGGTATCGTTAGTTCAGAAAGGGCTGCCCTAGAAGCATTAGCCGAGGCCTTGCCAAATCGCAGCCGCCAGGCATGGCGAGAGGAATTAGCCAGTGCCCGAAAGGCATTTGATGACCAAAGCGAAGAATATTATCAACTGGGATTGAAATACAGCGCCGATACCGACTCTATTCATCCAGCGGTAATTGGTAAAGAGCTGAATAACTTTCTCTACAATGGTGACATCGCGCCTGATGAGACCACTGTGGTTTCTGGCGGGTATGGCATCGGACGTTATACTCGGCGTTACCTGCGGGCTTTTCGCCCAGGACAGATTTGCAACGGCGCCTATCAATACGGCGCTATCGGACCCGATATCGGCTATGCCGTTGGCGTCGGTGCCGCGGTGCAGCAGGGCGTTGGACCACAGGCACCTTATAAAGGCGCACCAATATTTGGTGTGACCGGTGACGCCGGTGCTGGTTATTCGATCATGGAATTTGAGACTCTCAGTAAGTACCGAATACCGGCCATTATGATTGTTTACAACAACAATGCTTGGGGTGTATGGCCTTCAGGCGGAGGCCGCGGTGCGGTGCGGGCACAGCATATGTACTTGTTCCAGGAAAACCTGCGCTACGACAAGGTTGTGGAAGCACTTGGTGCGCACGGTGAATACGTCACTAGTCCGGAGCAGATGAAACCTGCTCTACAGCGCTGCTATGATCTGGCAGCGAAAGAAGGCATACCCAGCCTGATTAATTGCCAGGGCAAGAAAGAATTCTGGACCAATCAGTATCCGCCCGCCATGCCCCGTCATTTTGCGCCAGGCGCCCTGGCTTACTACAAGTAGTATTGGATACCTATGGGAAATGCCGCAACGCAGGTAAAACAGGAGCTACAGCATTTCGCTGACCGCGGAATCTTCAGTCATTTTAGCGTCAGGGAGTCAGGAAGGGGCCGGCCTACGGAGTTTCAGTTTCAGTGGCTTGCCGGCGCACCTTCTCGCCTTAAATTATATGAAGACAAGCGCCTGTTGGAAATTCATAAGGTATTACCCGGCGTGCCATTCCGCTCTGAAATGGACATAGCCTTCCGGAAGTTTTTGACCGCCCGCAGCAACAAGTCGGTGCCTAAGCATCGACGCCTAGATAAAACATTCACGCCGCGCTGCCGCAATCGCAGCTCCGCTGTGTCTGTAGAACTCACGTTTAAGAACGGCGAAGGTAGGGCAGCTACTAAAACGGCCATCAATATATTGCATGAAATATTCAACAACTTTCTGATGGAGGGCCCCTATCAGAATTACATGGTTGAAGTTTTTGGAATTGCTGAGGAGTGATGTCGTAGCAAAAAAATAACGAATCAACTGGGGTCATGCTAATTTGATTCCGCTGGGCCTCTAGTAGAGATCTCCTAGCTTTAATTTCCGATGCTTGTCATGGTGATTCTTTTGATTAGGTGTAACGCAGATATTGCTTAAGGTAAATACATGAACTGTGATGCTTTAGGCGCTGAGGTTGCTCCTTTTCTTTTTGCTAACGAATTTTTTAGAGATTTGCATCAAAGTCGGAATGAGAAGATCCGGCAGTCTGTTACTTACTCTCGGTGAGTAGGTGCGTGTAACGCTATCGAACAGACGCACACCCTTGCGTTTCTAAAACAGCTCTTCGCAAGTCTATGTAGCAACCTGACGCTGTTGAGCTAAGTAGAATGCCCCCTTACATTTACCTACAAATAGACTTTACAAGGGAAACACTGAACTGAATTCCCTATGTTTACTGTGTCTTTGGGAGCTTAAAGAATAGTTGGTGCCCAGAAGAGGACTTGAACCTCCACGACCTTGCGATCACTAGCACCTGAAGCTAGCGTGTCTACCAATTCCACCACCTGGGCATAT
>Ga0115000_10001528_pt1 | contig 20425 bp, 16 predicted proteins | sample ArcticOcean_MG_C_6_FD_89690 | JGI IMG/M metagenome (GOLD analysis project Ga0115000, IMG submission 89690) | Marine microbial communities from western Arctic Ocean - ArcticOcean_MG_CB8_128 | ecosystem: Environmental > Aquatic > Marine > Oceanic | place: Arctic Ocean: Canada Basin | collected... | reverse complement strand
CTGGAGGTTATCAGATATTAGATTGGATTGGAGATTGGAATGGAGATCCAGGACAAGGATGGGAAGTTGCTGGTGTAGTAAACGCTACTAGAAATCATAGCCTAATCCGAAAATGTCCAATTTCTGTAGGAGATACTTCTTGGTCTAATTCATCAGCAAATCAGTGGGTGGTAAAACCTATTGACTATTGGTTAGATTTAGGAACTCATAATTGGATGACATCTGTTACTGATTCTCTTTCGTATACAATTTGTAACGGATTAAGTGTAACTATCGGAAGTAGTACTTATAGTTCTTCTGGAGTTTATTCTGATATTCTAATATCCCAAAATGGATGTGATAGTATTGTCATAACAACTCTTACAGTATTAAGTAATTCGGCTTCTATTGTTGTAAATAATTTTACTATTTGTGATGGAGATAGTGTGGTGGTAGATTCAAATTCTTATTTTACTTCTGGAACTTATGTGGATTCATTGATAAATAACTCAGGTTGTGATAGTATTATTACAACTCATCTTATAGTTCAAACTCCAACTTATCAAAGTTTTACTATTTGTGATGGAGACAGTATTGTTGTAGGGAATTCAGTTTATAACTCTACTGGAAATTACTCCGATACTATACAAAGTTCAATTGGATGTGATAGTATTGTACATACTAACTTAACAATTTATTCTCAGTTCAATGCAATTTTTGGAGGTATTCCAAATAATATAGTAGGAGGAGGTGGTTTCTATTCAGGTCAGCAAAATTTAGAATTGAGTTGTTATATGCCATCAGAGTTAGTTTCTGCAGTTATATATTCTGCTGATACTACCTTAACAACTTTTGAGATTAGAGATGATAACGGAAATGTACTAGATGATACAACTGTTAATGTTATTCCTGGAGGACACAGAATATATTTCAATTACAATATGTCTGCAGGATTAGATTATGAGTTAGGAGTAAATGGTGGTAGTAATGATTTATTCAGACATAATTCCGGCGTAAATTATCCATATAATTTTGGTTCATTAGCAGCGGTAACATCATCAAGTGCTGGAGGAAATTATTATTATTTCTTTTATGATGTTGAAGTAAGACAATCTTCACAACCAACTAATTATTCTATATGTGATGGTGAAAGCATTTCAGTTGCCGGAAATATATATGATTCAACAGGTTTTTATATTGATAGCTTAATTTCCTCAATAGGATGTGATAGTTTAGTGTTTACTAATTTGGTAGTTTATCCGAATGCTTCTTATACAAATAATCAAACTATTTGTAATGGAGAAACTTATGTTCTGAATGGTAATATATACGACTCAACTGGAATGTATACAGATTCTTTAGTTACAATTCATGGATGCGATAGTATAGTTACAACTATTTTGATAGTTGATAGTATTAGTGGAGGATCAAGTTTTAATAACCAGACTATATGTTTAGGAGATAGTGTTTCGGTTGGAACAAGTACATATTATACATCTGGAACTTATTCAGATACATTAATCTCTATAAATGGATGTGATAGTGTTGTAACAACTTCAGTTAACATATTTATTGTTACAGCAACAAATCAACAAACTATTTGTATTGGAGATAGTGTTTCTATTGGAAACAATACATATTATTATTCAGGAGTTTATTCTGATACACTTATAACTTTAAATGGATGTGATAGTGTGGTGACTACTTATCTGAATATAATTTCAGCTAATTATAATACAATTAGTGGTGGATTACTAGATACTATTACTGGATCATATAGCAATTATAATGGTCATTTACTTTTAGATGCAACTGTTACAAGTTTATTAAAATCTGCAACAGTTTACTCTACAGATACCAATGTAGTAACTTTTGAGTTAAGAGATGATAATGGTGTAGTGTTACAAGATGTTACTCATACGGTTTATCCGGGATCTCAAAGTTTAGTTTTTAATTTTATTATTCCGGTTGGTGTTGATTATGAGTTAGGAATTAATGGAGGAAATTCTGGATTATACAGAAATGATGCTGGAAGTGGAAATTCAATTGCATATCCATTTAATATGGGACCTGTCAATATTACATCTTCTAATGCTGGTAATCAGTACTATTATTTTTATTATGATATAGAAATTCAGCCTTTTGTTTCGTATAACCCTCAATTTATTTGTGAAGGAGATAGTGTTGTAGTTGGTTCTAATATATATGATACTCCAGGAAGTTATTTAAATACTTTTATATCATCTAACTCTTGTGATAGTTTGGTGAATACTGTTCTAAGTTATTTCCAATCTCCACCATTAAACATTAGTTCTTCTCCTAATACTGCAGAAATTTGTTTAGGAGATACTATTACTTTGGAGGGGTCTACAGGCTTTGATCAATATTACTGGATTTCTGAAAATGCAGTAATTGGACAAAATCAACAAATAGAGCTTTCTCCATCTCAAGATTTCTGGTATTTACTAAAAGCAATAGATTCTAATGGATGTGTTTCCAATGAAGATATTATGGTGTATGTTGATACATGTGCTACATCAGTAGATGAGTTATTGTTTACTAATATCTCTGTCTACCCAAATCCATCTACTGGAATTTTCACTTTAAAGTGGGATAATACAACAAATAAAAACTCTACTTTAAAAGTTATGAATTCTGTTGGGGAGGTAGTTTATTTAGAAATATTGATGATAGGGGAGAATGAAAAACAAATTAATATCTCTAAATTTTCAAAAGGAATTTACTTATTAGAGATAGAAACGAAAAATAGAATTATAAATAAGAAGTTAATTGTGCAGTAGAAAGATTTATTAATAAAGATGATCCCTTTGAGTAATCTTAGGGATTTTTTTTTAGACTGCTTTGTGTATAATAAAAGTTACTACTCCCCAAATCTGAAAGTTCATATCTTGAGTTATTTTTATTGGTGAAAAATTACTGTTTTCTGGCATTAGGTATAATTCTCTTTCGTTTACATTAACTCTCTTTACTGTAAATTCTCCATCTATTACTGCAATTACAATACTTCTGTTTTGTGGTTCTAACGATTTATCTACTATCATTACATCTCCACTTTGTATTCCAGCATCTTTCATGCTTTCTCCAATTGCTTTTACACAAAATGTAGTAGAAGGATTTTTCACTAAATGATCGTGAAGATCTAAGTCTATATCTAGCTGGTTATCTGTAGAAGTAGGAGTTCCTGCTTGTACACTTCCCTCAAATAATGGTATTTTTTCAAATGCAGTTTCATCTACAGAGTAAAAATCTAATTTATCGCTATTTTTTATATGTGTTAATTTCATTTAGATGTTTTTTGTGCTGCTAAAATTAAAATAAATATAATTATTTATCAGATTTTATTATTTTAAATTAAACAACTTTTCATTATTGTTAATTTTATATCTTATCTAAAACTTTTACTATAAGTTTTTCTACTATTTTTTTATAATCAGAAGATTGTGTTTGATTAATTCTATTTCCAATTATTGCGCAAATTGTTAGGGTATTATGACCTAAACTTTGTCCTAAATAATATAAAGCAGAACTTTCCATTTCAAAATTAGCTATTTTGTTTCCGTTAAATTCAAATGTATTTAGAGTGTGGTGCATGTTTGGAATTGCTAATTTTAATCTTATCTCTCTGCCTTGAGGAGCGTAAAATCCAGATGCGGTAGCGGTAATACCTTCAGTTATCCCATTAAACCTTTTCAATAGAGATTCTGAAGCTTTTATAATGTAGGGTTCTGAAAGTTGTGAAGGCCAGTTAGAGTGTGTTATAAACGATTTAGTAATATTTTTATCAATACATTTTTTATTATCGTGAAAGTGAGCGAGTCCATCAAACCCTACGGCATATTTGCTCATTAAAAAACTGTCTATCTTTATATTTTCCTGAAGTGATCCTGAGGTACCTAATCGTATTAAGTTTAATTGTGTCTTTTCAGAGTTTATAGTTCTGTTTTCAAAATCAATATTTACTAATGCATCTAGTTCGTTTACTACAATATCAATATTGTCGCAACCAATACCTGTTGATAATGCGGTTATTTTTTTTCCTTTATAAAATCCAGTATGAGTTACAAACTCTCTGTGTTGTACTTTTTCTGTAATTTCATCAAAATATTTACTTATTTGAGAAACTCTATCTTGATCTCCTACTAAGATGATGTTTTTAGCAATCTGGTTTTTATCAATATTTAAATGATATATTTTATTATCTTTGGTAATTATTAATTCAGTGTCTTTTATGGTAGTCATATAATAATGTGTAATTTTGCAAAATCAAATATAATAAAATTATGAGTAATACAGCAAGTAAAATTTTAGTTCCTATCGGATTTTCTGAACAATCAATAGTTGCTATGGGACAAGCTATGAATTTAGCTAAAATTAAAAACTCAGAAGTAATTCTTTTATCTGTAATAGAGGATAGAAATTCCATGTTTGATATTTTAGTTTCTAATGAAATGGAGGAGGAGAAAATAAAGAATAGAGTTTTAGTAAAACTAAATGAAATTGCATCTGAATATTCTGAAAAGTACGGTGTTCAGGTGGAAACTTTAGTAGCAAAGGGTAGTGTTTACGATAAAATTTGTGAAGTTGCCGATATGATGTCGGTAGATTTAATTGTGATGGGTACAAATGGAGCTCCTAAGGGAATTGCTAAAAAGTTTATTGGTTCCAATGCAGAAAAGGTGGTTAGGTCTGCAAAATGCCCTGTAGTTACTATTAAAGGTAAGAACCATAAAGATGGTTGTGATAATATTATTTTACCTTTAGATTTAGAGAAAGAAACAAAAGAAAAAGTGTCCTATGCTTTGGAGTACGCTAGGTATTGGAATGCTACTGTTCGTATTGTTTCTGTAGTTTTAAAAGATAATACAGAAATTAAAAATCATTTACAGAATAATCTTAAATTAGTAGAGACTTTTATAACAAAAGCGGGTGTAGAATGTACTGCAGAGCTTTTAGTTGCTGAAAAAAAGATATCTTTATCAGAAGCTGTTTTGGAGTATGAAAAAAGGTTTGAATCTGATTTGATTATGATAATGACTAAAAAGGAAGGATCTTTTTCAGATAGTTTATCGGTTACTGCTCGTACTTTAATTTATAATTCTGAAATTCCCGTTATGAGTATTCATCCAAAAGCTAGAATACATAGAACAAAGTCATCTACATCATTTTAAAATGAGCACTAAATTACTTATAGCTAATATTTTAAGTGAAAATAATTTAACTTTATCTATTGCTGAAAGTTGTTCTGCAGGAGGGATAAGTTCTGAAATATGTAGTGTTCCTGGAAGTTCTTCCTACTTTATGGGTGGTGTTATAGCTTACTCTAATAAAAGTAAGAGGAGAGATTTAAATGTAGAAGACATAAGTATAAAAAAATTTACTGAAGTAAGTTCGGAAGTAGCTGTTCAGATGTCAGAAGGGATTAAAGAAAGATTTTCAACTGATTTTTCTCTTTCTACTACTGGTTATGCTGGCCCAAATGGAAAAGATGTTGGGAAGGTTTATATTTCTGTTTCTTCACCTAGTAAAACAGAAGTGAAAAAGTTTTTTTTTGAAGGGGATAGAAAGGAAATAACAGATAAAATAATAGAGGAAAGTATTCAATTTTTATTTTCAGAAATAAAATTGCATATTTCTAATGATAAATAAAAGAATCTATTTATATTTGCGACCTCAAATAAATAAAGAATTATGTCAAGAATTTGCGAAATAACAGGAAAAAAAGTAATGGTAGGGAATAATGTTTCTCATGCAAAAAACCATACAAAAAGAAAATTTTACCCTAACTTACACACTAAAAAATTCTTTGTACCAGAAACTGGAGAGTGGGTTATACTAAAGGTTTCTGCAAACGCACTTAGAACTATAAATAAAAAAGGAATTTCTGCAGTATTAGCAGAGGCTAAAGCAAACGGTAATACCTTAGTTTAATTCTTTTTATACATCATATTTTAAAAAAGTTGTTATCTTTGATGACAACTTTTTTTATTTATAAGCTTTTTTAAAATCAACAAAATGAAATCAAAAACAAATCTACTATTATTATCATTATCTGTTCTTTCTATAACTTTTTCTTCTTGTAAAAAAGAACCTGGTTGTATGGATCCTGATGCTATGACTTATAACTTAGAAGCTCAAAAAGAGGATGGTTCTTGTGTTTATTCTCATAGCTTAGCTCTTGGTATCTGGAATATGAATCCAGATTGTGAGGAGCTAAATGTTTTAGGTCAAACTATTGCATTAGACGAACAATTGCCAGAATCAATTGAGATACTTGGGGAAGGGACCACTACTTTATTTATTGATATTGATGGAACAGTTGTAACTGGAGAAATTGATGTTGCGGGAAATATTACAGTTGAAAAACAAACTATTTCAATTGATCCAGGTTTAGGAGTTCCTTTAGATGTAGATATTGAAGGAGATGGTGCTGTTTATTTAGATAGTACTGGAGTAATGGATTTAACATATTCTTTTGAAATCCCTATTGTTGGTAGTCAATCTGTTGATTGTGCAATTATATTAAGTAAATAATTTTCATTTAAAAATATCTATTTTTTTATGAGAAAATCAATTCTTATAATAGTTTTATTCTTTGTAAATTTTTCTGTTTTTTCACAAGAATTCACAAGAAAAGATTCTTTAAGAGGGGAACTTACTCCATTTAGAACTTGTTATGATGTAACTTATTATAACTTAAATGTTACAGTTGATGAAAAAGAAAAGACTATTGAAAGGTCTTTTAACGATATTCATTTTACTTCTACTTCTGATTTTGAGACCATTCAAATTGATTTAGCAAAAAACATGGAAATACTTCTTATTCTATTTCCAGATAAGAAATTAGATAGTGCTTGTTATCATGTAGAGTATGATTATGAATTAGAATTTACCAGAGAACATGATGCGGTTTTTGTTAAGTTTCCAAGAATAATTAAAAAAGGAGAACAATCCTATATTAGGGTTTGGTATAGCGGATATCCTAGAGAAGCGATGAACCCACCTTGGGATGGTGGTTTTTCGTGGAAGATAGATAAGAATAACAATCCATGGATTGGTGTTTCTTGCCAAGGATTAGGAGCAAGTGTTTGGTGGCCAAATAAAGATCATCAATCAGATGAGCCAGATAGTATGACAATTAAAGTATCTGCCAGAAATCCTTTAAAAATAATTTGCAATGGAAACCTAAGAAGTGAAAAAACTACTTTTAGTAGTTATCTTCAGGATTCTATCAATACTTCAGAGTGGTTTGTTTCTTATCCTATTAATAATTATAATGTAACTTTAAATATTGGAGATTATGTTCATTTTCAGGATGAATATGTAAGTGGAGAAGATACTTTGGATTTAAGTTATTATGTTCTATCGTACAATGAAGAAAAGGCTAAAAAACATTTTGAGCAAGTAAAACCAATGATGGATTGTTTCGAAAACTACTTTGGTAAATATCCTTTTTGGGAGGATGGTTATGCTTTGGTAGAAACCTCTTATTTAGGAATGGAACATCAATCCGCAATCGCTTATGGAAATGATTATTTACCAGGATATCATGGTAGTTTGGGATATTCTGGAGGTTTGGAATTCGATTACATTATAGTTCATGAAACAGGACACGAATGGTGGGGAAATTCCATTACTACAAATGATATTGCAGATATGTGGATTCATGAAGGTTTTTGCACCTATTCGGAAGCGTTGTATGTGGAATGCTTGTATGGTTATGATCAAATGTTAGAATATGTAAATAATCAGAAACAATTTATCAGAAATAATAGTCCTATTGTAGGTCATTATCATGTAAATAATAAAGGTAGTGGAGATATGTATCAGAAAGGGTCTGCAATGTTGCATACCCTTAGGACTTTAATTGAAAATGATGAGTTGTGGTTTGAATTAATTAAAGAAATTTCCGAAAAATTTCAATATGAAACTCTTGACGCTCAAGAAATCATGAATTATATAATGGAGAGGACTTCATACGATCTAACAGATTTCTTTAGTCAATATTTGAATCATGAGAAATTACCAGAATTTCAATATAAATTAGTGAAAGAAGGTAGAAATACTACTATAGTTTATAGGTGGGAAGCAATTGAAAAATTTGACATGCCACTACTTGTGAATTCAGGAAATAAGGACTTTTGGATATACCCTGATTTGGAATGGAAAGAGATGAGTTTAGGGAAGATAGATAGAACAGAATTTAAGGTTAGAAAAGATTTATTTTTAATTGATATTAAAAAAGTAAAATAAACTTTGTTTTATAGATAATTTAATTAAATTTGCAGTCCGAAAAATAACGATAAAATGGCAAAAAAAGGAAATAGAGTTCAGGTGATTTTAGAGTGTACAGAGCATAAAGCTTCAGGTATGCCAGGCACTTCAAGGTACATTACAACAAAAAATAAAAAAAATTCTCCAGATAGAATGGAATTGAAGAAATTCAACTCTACTATGAAGAAAGTGACAGTTCATAAAGAAATAAAATAAGAAATAATGGCAAAAAAGACAGTAGCATCATTACAAAAGAAAGGAGCGAAAGCATTTACAAAAGCAGTAAAAATGATTAAGGGCGAAAATGGTTCTTATTCTTTTAAAACTGAAATTGTACCTAAAGATAAATTGAACGATTTTTTCGCTAAGAAATAATCTTTTAATAAATTTTTAATTCAAAGCTTCTTTCATTAAAACGAAAGGGGCTTTTTCTATTTAAAAACTATGGGAATATTCAATTTTTTTTCGAAAGATAAAAAAGAAAAGTTAGACCAAGGACTAGAGAAAACAAAAGAAAATGTTTTTGGGAAACTCTCGAGAGCTGTTGCAGGTAAATCTAAAATTGATGAACTTGCATTAGATGATATTGAAGAGGCTTTAATTTCTTCCGATATTGGAGTAGAGACTACTCTGAAAATTATTGAAAAACTGGAAGAAAGAGTTGCAAAAGATAAATATATAAGTGCATTAGAGTTAGATGATTTATTAAAAGAAGAAATTTCTTTGTTAATGCAAGATAGCTATTCTGAATTTCCGGAACTAGATGGACCTTATGTAATAATGGTGGTAGGAGTAAATGGAGTAGGTAAAACAACTACAATCGGTAAATTAGCCCATCAATTTAAACAAGAAGGTAAAAAGGTAGTATTAGGTGCTGCCGATACTTTTAGAGCTGCTGCTGTAGATCAGTTAGTAATTTGGGCAGAAAGGGTAGGAGTAGATATTGTAAAACAATCTATGGGTTCCGATCCTGCATCTGTTGCTTTTGATACTTTACAATCTGCAAAAGCAAATAAGGCAGACGTAGTAATAATTGATACTGCAGGTAGATTACATAATAATGTTAACTTGATGAGAGAACTAGGTAAAATCCGTAATGTAATGGATAAAGTAATACCAAACGCACCACATGATGTAATGTTAGTTTTGGATGCTTCTACAGGACAAAATGCAATAGAACAAGCTACGCAATTTACTGCGGCTACTCAAGTAAATTCTATAGCACTTACTAAGTTAGATGGTACGGCAAAAGGAGGGGTTGTTATTGGGATTTCAGATCAGTTTAATGTTCCGGTAAGATATATTGGAGTGGGAGAAGGAATAGAAGACCTTCAACAATTTGATAAAACAGAATTTATTGATTCTTTATTTAAAAAAAAATAGATGAGAGCAAAAAGTCATAAGAAAAACAAGATTAATGTAATTACATTAGGATGTTCCAAAAATCTGTACGATTCGGAAGTTTTAATGGGGCAGTTAAAATCCAATAAAATTGAGGTAGAACATCAATCAGAACAAGAAGATTCTAATATTGTTGTAGTAAATACTTGTGGATTTATCGATAATGCAAAGGAGGAATCGGTAAATACTATTTTAGAACAAATTAGAAGAAAGGAAAGTGGAGAGATAGAAAAACTATTTGTTACAGGATGTTTATCTGAAAGATACAAGCCAGATTTACAGAAGGAAATGCCAGATGTAGATGAGTTTTTTGGTACTAGAGATTTACCAAGATTATTGAAATCGTTAGGTGCAGATTATAAACACGAATTAGTTGGAGAGAGATTAACAACTACTCCATCTCATTATGCTTATTTAAAAATATCAGAAGGTTGTGATAGGAAGTGTTCGTTTTGTGCTATTCCACTTATGAGGGGAGGACATAAAACTACTCCTATTGAGGATTTGGTAATAGAAGCAGAGAAATTGGCTGCTAAAGGAACAAAAGAACTTATTCTGATTGCACAAGATTTAACTTATTACGGACTAGATTTATACAAAGAAAGAAAACTTGCCGAACTAATGACTAAGCTTTCGGAAGTGGAAGGAATTGAGTGGATAAGAATTCATTATGCTTTTCCGACTGCCTTCCCTATTGACGTTTTAGAGGTTATAAAAAACAATCCTAAAGTTTGTACTTATTTAGATATTCCGTTGCAGCATGTTTCGGATAAATTATTGTCTTCCATGCGTAGAGGAACTACTATGCAGAAAACAAAAGATTTAATACAAAAATTCAGAGAGGATGTTCCTGGAATTACTATCCGAACTTCTTTAATTGTTGGTTATCCTGGTGAAACTGAAAAGGAATTTCAAGAGTTATTAGATTTTGTACAAGAAAGTAAATTTGATAGACTAGGAGTATTTACTTATTCTCATGAAGAAAATACACATGCTTATAATTTAGAAGATGATGTTCCTCAAGAAGTAAAACACCAAAGAGCGGAAGATGTGATGGATTTACAATCTTCTATTTCTTATCATATGAACCAAGAAAGAGTAGGAAAAACTTACAAAGTTTTATTTGATAGAAAAGAGGGAGATTATTTTATTGGTAGAACAGAATTCGATTCTCCAGATGTAGATAATGAGGTAATAATAAACGCAAAGGACTTTTATATTAGGATTGGTGATTTTGCTAATATTAAAATTACAAAAGCCGATCATTACGATTTGTATGGAGAAGTAGTTTCTTAGTTTTTATTTACTGTATTGCTTTTCTAATTTTAACTAGTTTAGTAAGTAACTCTTCCAATTTACTTAAATCTAACATATTTGCTCCATCCGATTTTGCTTGAGAAGGATTAGGATGTGTTTCTAAAAATAATCCATCTACTCCTGTTGCAACAGCTGCTTTTGCTATAGTTTCAATCATTTCCGGATTTCCACCTGTTACTCCACTACTTTGGTTGGGTTGTTGTAAGGAATGTGTAATGTCCATTATTACAGGAACTCCAAATTTTTTCATAGTAGGTATTCCTCTAAAATCTACTACCATATCTTGGTATCCAAACATAGTTCCTCTATCGGTTAGCATTATTGTATTGTTCCCACTCTCTTTTACTTTTGTTACGGCATGTATCATACTTTCTGGAGAGAGAAATTGTCCTTTTTTAATATTTATTACTTTTCTGGTTTTGGCAGCTGCAACTAACAAATCAGTTTGTCTGCAAAGGAAAGCCGGAATTTGTAGTACATCTACAAACTTAGCTGCAATAGCGGCTTCTTCAGCAGAATGTATATCGGTTACGGTAGGGATATTTAATTTTTCTCCTACTTTTTTCAGGATAGATAGTGCTTCTATATCTCCAATTCCTGTAAAAGAATCCAATCGGCTACGGTTTGCTTTTCGGTAGCTTCCTTTAAATATAAACGGAATTTCTAATTTGTTGCAGATGTGGAATATTCTCTCTGCTATTTCCATTGCCATTTCTTCACTCTCAATAGCACAAGGTCCTGCCATAAGGAAGAAATTACCACTATTGTTGTGTTGTAAGTTATTTATTTTTGCTAGCATATTAAAATCGTGTTTGTAGTTGGATAAAAGCAGATAAGGAGGTTTTATCTTTCTTAAATAATTCGTTTAAATGATAAGTACCTATTGTGAATATCCCTTTTTTATCGCTTAGAGTAAGGAGTATTTTAGTTCCATCTGTAAAACCTCCCACACTAAATCCGATAGTAGAATTAATGTATTTTAAATCGATATTCGAACTTACATCTAAACTTGTAGTATATCCAGACTCTTTAAATCCTCTGTGGAATAAATCCCAGTTCAGTCCTCCTTTTACTTGGTAGGGTTGCCACCTACTATGGCTAAAAATAGAAATACTATTAAAATATTTATGTTCTAAGGTTTTACTATAACTTAAAGTTATTCTGGCAGGAATAAAAGAACGGAAGGAAGAAGTGTTTTGGCTAAAGGAAATATCCATTATAGAATCGTTAAACTCTGGTAAACTATTAAAGTCGTTTACTTCTATTCCTGTAAAATTAAAACTACTATCTGTATTTGCAATAATTGAACTTTTATTCCAGTTAATATAACCTAGGTCTCTAATATGTATTCCAAATGTATTGTAGTCTTTTGTGTAAGATAAAGCAAAATCAACAGCCATACCTTTTCCGTTCCCTACAAAGGGGGATAGATTAGAGCTGTCGGTCATCATAGTGTTTATATCATAATTCAGATTTAAATAAGTTCCCATTTCTGATGTGTACAGGCTTCCTTTATTTATGTTTAGTTGAGCATGATGATTACCAACTAAATAGGAGAGAGCGGTGCTAATTTTAAGATAATCAGTTTTTATCCATTTGGAGTATCCGTATCCTACTTTATATTGCTGGTATCTATCTGCTCTTATCACAGTGTTCGAAAAATCAAGGGTTTCTTCCTGATAATCGTAATTTCCATGAAAAGTAAGTTTTAATAAATCATCTGAGAAAGAAGAGTTAATTAGGTTTACATCAGAAAATTGAAAGTAATAACTATTTAGGTTATAGGTAGTGTATTGGTATCGTATTCCGTTTGTTATTTCTGCATTTATTTGGTTGCTTTCGTCTCCAGAATTTATCCATTTATCTTTCATTTCATCTGTAATAAACCCACCAAATAACATGCTATTCAGAAAACTAGAGTTTAGATCATCTGATTCTACTGTAAGGTAAGATGTAGTAGATAAATGATGTTTTTTTGGTATAGGTCTATCTCTTTTATTGGAAAGTGATATATAATCCTGAACAGGATCAGAATTAGTAATAATTGTATCCTGTCCATTTAATAAAAACGGGAGTAGTATTAGTATGCTTAAAATTCTTTTCATTTTATTCTCCTATTATTTGTTTAAACCTAGCAGAAAGATTTACTTTCATTGTATAATAACTATAAATATCAATATGTTCCGTAATAGAAGAAGTGGTAAAGGAAGCTACAATCTTCATGTTTCTCACATTGTTAAATTCAGTATTTGTAATGGTAATAAGGTTATTACTTGCTGTGGTAACTCTGTTTTCTGTATCTGTATTTGCACAAATTATATTTGTGTTTCTAACTAGGGTATCTAAAGTGTTGTTGTGCTGATCTAACAAAATAACATCTACCTTAGCAGATAGAGGTATTCCGTTTTCTATACTGATATAGAGTTCATCTATTTCTAATTCTGTATCCGAACTTAAATCTATTTCTATAGTTTTGGAAATAGTTAAATTATTTGCAATAAACGAAAGAGGAATACTGGCATCTAATGTTGCAGAAATAGGGTAGTCAATATATAGGAAATCTTCTACTGCTTGTTCTCCATTTGGATTGAGCATAAAAGTAGCCGCAACTGTAGTTTGGTTGGGTAAAATCTCTAACATGTCAGAAGCATCCAGATTAATATTAATTAGTGTAGGTATTATAATATTTTCATTATTTAGAGTAGCTCTCTCTATAAAGTACGGATTTCCTATAATATTAGCTCCATTTTGGTCGGTAGTAACGGAAGTGGGTGGGTGGTTGTCGTTTGTATTGTCGCTACTAAATTGTTGGAAGCTTATACTAGCATCTGCCCCCACATAGTTTTGAATACTTAAATTGAGGTTTGCTTCCTTTAAATCTATTGTTCCGTTCGTTATACTTTCAAAAATACTAGTATTTTTAGTTTCAGGGCTCAGTAATAAAGTATCTTGCCCTATATACCATTTTGCATATTCGGGTACTATATTAAACTCGTTGTATAAATTAAAACTATCTACTCGGTTTATGGTTTCTAATTCTCCTGTAGAATCTAAATAAATATGCATTTCCGAATAAATAGTATTTACAGTATCTCCTCCAATTCTTCCTACTTGCCCTTTTAAGTCCATAATATATCCATCACAATTAAAATATAATGAGGTAGGTGTAGTATTTATATTAGGTGGTATTTTTACTAATTCTTCAAATGGAACCCCATACTTAGTTAAAGAGGGTATAAAGTATAAAATACTTATGGTGTCCGGTAAGCTACTGGTAGCAATAATAGAAATATATCCTTCTTTTATTCCTATTTCTGTTAGTTTAGTAGTTCCTAAGTTAAAGGATTGTTCTACTATTTCTTCATGTAAAAGTTGATTAGGAAAGTAAGCAGTAGCTTCCATTATTTGTATTTCGGTAATAGATACTGTAGTGCTAATAGCATCTGTATAATTAATAGGAACTAATCCTCCACTAGCTTCTATGTCCATATTATTAATTATACCTAACATTATCTGATCTAAGGTTTCTCCTGCTACAGAAACACTCTCAGTGTAAGTAGCTCCGCTTTCAATTAAGGGAATATTAAAAGTTGCTATTAAGTTAAGACTAATAGAGTTGTATAACATAAAACTCATGTTTGAGATATCGGTAGGGAAGCCATTTGTTATTTCTAGGTTCATCTTCCCATTATATAGAGTCATGGTTTCAAAATACTCACTAGCATCAATATCAATAGTATCATTTTGTACTACTCCTGGCATGGCAGGTATATCTCTATCTTGTCCATCAGGATATAAAATAGGACCTAATACTCCTAACTCTGTTATTATACTACCAATAGTAATGTTATGTTCTATTACTACATCATCAAACTTAACGGAATCTATTCGGAACATCTTTTCGTTAGTAGTAGATTGTATATCTAGTAAATTATCGTAATTTGTTTGTAATAAATCAGCACTATATACTAAAGAAACTAGGCTGTCTGATCCTATTTGCTGATCTACAATTGTCTCATTCTGATTTATTAAATCAGAGATGCTCAATTCGGAATGTGCTATAGGTGTTATGATGTCTACTTCCCAAGTTGGTTTTTCTAAATCGTGTTTGCACGAAAAAATAAAAATACTTAGTAGTGTGATGTATACTGTTTTCTTCATAAAGCAAATATAGTTAATATTTATATTTTCCCTTCCATAGAGATTTTAATTTTTCTCTGAAAGAGTTTTCTTTAACATTTCTTCCGGGATTATAAAAAGTACTTCCCTTTACTTGTTCTGGTAAAAACTCTTGTTCGGAATTAGGATTGTCGTGGGAATAAATGTAATTACTACCATATCCCAATTCTTTCATCAGTTTGCTTGGTGCATTTCGTAGGTGAAGAGGAACGGCTAAATTTCCTGTTTGTTTTACACTTTCTTGTGCTTTACCAATTGCTAAATAAGAGGCATTACTTTTTGGGCTACAAGCCAAATAAATAGCGGTTTGAGATAATATAATTCTACTTTCTGGGAAACCAATTACAGCAACAGATTGAAAGCAGTTATTTGCAATAACCAATGCGGTGGGGTTTGCATTCCCTATATCTTCAGAGGCGGAAATAAGTAATCTTCTGGCAATAAATTTCACATCTTCTCCTCCTTCTATCATTCGGGCCAACCAATATACTGCTCCGTTGGGGTCGTTTCCTCTAATCGATTTTATAAGTGCAGAAATAATATCATAATGATGTTCTCCATTTTTATCGTAAGCGGCGATATTTTGTTGGGAAATATCCATTACCATTTTATCGGTAATAGTAATAACATCTTCTTTTTGAGATCCGACTACTAATTCGAATATATTTAACAATTTACGGGCATCTCCTCCAGAAATTCTTAATAATGCATTGGTTTCTTTCAGTGTTATCTTTTTTTCCTTTAAGTGAATATCTATATTTATTGCTCTTTCCAACATTTTAAGAAGTTCGTCTTTTTTAAGATGTTGTAATACATAAACTTGAGAGCGGGATAGGAGTGCTGATATTACTTCAAAAGAGGGGTTCTCGGTGGTAGCTCCAATTAAGGTAATCACTCCTTTTTCCACTGCACCTAATAAGGAATCTTGTTGAGATTTGCTAAAGCGGTGTATCTCATCAATAAATAAAATAGGAATATCTTTTCCGAAAAGGCCTAAGGAACTTGCTTTTTGTATTACTTCCCTAACATCTTTTACTCCTGAGTTGATTGCGCTTAATGTGTAGAATGGCCGGTCTAACTCTTTAGCTATTAAGTTGGCTATGGTTGTTTTACCAACTCCTGCTGGTCCCCAAAAAATAATAGAAGGAATTAATTTTTGGCTCAGCTGTTTAGTAAGGGGTGCCTGATCTCCAATAAGATGTTTTTGTCCTATTACTTCTGATATTTTAGTGGGGCGTAAGCGTTCTGCTAAAGGGATATTTTGCATGAGCTAAAAGTACACATTTTTTAAATAGTTTTTATCCCCTGTTTCAGAAGTTTTTTGTTTGGTATATAATTTTTCTCTAGATGTTTTGAACTTATTTTGCCTAATTTGGAAGTGTTTTCAAGATAGTGGGTATTTTTTAGTTTCATTATAAAAATTATGAAATGTATTTATTCCGATAACAATTTATATTTTAGCAGTAATTAAAACAAGAAGATGAAAATATCACTTAATTGGTTGCAACAATATATTAAACTAGATTTGGAAGTTAATCAGATTTCTGAATTTCTGACCGATACCGGATTAGAAGTAGAAGGAATAGAGGAAATAGAAAGTATAAAAGGAGGACTGAAAGGAATTGTAATAGGAGAGGTAGTAACTTGCCAGCAGCACCCCAATGCCGACCGACTTAAAGCTACTACAGTAAATATTGGAGAATCGGTATTAGATATTGTTTGTGGAGCGCCAAATGTAGTAGCAGGGCAAAAAGTATTGGTAGCAACTATTGGTACTGTTCTGTATGATGGAGAGGAATCGTTTAAGATAAAAAAAGGAAAGATAAGAGGGGAAGTTTCTATGGGAATGATTTGTGCAGAAGATGAATTAGGATTAGGATCCTCTCATGATGGAATTATGGTTCTTCCGAATGAATTAGAAGTAGGAACATTAGCATCCGATTATTTTAAGATAGAAAATGATACTGTTTTTGAAATAGGATTGACACCTAACCGTACGGATGCAATGGGACATTTTGGAGTTGCAAGAGATTTGAAAACCGTATTGAATCATAATGGTTCTGAATTAGAGATGTGTTTGCCTTCCTTAAAACAATTTAAAACAGACAATAATAATTTATCTATTTCGGTAGAAGTAGAAAACTCCGAACTTTGCCCTAGGTATTCAGGAGTTTCTATTAGCGGAATTAAAATAGAACCTTCTCCGGAATGGCTTAAAAACAGATTGAAATCTATTGGAATAGAATCAAAAAATAATATTGTAGATGTTACAAATTTTGTACTACACGAAACAGGACAACCCCTACATGCTTTTGATGCCAAAAAGATAACAGGAAACAAAATAGTAGTAAAAACCTTAAGCGAAAAAACAAAATTCACTACCTTAGATGAGGTAGAAAGAGATCTTTCCGCAGAGGACTTGATGATTTGCAACGAAAAGGAAGGAATGTGTTTGGCAGGAGTTTTTGGAGGATTAGACTCTGGAGTTTCAGACTCTACCACTTCTATCTTTTTAGAGAGTGCTTATTTTAATCCAGTTTCTGTTCGTAAAACTGCAAAACGACATCACTTAAGTACCGACTCTTCTTTCCGATTTGAAAGAGGTTGCGACCCCAACATGACTTTATACGCTTTAAAAAGAACAGCATTACTAATACAAGAAATTGCAGGAGGAGAAATATCTTCTGAAATTGTAGATATTTATCCTAATGAGATAAAACATTTTGAGTTAGAACTTACTTACAAAAAACTAGATAGTTTGATAGGGGAGAAGATAGAAAGAGAAGTGGTAAAATCTATTCTTACAGATTTGGAAATTGAAGTAGTTTCGGAAAACCAAACTGGACTTTCTTTAAAAGTTCCTCCATTTAGGGCAGATGTACAAAGAGAGGTGGATGTAATTGAAGAAGTACTGAGGATTTACGGATTTAATACCGTTAAAATCCCTTCAAAATTAAATACTTCTATATCTCATTCTGATGAGGTGAATCCGGAGCAAATAAGAAATATTACATCTGATTTATTAAGCAGTAATGGCTTTTCGGAAATAATGAATAATTCCCTTACTAAAGAAAGTTATATTCATTTAATATCCGAACTAAATGAGGAGGAGAATGTAAAGATTTTAAATCCTTTAAGTCAGGATTTGAATGTAATGCGTCAGTCCTTATTGTTTTCCGGATTAGAAAATATTTCTTACAATATAAACAGAAAAAATCAGGATTTAAAACTTTACGAATTTGGGAAAACATACCATAAAGTAGAGGGAGAGAATCAGGAGAAAGAACACTTAATGTTGCTACTTACAGGAAAAGTAAATTCTGAAAATTGGAATACAACTAAGGATAAAACAGATTTTTTTGTGATGAAAGAAAAAGTAGAACATATATTATTCCGTTTGGGTATTACTAAAATAAAGTCGGAGGAAATATCTACTTATGGTTTTTCTGAAGGATTAATGTATAAACACAAGAAAAATAGATTGGTTTTTTTCGGAAAAGTAGATAAAAAGATAATAAAGAGTTTTGGTATAAAACAAGAACTGTATTATGCAGATTTTAACTGGGATTTAATTCTGAATTTAGTTTTAAATACTAAAATTAAATATTCGGAAGTGTCAAAATTTCCATCTGTAAAAAGAGATTTATCTTTATTAATAGATAAGGAAGTTACTTTTAAAGAATTAAATACAATAGCAAAACAAACAGAAACTAAGATTTTAAAATCGGTTAATTTGTTTGATGTATATGAAGGAGATAAACTTCCGGAAGGGAAAAAATCCTACGCATTAAGTTTTATATTAGAAGATAATACAAAAACCTTAACCGATAAGTATATTGATAAGGTGATGAATAAATTAATCAGTTCTTACGAAACTAAATTAGGTGCAGAGGTGAGAAGTAAGTAATAAGAAAAGGAGTTGAAAATCTCCTTTTTATTTTATTGTTCGTTACTTCCACCTTCTTTTTGGTCGTTATTTTTAATCTTAGAATTTCCTCTTTTTGATTTAAAATTCAGTTTCCCAAAAGTATAACTAAAACTTATACCTATTGATCTGAATGTACGTTGTCTATTACTATATTGTGTAAAACCATCCCCTTCAATTTGTGTAGTGAAGATTTTATATTTATTAAAAGGTTCAATTACTCTTAGTCCTAATGAACCTCTTTTATTTTTAAAGTCCTTTTTTATTCCAAAACTCATCATAGAAAAATTATCTGTAGTTCCTTGTAGAGTTTGAGTAGGTGAACTAAACCATCCCCAAGTTTCTAGTTTAAATCTGTTACCTAAGTTAAGTGTGCCACCAAAATTATAGTTATATAAAATTGCTTCTATAGAACCAATTCTAACATCTTCAGATTTATATTGAAAGATATTAAATCCACCTCTTAAATTTAAAGCACCAACCATAATAGAACCATAATAGTTGAAACCTAATTTCTGATTTTCTCCTATATTAAGATATCTAGTAGTAGAAACATCTTCCTCTACAGTAATGTTAGACTCTATGACATCAGTAGTTTGTTTTAGATAAACATAATAACTACCTTGATACATTTTGTTAAAGCTAGTATAACCAAACTCTAACTGATTACTTAAAGAAGGTTTTAAGTTTGGATTTCCAATAATAATATTTTTATTATCTGTTCTCCCTACATTTGGATTAATATAGTAACTACTAGGTCTACTAATTCTTCTATTAAGAGATAGTTTTATAGAGTTAGTTTCTGAAATCTTTTTGTTTAAAACAATGTTTGGTAAAAAGTTTCTATAATCATTAGTAAAAGGCACTTCTGTATCATTAAGCCACTCTCCACTAATTTTAGTTAGTTCGTATCTCCCTCCTAAAACTAATCCCATATTATAAGGTAGTTTAAATTGAGTGGATAGGTAAGAACTTGCCACTTTCTGATTGTAATTAAAATTCTCTTCTGGAATTAAAAAAATATCTCCTTCAAGTGTAGAGTAAATAAAGTCTTTATCTCTATCGATATATTTTACTCCAATTTCTAATTTATTGGAACTTACATTAGAAGATCCTCCTTTACCTTTTCTTCCATGCATTCCTCTTCCTTCAGATTTCTGTTGCATTTTTTCTGCACTACTATTGCCAGAAAATTGTTTTTTATTACTACCAAAAGGATGGGTATAGTCTAACTGAAAAGTTTTTTCCAATCCGCTACCATCACTTATATTCGTAATTATTATATTGTTCTCCGTTATTTCAGTGTCATCATCTTCAAACTCTCCACTAAGT
>Ga0115000_10001526_pt1 | contig 20446 bp, 18 predicted proteins | sample ArcticOcean_MG_C_6_FD_89690 | JGI IMG/M metagenome (GOLD analysis project Ga0115000, IMG submission 89690) | Marine microbial communities from western Arctic Ocean - ArcticOcean_MG_CB8_128 | ecosystem: Environmental > Aquatic > Marine > Oceanic | place: Arctic Ocean: Canada Basin | collected... | reverse complement strand
CATACGATTTTGAAGTGTGTACGACAAATTTTGGTAACCTTAACCGTCCACACTTCTCTTCTTAAATTTTTACTTTTTAAATAGCTAATTGGTTCTAAAACGCCCAATAATCCTCACTAATCTATTGATTAAACAATAATTTTATTGAGAAAGTGTGCTGCTTATAAGCTAAAATAAAAGGAAATCAAGCATTTAGCGTTTAATAATTTGATTAAAATATCAACAAATTAAAGGTTTTTTTTGATTTTTTGTGCTTACTAAATTAATAATTGAAAAATTCATATGATATTAAGTTTTAATAAGATTTTGAAAACAATAAAAAAAAGGAATGAATTAATATTTCTTCTTATTTTGGTTTTAATATCAATAATAAGTACACAATTTTACAATAACCAAAAAAAAATAACTGATCAAAAATATATAAACCTTTTAAATAATCTTTATTTTCAAAAAAGTATAAACCATATTTTTAATAACTTATCCCCAAAGTACATAGATATAAATCATAAAATATCCCAAGGAGAAACTTTTGATAAAATATTAAGCAGTTATTTTGTTTCAGAAGAAGAAATCATAAAAGTTAAAAACAATTTAAATGATAGTGTTGATTTAAATAATCTTAAAGCTAACCAAATTTTAAAATTTACTGTTGATCAATCTAAAAATAAACATGTAACAAGTTTTTTATTTCCAATATCTAGAACTGAAAAAATTCAATTAACAAGAAATTTAGAAACTAATTTATTTGAAAAAAAAAAAATTATCACAAACTTAACTAAAAGAATTGTTTATAAGGAAAACAAAATCTCACAAAGTCTCTATAGGACTGCAATAGGTTTAAATGTACAACCAAATATCATTATTGAATTTGCTAGGATTTATGGATTTCAAGTTGATTTTCAAAGAGATATAAGAAGAAATGATAACTTTCAAATTATGTATGAAATTTTTGAAGATGATAATGGTAAAATTTTTGAAACTGGAAATATTATTTATGCTAACCTTAAATTAAGTGGTGTAAACAATTCATTATATTATTTTGATAAAAAAAAGAGTGAAGGCCATTATGACAAAAATGGTAAAAGTGTTAAAAAAGCTTTAATGAAAACTCCAATTAATGGTGCACGACTATCTTCTAAATTTGGAATGAGAAAGCATCCTATTGATGGGTATAATAAAATGCATCGAGGAACGGATTTTGCAGCACCTTCTGGCACACCGATTATGGCTTCTGGTAATGGAGTAATAACTAGAGCACGATGGTGTGGTGGTGGTGGTAATTGTATTAAAATAAAACATAACTCTACATATCAAACAGTATATGCACATATGAAAAGTTTTGCACGAGGCATGAAAGAGGGAGTTAGAGTTAAACAAGGACAAATAATTGGGTATGTGGGATCAACAGGAAAATCAACAGGTCCACACTTACATTACGAAGTAATTAAAAATGGAAAAAAAATTAATTCTCAATCATTAAAATTACCATCAGGCAAAACTCTAAAGGGTAAAGATAGAGGGCTATTTGAAGTTAAAAAGATTAAAATAGATGTTTTAAAATCAGAATTAATTATTGGTTTATATTAATTTACAAAAAATATTTTTTTGTGGTCTACCTCTAGGTAGTTTTTATAGCTTTTTTAACTTCAACTTCTGGAGTAACTTTTTTCAATTCCTCTGTTTGAGAAGATTTTACCACCTCAACCGCGGCTTTAATAGGTTTTACGGCCTCAATTGGTGATGAATTTATTTTAGCAACTCTAATACTTTCTTGTTCATTTTGAACTCTAGTAAAGTGATCAGCATGCTGAAAATAGTTTTCAGATAAAATTTTATCTTCTTGTGCCAGTGCCTCTCTTGCTAAATCGTTATATTTTTCGATTAACTTTGATGCATTATGATTATTTCTACCTGGTACTTTTCTTTGAAAATTGTCATTATTAGAAAATTTTGAACTCTCATCATTTCTTCTAAATGGAGGTCTTCTATTATTATTACTTCTAAAGGGAGGCCTTCTATTGTTATTGCTTCTAAATGTTACCATAATTTTTAATTTTTAATTTTTAATTTTTAATTTATATTTTTTATTTTAAATTTTAGTGCTAATTATACAGCGGTCATTATTTCCATAATCCTTTACGGATTTATTTATGTAAAAACCTTTTTTTCTTAATATTTCTTTAACTTTATTTTTTTGATTAAAACCAATCTCTAAAATAAATTTACCCTTTTTCTTAATCAGATTGCTTGCTTTATTAATAACTTTTCTGATTTTTGAAAAACCATCAAGTCCACCACTTAAAGCTAACTTTGGCTCAAAGTTAACAACATCTTTTTCCAAATATTTTAAATTTAATAATTTAATATATGGAGGATTTGATACAATTATATCATATTTGCCAATTTTAAAATTGTCAACACTAGAATGAATAAATCTTGTTCTATTGGTTAAGTTTAGTTTATTGGCATTAAATTTACTAACATTTATACTTTTTTTTGAAATATCTATTCCAGTCCCATAAAAATTAGGTCTCTCTTTTAGTATGGATAGGAGTACACACCCAGAGCCAGTTCCAATATCTAGAACTTGTAATTGAGACTCTTTTGAATAAATTTTAAGGATTTGCTCGATTATTAACTCTGTATCTGGCCTTGGAATTAAAACATCTTTATTTACATAAAATTCATCTTTCCAAAATTCTTTCCTTTTTATTAGGTAGGCAACTGGCTCACCTTTTCTTCTCCTTTCAATAAAACTATTAAAACTATCTAACTGTTTATTATTTAAGATTTCTTTTGAGTTTAAAATAATATATTTTTTATCCTTGTTGATTGATTCAGAAAGAATCATTTCACTATCAAGGTGTGGATTTGGAATGTTATATAATTTTAAAATACGTATTCCTTGATTTAAAGTGTTCTCAATATTCATACTTAATTTAAATTACTTAATTTTTCTTCTTGAGCTTGGAGCGTTAAGCTTTCTATCATTTCATCAAATGCTTCGCCTTCTAGAAACTCTTCAAGTTTGTGAAGTGTTAGATTGATACGGTGGTCTGTTACCCTTCCCTGTGGAAAATTATATGTTCTGATCCTTTCAGATCTATCACCTGTTCCTATTTTACTTTTTCTATCTTGTGATCTTTCATTTTCTATTCTTGATCTTTCCAATTCATAAAGTCTTGACCTCAAAATCAACATTCCCTTTGCTTTATTTTTGTGTTGTGACTTTTGGTCTTGCTGGGATACGGATATTCCAGTTGGAATATGAGTTATTCTAACAGCACTATCTGTTGTATTAACAGATTGTCCCCCTGGGCCTCCAGCTCTAAAAACATCTATACGTAAGTCTGAATCATTTATTTTTATATCTACGTCCTCTGCCTCTGGCAAAACCGCAACAGTAGCAGCAGAGGTATGGACTCTACCTTGAGTTTCTGTATCTGGAACCCTCTGAACACGATGGACTCCACTTTCATATTTTAGTGTTGAATAAATATTTTTTCCCCTGATTGATGCTATGACCTCTTTAAGTCCTCCAGCCTCACTCTGGGACATACTTATTAGTTCTAGTTCCCATTTTTTTTTGTGACTAACTTTTTCATACATCTTAAAAAGATCTGAAGCAAATAGGCTTGCTTCCAGCCCTCCTGTTCCCGCTCTAATTTCTATAATTGCATTTTTTTTATCTGCTTCATCTTTTGGTAATAAAAATAGTTTTAATTTTTTTTCTATTGTTTCGTTTTCAAGTTTCAGACTTTCTAGTTCAGTTTCTGTCATTGTTTTAAACTCGCTATCACTACTAGGATCATCTAAAAATTTCTCTAAATCTTTTTTTTCAATATCATATGAAAAGTATTTTTTTACATCATCAATCACTTCATTCAAATCTGAATATTCTTTTGATTTTTCTGCAAAAAGTTTTTTATCTACTTCACCTGATGATAATTCTTTTTCTAATGCGGAGTGTCTAGAAATTAAATCTTCTATAGTTTTCGGGGGTATCATTATAATTTTTTATCTATTTCAGCAGCTTTTTTTTCAACTTCGCTAACGACTCTTGATATAATGTCCTCTGTTAAAACTTTTTCACTTTGAATGCCAGATAAATAAAGCATATTATTCCCTTTTCCACCACCTGTTATACCTACATCTGTCATTGCAGCTTCTCCTGGTCCATTAACTACGCACCCAATAATAGATAGGGTTAATGGAGTTTTTATATGTGAAAGTTTTTCTTCCAATGTTTTTACTGTGTCAATAACCTTAAAAGCCTGTCTCGCACAAGATGGACAAGATATAATTTTTACACCCCTATTTCTTAAATTAAGTGATTTTAATATTTCATTACCAATTTTTATTTCTTTAACTGGGTCATCAGACAGTGAGATTCTTATAGTGTCACCTATTCCATCCATTAAAAGAGAGCCTAGACCTATTGAAGATTTAATACTTCCTGAAATAAAACTACCTGCCTCTGTAATTCCTAGGTGTAATGGATAATCAGTTACTTTTGAAAGTTGACGATAGGCTGACATCGATAAAAAAACATCTGATGATTTGACACTAACTTTAAAATTAAAAAAATCTTGATCTTCTAAAATTTTAATATTTCTTTGTGCACTTTCTACTAAAGCTTCTGGACACGGCTCTTTATATCTTTCTAAAATATCTTTTTCAAGAGAGCCCGCATTAACACCTATTCTTATAGAACAACCATTGTTTTTGGCTGCGCTAAGTATATCGTGTATTTTTGATTTATTACCTATATTACCTGGATTAATTCTTAAACATTTTGCTCCATTTTCTGCGGCTTCGATGGCTCTTTTATAGTGAAAATGAATATCAGCTATAATTGGTACAGAGACATTTTTTACAATTTCTTTAAGAGCTAAAGAGGATTCTTGGTCTGGGCAAGAAACTCTAACTAGATCAGCGCCCTCTTCATGAATGTCATTAATCTGTTTAATGGTTGCATAAATATCTGATGTTAAAGTATTTGTCATTGACTGAACTGAAATAGGATTATCTCCCCCTATTTTTACATCACCAACACTAATAACTTTTGTTTTTTTTCTGTTAATATCTCTAAATGGTCTTAAGCTCATTTTTTAATCTAATTTAAATTCTTTATGAAGGGCAGCTATAGCCTTTTTTACATGCCTATTGGAAATCAAAACTGAAATTTTTATTTCTGAAGTTGAAATCACCATAATATTAATTTTTCTTGAAGCTAATGCCTGAAACATTCTGTAAGTAATTCCAGGCGTTGTAATCATTCCAACTCCTACAATTGATACTTTAGATACTTTACTATCTTGTTTAAATTTTCTAAAGGATATCTTTTTATTTTGTCTTATAATTTTCTCTGTTTTTTTTAAATCTTCTGATTTAATAGTAAACGTCAAGTCTGTTTCCTTGCTATTTAATGAAATGTTTTGTACTACCATGTCCACATTAATTTGGTTGAGTGACAATGGTTTAAAAATAGAAGCTGCTACACCAGGCCTATCCTTAACGCCAATCATGGTTACTTTGGCATCATTTTTTGTTGATGTGATTCCAGTTATGATTTGATTGCTAAAGGCTTTTTTGTTGCTTGTTATTAAAGTACCTTTCTTTTTTACAAATGAAGATTTAACTGAGAAACTTATATTGTTTAATTTTGCATCTTGGACTGAAGTGGGCTGCATAACTTTTGCTCCTAGGGAAGCCATTTCAAGCATTTCATCATAAGAGATTTTGTGAATTTTTTTTGCTTTTGAGTGCTTTCGAGGATCTGTAGTATAAACTCCATCAACATCTGTATAGATATCACACTCACTAGCGTTAAAAAACTTTGCTAGCATTATTGCAGACGCATCTGTTCCACCTCTGCCTAATGTTGTAATTCTATTGTCTGAGTTAATTCCTTGAAAACCAGTTATAACTGGTATTCCACCAGAGTTGATAAACTTCAATATATTATTTTTATTTATTTTGCATATTCTCGATACACTATAAGGACCATCGGTAATAATAGGAAGCTGCCAAGACATCCAAGATCTTGCTTTATGTCCAAGATGTTTTAATCTTCCCGCTATTAATGCGCAAGCCACTTGTTCACCTGAGGATAATAAAACATCATATTCTGCAGCATCAAAACTATTACTCAATTCTCTTGTTTTTTTGATTAAGTCACTAGTAACTCCACTCATCGCCGAAGAAACCACAATTACTCCAGTATTTTTCTTTTTATAAGAGGCAATTATATTGGCTACTTTTTTAATTCTCTCTATATTTCCCACTGAAGTTCCACCGAACTTTAATACAACAGTTTTCATTGATTATTTAATTTAATTTATATTTGATAAAATACATCTTAATTGTTATGTCCACAAGTGATCTATTATGAATTCAATAAATAAAAAAGAGATTGAAAAATTTTCTAAAATTGCAGAAGAATGGTGGAATCCTAATGGAAAGTTTAAACCCTTGCATAATTTTAACCCTATAAGAATTAAGTATATTAAAGAAAATATAGTTAAAGACTTTAATTTAAAAACTTCAAATAAGCCCTTAAAGAATATTAATATTTTAGATATTGGATGTGGTGGTGGATTGTTGGCAGAACCAATGTGTAGATTGGGAGCAAATGTTGTTGGAATAGATGCATCAAAAAAAAATATCGAAATTGCTAAATTTCATGCAAAAAAAAATAAACTCAAGATTGATTATAAAACAGCTTCACCAGAGACTTTAAAAACTAAAAAAAAATTTGATGTAATTTTAAATATGGAAATAGTTGAACATGTTCAAGATATAAATTTTTTTATCAAAGAAAGTTCAAAATTTCTAAAAAAAGATGGAATAATGTTTGTTGCAACTTTAAATAAAACGCTAAAATCATATGCATTTGCAATTATTGGTGCAGAGTATATTTTGAAATGGCTGCCAATTGGAACTCATGATTGGGAAAAATTTGTAAAGCCTGATGATCTAATAAAAATTTTAAAAAAAAACAATTTATCTTTAAAAAAACTTGATGGAATGAAATTTGATCTAATAAATAATAGCTGGAAGCTAAGTAAAGACACTTCTGTAAATTATATTGCTAAATTACTAAAGTTTTAATTGCTATTTTCTTTTAGCCAGGGAATTACCTCAGCCTCTATTCCTTCTTCTCTGAGCTCCTTTAATTCTTCGCTGGTTGATGTACCGTAAATATTCTTTGGGGTTTTTTTATTTTTATAATGCAATGATCTAGCCTCCTGAGCAAAATTTTCACCCACATATTCAAAATTTTTTTTAATGAATTTTTGATATTCTATTATCTTTTTTGTTATTTTTTTATATTTTTTATCTTTAGTGTTAATTTTAGAATCATTTGCAACTCTTAAAATACTTGGTGACATCAAAGTTTTTTCTACATTTTGTGAATCACAAATAATACAATTTAGAAATTTTTTTTTTCTTAATCTTTCGTATTCTTTTGATGAAGAAAACCAACTATCAAATAAATTTTTACACTCTTTACAAATTAGCTTGTATTTAATCATAATGAAGAACCAACGATTAATTAGCTCCTATAGTTTGCGTTGATTTCTATATATTTTTTAGTCAAATCCATTGTATATGCTGTAAAATATTTTTTACCAATGTTGAGATCAATCACTATATCAATTTTTTTTTCTTCCTTCATATATACAGCAGCATCGTCTTCAATATATGAATTTGATAACTGACCTTTCTCTACAACTTTTATAGGTCCAAGTTTAATTGACAATTTATTCAACTTAATGTCTACATCGGCTTTTCCTATAGCCATTACAATCCTTCCCCAATTTGGATCGTTTCCGGCAACAGCAGTTTTTACTAAAGGTGAGTTAGCAACAGAAAAGGCAATTTTTTTTGCATCTTCTTGTGTCTTGGAATTGTTTACTCTGATTGTAATAAACTTTGAAGATCCTTCTCCATCAGCGGCCACTCTTTTAGCAAGATTTAAAAGTACAGAATGCAAAGCATTATCAAAATCTTTTATTGCTGGGTCATTAATATTTTTAATAACTTTATTTTTAACTTCCGCAGTCGAAAATATTGAGACCATATCATTTGTGCTTGTGTCACCGTCGCAAGTAATGGCATTAAATGTTGTTTCTATATTTTTTCTCAATAATTTTTGAAGAATATTTGAGGAAATATCTGCATCCGTAAAGACATAACCTAACGTTGTTGCCATGTTTGGATAAATCATTCCAGAGCCTTTAGCTATTCCATAAATTTTAATATTAGCATTTCCAATTTTACACTCTTCCATTGCAAGTTTTGGTTTTAAATCTGTTGTAATTATTCCCAATGCAGCTTTCATCCAAATATATTTATTTTGTGTGTATCTAATTTTTTCAATCAAATTTGGAATAGCTTTTTTGATTTTTTCAGTTGGAAAAATTTCTCCAATTGTCCCTGTACAACCAAAAAGAATTTGATTTGGTTTTATTCTTTTTGGGTTATTTTCATCTTTTTTTTGTTTAATTGATAGTTTCAAACACGCTTCATCAGCAATTTCTTTTAATCCTTGATATCCTCTCTTGCCAGTAAAAGTATTTGCATTTCTTGTATTAATAATGAGTGCACATATTTTTTTATTTTTCAAATTTAAATTCCACTTGATATTTTCAGATATTATTTTTGATTTAGTGTAGACTGAAGCGTAATTTGCACCTTGTCTAAAATAAAACATAACCAAATCGTCTCTCGAGTTATTGTACAGATTTGCACTTGTTGTAGAAATTGAAACACCATCTAAATGATCCAAATCTTGAAAGTCACCCATTTTCGAGTCATTATTTTGAGAATTTAGAAAGTTTTTTAAGTTTATTGCCATACTATTTAAAATATTTATTTAATACTTATATTAAAAGTTATAATTAAATAATATATCAAAAATTAAATGCTAAATCCTTTAAATTTTATCTCTAAATTCATTAAATCAAGCAATCAGAAGGAGCTTGATAGAATTTCAAAGATTATTGAAAAGGTGAATTCTTTAGAAAGTAAGATTATAAATATTCCTGACTTAGATTTCCCAAAAAAAACTCTAGAATTAAAAGAAAAACTAAAAAATGGAGAAAATATTAATGAATTGTTACCTGAAGCATTTGCACTTGTAAGAGAGGCATCAAGAAGAACTCGTAATGAAAGACATTTTGATGTCCAGCTAATTGGTGGAGTTGTTCTTCATGAGTGTAAAATTTCAGAAATGAGAACTGGTGAAGGAAAGACTCTGACTATTACTCTTGCTGCTTACTTAAATGCTTTATTTGAAAAAGGTGTACATATAGTTACAGTAAATGATTATCTTGCAAAAAGAGACTCGATGGAAATGGGTGAAGTTTATAAATTTTTAGGGCTAACTTCTGGTTATATAAATAATGATCAAGATGATCTCGAAAGAAAAGAAAATTATGATCGAGATATTACATATGCAACTAATAGCGAGCTTGGCTTTGATTATTTAAGAGACAACATGAAGTTTTCAAAAGATCAAATGGTTCAAAGAGAACATTTTTACTCAATTGTTGATGAAATAGATTCGTGTTTGATTGATGAGGCAAGAACTCCTTTGGTTATTTCCGGTGCTGTTGAAGATAGAACAGAACAATACCTTGCAATTGATAAATTAATTAAAAAACTAAGTTCTCAAGATTATGAAATTGATGAAAAAGATAAAAATATCTTACTTACAAATCAAGGAATAAATAATGTTGAAAAAATATTTTCTAATGCTGGAATACTTAAAAATAATAATTTTTATGATCCAGAGAACTTAGGATTAGTTCACCATGTGAACCAGTCATTGCGAGCAAATCATTTATTTGAAAAAGGTAAAGATTATATTATTCAAGATGGATCTTTAAAAATTATTGATGAGCTTACTGGTAGAATTCTGGAAGGGCGTAGATTTGGTGATGGACTGCACCAAGCACTTGAAGCAAAAGAAAGAATTGAAGTACAAGCTGAAAATCAAACATTAGCATCAATTACCTATCAAAATTACTTTAGATTATATAAAAAAATTTCAGGCTGTACTGGAACTGCAGCAACTGAAGCAGAAGAATTTTATGAAATATATAATTTAGCAGTTGTAATTATACCCACTAATAAAAAAATGATTAGAAAAGATTTAAACGATCAGATATTTAGAACTGAACTAGAAAAAAATGAAGCAATTATTAAAAAAGTTTTAGAATGTAATAAATTAGGTCAACCTATTTTAATTTTTACATCTAGTGTTAATAAGTCAGAAATATATTCTAAACTTTTAAATGATGCAAAAATAAAGCATACCGTATTAAATGCCAAAAACCATGAAAATGAGGCAGAAATAATTGCAAACGCAGGAAAATATAATTCAGTTATTATTACTACAAGTATATCTGGAAGAGGTGTTGATATTCAGCTTGGTGGAAAAAAAGGAAGCCAATCAAATGAGAGTTTACAATTAAATAAAAATAAAATTAAATCTTTAGGCGGCTTAATGGTAATCGGTACTGAAAGAATGGAGTCCAGAAGAGTTGACAATCAAGCAAGAGGAAGGGCTGGGAGGCAAGGGGATGAGGGAAACTCTATTTTTTATGTAAGTTTAGAAGATGACTTAATGAGAATTTTTGGATCAGAATCTATGAATAATATTCTTCAAAAACTTGGCTTAAAAGATGGGGAAAGTATTGATCATCCATGGATAAATAAAGCGCTAGAGAGGGCTCAACAAAAAGTAGAGGCAAGAAATTTTGATATTAGAAAAAATTTATTAAAATTTGATAACGTTTTAAATGACCAGCGACATGTAATTTTTACTCAAAGAAAAAATGTTATAAATAGTAAAAAAATTTTTGATTATTCAGATGAATTTTTATTAGAAATTGTAAATAATTTAATTGTTTTGAGGGCTGAAAGCCTCTCAAGCAAAAAAAACAGTGAATTTAATAATCAACTAAAAATATTACTTGGAAAAAGTTTTGACGAAAAAGAAATTGAAAATCTTATTAATTTAAAAGATCTCGAATTTAAAGAAAAAATAAATTTAAAATTTCTAGAAGCCAGGAATGAGAGAATTAAATTTTTAGATGAGGAAAGGGCTAAAGAAATTGAAAAAAGAATTTTCTTACAAAGTATTGATTTAAACTGGAAATCTCACATTCAATATCTAGAACAACTGAGACAAGTGATAGGTCTTAGGTCTTATGGTCAAAGAGACCCTTTAATTGAATATAAAAAAGAAGCTTTTAATCTTTTTGAAAGTTTACTAAATAAACTAAAATTAGACTTTGTTACAATTTTAATGAACTTAAAAATAGTACAAGAAGAAATTAAAAAGAAAGAGGAAATTAAACCAATCAAAATAGACCCAAAATATAATAAAAAAAAAATGAGCAGAAATGAACCTTGCTTTTGTGGATCAGGTAAAAAATTTAAGCGTTGTTGTGGCTCTTTATAAAAAATAAAAAAAAGAAAATAAAACAAAAAATAAAAAGATGCTAAAAATAATTAGATTCTTTTTATCTCTAAAAAATTTTTCAATTAAAGCATTAATTTTATTTTTTTTCATACTTAAAACACTTATATCATCTAATTGACTGACAAAACCTTTGCTTCTTCCAATCTCTAAAAATTTACTTTTCCTGTGATTTAAAATTTCTTCTCTTGTCATATTCGAAAAGACTTCTAGGTTATTTTTAATTGATTTTTTTACATTGTTCAGAATTAAATCTCTATCTCTATGCGCTCCTCCATTAGGTTCTGGAATAATTTCATCAATAATTTTTAATTCTAAAAGGTCATTAGCAGACAACTTCATTGCTTTTGCAGCATCAAGAGTTTTTTTTGGATCTCTCCATAAAATAGTTGCACATCCTTCTGGGGATATTACAGAATAAATTGCATTTTGTAACATTATAACTTTATTTGCTGAGGCTAATGCTATTGCTCCTCCAGATCCACCTTCACCAATAACTATCGCTAATGTGGGAATATTAATTTCCATACAACATTCTATAGATTTTGCGATTGCCTCTGCTTGACCTCTCTCTTCAGCGCCCACACCTGGGTATGCTCCTGGTGTATCTATAAAAGAGATGACAGGGATATTAAACTTATTTGCAAGTTTCATTAGTCTTATAGTTTTTCTATAGCCCTCTGGCCTCATCATTCCAAAGTTTCTCTCTATTCTAGCTTCTAAGTTATCACCTTTTTCTTGACCAATTACTAAAACGGAAGTTTCATTAAATTTGGCAAAACCAGCTATGACAGATTTGTCCTCCCCATAAAAGCGATCACCAGAAAGAGGGATAAAATCTTCAAATAAATTTTCTATAAAAAATTTTGACTTAGGTCTATCTTCGTGCCTTGCAACCAAAGTAATTTGCCATGGGTCTAGATTTAAATAAATATCTTGAAGCCTCTTGTCTATTTCTAGTTGGATCTCTGAAATCTTTTTTGTATCTACCTCTGAAAGTCCACCTTGATTATAAGGGTCCTTAAGTTTTTCTATTTCAATTTCTAGGTCTTTAATTTCAGTTTCAAAGTTTAAATAATTTTTCATTTAGATAGTTTAAGTATTGATTAATTATAAAAAAAGGCAATAAAATGTTTTAATAGATAATATAAACTGAGCTATAATTTCTCTAAATATTTAATATTTGACTTAATTCATCTAAGGTTTTACTGTTTGTCTTATTTATCGGGAGAGATTATACAAGTTATAGCGCCGAAGGAGCAACCGCCCCGGAAACTCTCAGGCAAAAGGACCGATATTGATGCATAACACTCTGGAAAGAGATTTAATCTCGCCGATGGAGCAAAAACTCTCAGGCAAAAATACAGATGGGGCCAGATGATTGCCATGAAAAAAAAATATATAAAAGTCAATAACTTTTCAGTATCAGGTGAACTATTGAATTTCATTAATAATGAACTTCTTGAAGATACAAAAATTTCTATAGAAAAATTTTGGTTAGGTTTTGACAAGGCCGCTCATGAATTAGCTGTTCGGAATAAAGAATTAATATTATTCAGAGAAGACTTACAAAAAAAAATAGATGCTTGGCATATTAAGAATAAAGGAAATGAAATTGATTTAGAAAAATATAAAAAATTTTTAAAAGAAATTGGATATCTGAAAGAAGTAGGTCCTGATTTTAAGATTAAAACAAAAAATGTTGATGAAGAAATAACCAGTATTGCAGGACCACAACTAGTAGTCCCAATTATGAATGAGAGGTATGCACTTAATGCTGCTAATGCTAGATGGATGAGCTTATATGATAGCCTCTATGGAACTGACATTATTAAGTCTGAAGAAGGCGGTAGTGAAAGATATGACCCTTTACGTGGTCAAGAAGTTATAAAATATGTTAGAGAATTTTTAGATAAATATGTTCCAATAAAAAATACAAGCTGGAAAAGTATTTCAAGCTTAAGAGTTAAAGAGGGAAATTTATTAATTTATAAGAATGATTCTTTGTATAAACTAAAAAATTTAGAAAAATTTATTGGTCATAGGGGTGATAGTAATAAGCCGTCAGCAATAATATTAAAAAATAATAACCTTCATATTGAAATAATAATAAATCCTAGGGCTTTCAGTGCTGCACATGATATAGCCGGTATAAGTGATGTTATAGTTGAATCGGCGATTTCAACAATTTGTGATAACGAAGATAGTGTGGCGGCAGTAGATGCAGAAGATAAGGTTGTTTGTTACCGAAACTGGTTAGGATTAATGAAGGGTGATCTAAAATCAAAATTTATAAAGAATGGAAAAAATTTTGAACGAAAATTAAATCCTGACAGAAGTTATATTTCTAAAGATGGAAAAGGACTAAAATTACATGGTAGAAGTTTGCTGTTAGTAAGAAATGTTGGTCATTTGATGACTAACCCTGCTATTATTCTAAAAGATGGCTCTGAAATACCAGAGGGAATTATGGATGCTTTTATAACTTCTGCGGCATGCCTTCATGATATAAAAAAGGGGGGTAATTCAAGAACTAGATCAATTTATATTGTTAAACCAAAAATGCATGGTCCGGATGAAACATCTTTTACAGATTTAATTTTTGCTAAAGTTGAAGAAGTTTTAGAATTAGAAAAATATACTTGTAAAATTGGTATTATGGATGAAGAGAGGAGAACTTCTTCGAACTTGAAAGAGTGCATTAGAACGCTTGAAAATAGAGTATTTTTTATTAATACTGGATTTCTAGACCGAACTGGTGATGAAATGCATACATCCATGGAAGCTGGACCAATGATTAAAAAAGGAGATATGAAGTCTTCTAAATGGATTGAGGCATATGAAAATAATAATGTTGATATTGGCCTTCAATGTGGCCTTTCGGGTAAAGCTCAAATTGGTAAAGGAATGTGGGCCATGCCTGATAAAATGGCAGACATGATGGAGCAAAAAACTGGTCACTTAAAAGCTGGAGCAAACTGTGCCTGGGTACCCTCACCTACTGCTGCTGCACTTCATGCACTTCATTATCATGAAATAAATATTTTTGAAAAACAAAAAGAATTAAAAAACAGAAAACCAGCAAAATTGGATGATCTTTTAACTATACCTGTGGCCGATAGACCCAATTGGTCTGTTGAGGAGATTAATTCAGAAATTTCTAATTCTGCTCAGACACTTTTGGGTTATGTTGTAAGATGGATTGATCAGGGTGTTGGTTGTTCAAAGGTACCAGATATTAATAATGTTGGTCTTATGGAGGATAGAGCTACTTTAAGAATTTCTTCACAACATATAGCTAATTGGATTCACCATGGAATTTGCACCAGTAAACAAGTGCTAGAAATAATGAAAAAAATGGCAAAAATTGTTGATAAACAAAATAAAGGCGACGAATTATATCAAAATATGTCACCAAATTTTGACAAGTCAATTGCTTTTAAGGCTGCGTGTGATTTAGTGTTTCATGGAAGGTCACAGCCTTCTGGCTATACTGAGCCACTATTGCATTTAAATAGATTAATTAAAAAAAATTAGTCTTAGCTAGTTTTTATACCAGTTCTATTTTTAAAAGCAGAGAATAAAGTTCCGTCATCTAAGTTTTCTATTTCTCCACCAACTGGTAACCCTTGAGCTAATTTTGTAACCCTAGTATTTGTCTTCTTTAAACTGTTCTGAATATAATAAGCAGTTGTTTGACCCTCAATTGTTGCACTTGTGGCTATTATAACTTCTTCAATATTTTCTCTGATTACTCTTTCTGTTAATGAGTCAATTAAAAGATCTTCTTTTCTCTGACCCGGTGAAGAAATTGTTCCACCTAAAATATGAAAGTATCCTTTGTAAATACTAGAATTTTCAATCGACCACTGATCAGCAATATCCTCAACAACACAAATTTTGTCATATTTTTCAGTAATATTTTCACAATTATTACATCCAATTAAATTAGATTTTAGTGTTCCGCATAATTGACACCTAATAACGTTTTTATAAACTTGAGCTAAAATATTTGCCATTGGCTTGACTAATTCATCTCTATTGTTAATGAGCTTCAATACAATTCTTTTTGCTGATTTTGGCCCCAAACCAGGTAGCCTTGAAATTAATTTTACTAACTCTTCTATTTCATTAATACTTTGCATTTAATTAAAGAGGCCACTTAAAGCCAGGAATACCAAACCCACTTGTAGATTTTGATATCTCCTCTGAAGTTTTCAGTTTTAATTCTGCTTTTGCATTATTATGTGCAGCCACAATTAAATCTTCTATTATAGTTTTTTCTTCTTTCATGACATCATCTGATAAATCAATTTTTATTATTTCATTTTCTCCATTTAAAATAACTCTAACTGAATTAGATCCTGAAGTTCCTTCAGCTTGAATATTCTTAATTTTCTCTTGGCTTTCCTTCATTTTAGATTCTAATTCTTTTGCTTTATCGAGTATTTTTGCAAAATCAGTCATCAACTACATCCTTTTCATTGTTCTTTACATCAACTAATTCAGCATCTGGAAAATTCTCAATAATATTTTTGTATGTTTGAGAATTTTTTGCATTGTCAATTAATTCTTTTTTTATATTTATTTCTTTTTCTTTTTTTGATGGATCTCCCTTTATTTTACTAAGTGTAATAATCCATCGATTGTTAGTCCATTCATAAAGCTTTGAGGATAAATCTTTTACAAATTCTTTATCTAAATCTTCATTAAATGAAATTTCGATTCTTTGATTTTCAAAGCTAACAAGATTTACGTTTTTTTCTAACTCATATTTTAATTTTATTTCTTTTTTATGAGAACAAATTTCCAATAAATCCTCAAATGATTTAATAAGATTTGTTTGTGCGTCAATCTTTTTATTTTCTTTTAGCTTTGGATCTTTTTCTTGAACAATATTTTTTATTTGACCAATGGTTTTATCTTTATTTCCTATTCCAAAAAAATCATTATTTTCTTTTTTTGATGATAATGAGATTTCTTTAGTGTCTTGATTTGGTGCATTTTTTTCTAAAGTAATGTTGGAAATATCTTTAATGTTTTTTAAGTGAATTAATCTTATTAAAAACATCTCTATGGATAGGTGTTGATTAGATACTATCTCGAGTTCTTCTAATGTTTTAAGAGTAAATTGCCAAAATAATATTAAAGCTTCATTACTTACATTTTTTGAAATTTCTTTAATCTTATTAAATTCATCATCATTTAATAAAAAGTTAGTACCATCAATTTTTAAAGATTCTATATTTTTAAAATAATATAAAAGTTCTAAAAAATCATTAATGAATACTTTGGGATCAACGCCTTGATCATAAATTTTCCTATATATATTTAAAACTTCATTTTCTTTTCCTTCAAATATGAGCTGAAAAAGATTAATTAATTGTGACTTATCAAAGTAACCAAAAATCTTTTGAGCACTTTTTAAATCTAATTCTTGATCTTTGTCTAAAGTCAATAAAGCTCTATCCAATAAAGATAAGGCATCTCTCACTGACCCTTCTGAAATTTTAACAATTAATTTTAAAGCGTCATCTGATGCATTTCCATTTTCTTTATCTTTTATCTTTTTTATAAACTCTAATAATTCTAGTGACTTAATTCTTGATAAATCAAATCGTTGACAACGAGATACTACCGTAATTGGAATTTTTTTTATTTCAGTTGTTGCCAATATAAATTTTAAATATTCAGGTGGCTCCTCTAATGTTTTTAATAATGCATTAAAAGCTTGTTTGCTGAGCATATGAACTTCGTCAATAATAAATATTTTATATCGTGCTGTAGTAGGCCCATATCTGGCAAACTCTATCAATTCTCTCACATCATCAACGCCCGTACGGCTTGCAGCATCAATTTCCAAAACATCAATATGGTTTGAGTTTGAAATTGATATGCAGTTTTCACAAAAATTATCTTTACAAAGATTTTCAAATCCGTTGAAGCAGTTTAGTGATTTAGCTACAATTCTTGCAGTAGTAGTTTTTCCTACCCCTCTAATTCCAGTAAATAGGTATGCGTTAGGTACTTTATTTGATTTGATTGAATTTGATATTGTTTCTGCAACAACATCTTGACCAATTAAATCATCAAATGTTTGAGGTCTATATTTTAGTGCTAGTACTTTTGTATTTTTATTCATTTTAATAAGGAGACTAGAACCTGAATATCTGTCTCTACGATTGCTTCCGTTAAGATCTGGTCGGGTTCAAGCAGCTTTCACCTCTAGCCTCCATGACTATTATAGCAGTAATGTTTTCCAATCTACAACAAAAGTTTAAAATTATTTTTCTCTAAATTTGTCAGCTTCAAAAACACCTAAAACGTGAAAATCTTCACAATGTAATCCTAATTCTTCAAGAGATTTTTGAACTTTTTCTTCCTCAATATGTCCATCTAAATCACATAGAAAAAAATAAGAAGTAAATGAATTTTTTTCAGGGTAACTTTGTAATTTAGTTAGATTAACTCCATTAATAGCAAAACCTCCAAGTGATTGGTACAATGCTGCTGGTTTACTTTTTAATTTAAATAAAAAAGAAGTAATATATTTTTTTTTTTCTAATTCTGGTTGAAGTATAGTTTTACCCATAATTAAAAATCTAGTCGTATTTACTTTTTCATTTTCAATATTGGAAGCGATAATGTCTAATTTATAAATTTTGGCACTTAATTTTGAGGCAATAGCTGCCTCCGATATTTTTTGATTTTTTGAAATAAATTTTGCTGATCCAGCCGTATCAGCTCTTACATTCTCTATAAGATCATTTTTTTTTATATAATTTGAACACTGTGAGAGACCCTGTGCGTGTGATAATACATTTTTTATATCTGTTATTTTGGCACCTGATATACCTAATAAATTATGCTCAACTTTATGAAAATGCTCTGCATAAATATTTAGACGATACTTGAAGATTAGATATTCAATTCCAATATTTCCAGTGGTCTTATTTGATTCTGGTATGATAATTTTTAATTTTTCATTTTTTTGTGCCCTGGAAAAACATTCATCGAAAGTTTTACATGGTATAATTTCAGCATCTGGATAAACCTCTAATGCTGCCAAATGTGAATATGCGCCTGGGGAGCCTTGATATAGTATTTTCATTTTATGATTTATATTCCATAATTTTTTTTAAGGCTACATAATCTTCTTTTGTATCGATGCCAATTGGTGAAGATTTTGCCAAAGTTACATTGATATGTAAATTATTATCCAAAGCTCTGAGCTGTTCTAGTCTATATTTAATTTCATTTTTGCTTTGATTTAAATCTATAAATTTTTTTAAAGTATTAACTTCATAGGCATATATTCCAATATGATGATAAATATTTTCTTCCTTTTTAAAAATATGATTTCTTTTAAATGATATTGCTAGAGAAGAATTTTTATAATTTAATTTTTTTTTTGTTACTACTTTAACAATATTCTCATTAGAAAACAATTTTTGATTTTTAATTGTTGCTCCCAAAGTTCCAATATTTGATTTAGTTTGTATCATCATATTATTTAAGTTTATAATATCTTTTTCATTTATTGCGGGCTCGTCTCCTTGTAGATTTAAAATATAGTCAATGTCTTTAATAGCTAGTTTTTTGTAACCTTCCCATATCCTATCTGTTCCTGACTTGTGATAACTGCCAGTTAAAATTGCCTCTCCACCATTATTTATTACATCCTCTAAAATTAATTTATCTTCCGTACAAACAACAACTCTACCAATTTCAGCTTTTTTGGCTTTACTAACAACGTGTGAAATAATTGATAAATTATCAATTTTTAATAGCGGTTTACCTGGAAGTCTTGTTGCTGACATTCTAGACGGGATTAAAATTAATGTTTTGGGCATTCTTTAGCTTACTAAATTTATGCGTCTAACCGACGCAAAAAATATTTTAAATTAAGTATTTTTTAAATTATCATGTTATACGTCCTAATTAATAATAATTAAATGAATTCGTTTGAACTAAATAAAATTATAGCTGCAATTTTAATGGTTGCTCTCCTTGTAATTGGACTAAATAAAATTTCAGATAGTGTATTTTACGTAAAGAAACCTACTAAACCTGGGTATAAAGTTGAGGTAGAAGCAAAATTAACTACTGGTTCTTCAGAAATAAATGAAACTGTAGAAAAATTTGATGTTGCATCATTTATGTCAACTGCTGAACTTACCCATGGTAAAAAAGTTTTCAAAAAATGTGCAGCATGTCATTCAATAATTAAAGATGGAGGAAACAAAATTGGTCCAGCGTTATACAATGTTGTAGGGAGAGCAGTGGGTGGTGTTTCAGATTATAAATATTCTAAAAGTTTAGTTTCTTACGGTAAGTCATGGACATTCGAAGAACTAAATGGTTTTTTAACCAAACCAGCTACCTACATAAAGGGAACTAAAATGTCTTATGCCGGTTTAAGAAAAGAAAAAGATAGATCTTCAGTGATAATGTATTTAAATCAAAGTGGTGATAACCCCTTGCAATTACCTTAGTTTATTAAAACAATACAATAAAATACTTTTTTGAACATAAACTCTGTTGAGAGCTTGCTGCCATACTTTTGATTGTTTTCCAAAAAAAACATCATCTGAAACTTCAAATCCTCTTGGCAAACAATGAAGAAAAATTGCATCTTTTTTGGCAACACTTAATAATTTTGAATTGATTTTAAAGTTTTTAAAATCTTTGATTTTTTTAGCTTTATTAACTTTATCATTTAGTGATATAACTTTATCAGAAAAAATAACATCAGCATCAAATGCTGCCTTTTTTGCATCATTAAATATATTTATTTTTCTCTTATTTTTTTTAACCCAATCCATTATAAGTTTTTTAGGTTCGTAATTTTTTGGACATCCTATATTTAAATTAAATGAAAATTTAACTGAGGCTTCTATTAAACTATTAAGAACGTTATTAGAATCTCCTATCCAGCAAATATTCATTTTT
>Ga0115000_10001524_pt1 | contig 20475 bp, 21 predicted proteins | sample ArcticOcean_MG_C_6_FD_89690 | JGI IMG/M metagenome (GOLD analysis project Ga0115000, IMG submission 89690) | Marine microbial communities from western Arctic Ocean - ArcticOcean_MG_CB8_128 | ecosystem: Environmental > Aquatic > Marine > Oceanic | place: Arctic Ocean: Canada Basin | collected... | reverse complement strand
AGCCAAGAACAAGTTTTAAGAGTAGTAACTCAATTTGTTAATCCTCGCTATCGTTTCGTTTGCTTGGTTTCAGCATATAGCGGATTGCGGCTCAAGAATGTTGTTCACCTTAAACGGAGTGAAGTTAATCTCAAGGATGGCTGGTTGAATATCAAAAGCCAAAGTAAAACAGGGAGGCCTGTGAGTATCCCAATAACTCCGGGCTTGCGCAAGGTATTCAAGTTGATCAAAGTCTGGCCTTTGAGAGATCAAGATAGGTTCTTCCCTAATATTAGCGAGAAACCAATTAGCGTACAGGTTGGTAGGTCGTTTAAAAAGGCAGGGATACCTTGGGGATCATTTCATCACTTCAGGCATTTTGCCGCTTGTGAGCTTATTAATAACGGTGTCCCTATAGAGGTAGTTCGGGAGTTTCTGGGTCACTCTGACATTAAATCAACACTGGTTTATGCCAGACTCAAGGGTGAAAAACTTCAGGAAGCAGTCAGTGGTTTTGACACAACGCTGACACAAATAGAGGGTCAACAATTTGACTGGGCTGTAAGTGATTGAAATAAATAGCCCCAAGGGGAATCGAACCCCTGTTTCCGGCGTGAGAGGCCAGCGTCCTAGCCGCTAGACGATGGGGCCATACTTATTGCAATTATTAAAATCCGTCGCGTTCCATAATAGGGGGGCCTCCGCCCTTATTCTTCTTTTTCTTTTCTTTTCTTATGACTTCTTCTGCATCTAGGTCGCGTTTATTTAAATTGAAAATCAAATATACCATCAAGGGATAAGCAGGTAGGGACATAACCCCCCAAGTTGCCATAAATTTTCCTCCGGCAGAAATCATGCCGCCATCGCTTCCTTCTTCCCCGCCTGTGCCGAACGCGAGGAACAACATCAGCCCCAACAACATTCCCATCAATGATGAAACAGAGGTTTTATGGGCAACCTCATTCATATATAGTGTTGCTAATAACGGAAAGTCAGTGACATAAGCGCCAATTAGGCCCAGAGTAAACATAATGAAAATAGCCGCCATTAAAAAGTCGTTGGTGATGGCAATGGTAGCTACTAACTGATAAGCAGGCGCGCAAAGGGCTACAATAAATGGATTACGGTATATATTCATAATTCCTTAAGCTTGACGTATTAACTCGTTGCTCTCCGTAGAAGAGGCAATGAACGCAACTTCTTTATAGTTTTACGGGAATAGACGGCAATGGTCCGAGGAATTGGTTCGGGTACAAGGGCTCGAACCTCGACATCCAGAATCAGAATCTGGCGTCCTACCATTAGACGATACCCGACCGCTAATTCCTTTGGAACACAATTTATAATAATTTTAATAGAATTCCATGTCAAGATTGTTTGTTACCTATAAAACTAAGGTACCTTTTTAAATGCGAGTGATTTCTGGTTCGGCACGTGGAACCCGACTGGTGGAACTGGGTGAGGTGGAAATCCGACCCACTTTGGACCGGGTAAAAGAGTCGTTCTTTAATCTGATAGGTCAGGGGCTGGAGGGCAAGGCTTTTCTTGACCTGTTTGCGGGAACCGGGTCAATGGGCATCGAGGCTCTCAGCCGGGGTGCGGAAAAGGTGTTTTTTGTCGAGAAGAACCTTGAAGCGCAAGCTTTGATAACGCGCAATTTAGAAAAGTGCCGAATGGCAGATCAGATAACCCGCTGGCAACTCCTGAAACAAGGAGCGTTGCAAGCTTTACCGGTTATAGAGGAGCAGGGCCCCCGGTTCGATTTTATTTATGTTGATCCACCGTTTGCTGATGATCTTTACCAACCCACTCTTATCTCATTGGAAGGTATTTTGAAAAATGATGGTTGGGTTATTGTTGAACACTTTCACAAGACTAAATTGCAAGAAAGTTATGGTAGACTAAAGTCTTTTAAAGACAGGCGATTAGGTGACTCTTGCCTGTCCTTTTTCCAAATGGAACTATGAACGATTCTGAAAAAATAGCGATAGCGATGAGTGGCGGTGTCGATAGCTCGGTCGCGGCATCGATTATAAAAGAGCAGGGATATGAGGCTGTTGGCATTTCATTGCAGTTGTGGAACTATTCCGAGTCGGATAATCGTTTTGGTACATGCTGCTCTCTTGATGACCTTGCCGATGCTCGCCGTGTTGCCGAAAAGGTGGGTATTCCTTATTATATTCTCAACATGGAAAAAAAATTCAAGGAAGAGGTTGTTGACTATTTCATTTCTGAATATATGCAGGCACGCACCCCGATTCCTTGCACGTTGTGCAACCAAAAATTAAAGTTCGATGAGATGATTCAGAAAGCCGAGTCATTTGGTGTGAACCGGGTAGCGACGGGGCATTATGCTTCTATCGTCAAGCATTCTAGTGGTAAATTTCTGGTTCGTCGAGGGCGCGACCGTTGGAAAGATCAGAGCTACTTCCTATTCAACTTGTCACAAGCTCAACTTTCCCGTCTGGAATTTCCATTGGGCGATATGGATAAAAATGAAGTGCGTGAGCGCGCCAGACAATTGGGATTGAATGTGGCCGAGAAAGCCGAGTCGCATGAAATATGTTTTATCCCAGATAACGATTATCCAAAGTTTATTGCAAAGCAATTAGACGATGGTGCATTTAAAGAAGGCGATATTGTTAACTCAAAAGGCGAGGTACTGGGAAAACATAAGGGCTATCCTGCCTTTACCATTGGTCAGCGAAAGGGATTAAACCTGGGTGGACTCAAAGAACCTCATTTCGTGACACATATAGATCCGGTTAATAATCGCATCACAGTGGGGGTTAAAAAAGAATTGGAGCGCGCAAATTGTTTTGTGGCTCAGGTCAATTGGTGTTTGGATATTGAAGAGTCGACTCGCGCCGATGTTCAGATTCGTTATCGACATCAGGGTGTTCCAGCTACGATCACAAAATTAGAAAATTCCCGCGTTCGTGTGGAATTCGACCAGCCGCAAATATCTATCGCGCCGGGCCAGTCAGCAGTTTTTTATCAAGATGATTGCGTGATCGGCGGCGGGTGGCTTGAATGAGCCAGGAAGTAATAGTAGCAGTGGAAGCTGCATTGGCAGCGGGTAAGATTCTCCGCGATCGCGCAGACGACATCGGTAAAGTTTCTTTCAAAGAATTTTATGACCCGGTAACTGAAGTCGATCTTCTTGCTGAAAAAATGGTTATTGACCGTATCAAAAAAACTTTCCCCGACCACGATATTCTTGCTGAAGAATCAGGCAATGCTGAAGGCAGTGACTCAACCAGCAAATGGATTATTGACCCGTTGGATGGAACGCTGAACTATTCTCATGGCTATCCCTGTTATTGCGTTTCAATCGCTTTAGAGCAAAAGGGCGAAGTGAAGGTGGGAGTCATTTATAATCCTTGCCTAGATGAATTGTTTGTTGCCGAAAAAGGGCAGGGCGCAATACTTAACGGCAAGCCGATCCACGTATCAACTATTCCTAAACTGCAAAAGAGTTTGCTGGTTACAGGTTTTGCGCCGCGTGTGGTGATGTCGGATAAGGACAACCTCGACCATTTCGGAAATTTTATGAAAGCCTGTCAAGCGGTGCGCCGACCCGGCTCTGCTGCCATGGATCTGGTATATACGGCGATGGGCCGTTTTGAAGGCTTCTGGGAACGTATGTTGCATCCTTGGGATGTCGCGGCGGGACTCTTAATAGTTCTCGAGGCAGGCGGTAAAGCCAGTAAATTTGATGGCAGTCCGACGAATATTTATGATCAGGAGATTCTCGTTAGCAACGGACTTGTGCATCAAGAAATGCTAGATGTACTGCAAAAAGGCCAAGTGTAATACCTCCAATGGCTCTGGCCTAAACCTTGAATAAACCTTTCTTATTTTTCCTAATTTTATTCTTGCTGGCCGGCTGCCAGTCGACTAAGGCTAAAGATTGCGCCGGGTGTGCCTATGATGCGCTCCTATGGAAAACTGCCGTCGATACTATTTCATTAGCAAACTTCCCTGAAGAAGAGTTCAATGCGGTGGTGCATTATGCTGACTTTTCAAATGCATGGGTAACAACGGGTAATGAAATTAACATTACTGCGAATTTACTTCACGAGTTATCAAAAGAACAACGAGTTGCGGTTGCGGCACATGAAATTGCGCATCTTAAAGCGGGCCATTACTTCACGAAGGTAGGTGTTTCTATTCTTACTTCGATTGGATTCTCAGTTTTAAATATTTTTGTTCCTGGCGCGGGCTTCAGTGAATATCTGGTTAAACCTGCTTTGGTAAGTGGGTTCTCGCGTTCTCAAGAATTAGAAGCAGATAAGATGGGAATTGAATATTTGAATAAGTCAGGTTATTCACCTGAATATTTTTTGCAACTCTTAGAAGTGTTTCTTAAAAATTCAGGCGATAAAACTGAAGAAACCAGCTATTTTTCCACCCACCCCACAAATGAAGAACGGATGCAGCAGATCATAAACTTAAAAAAAAATAAAGATTGACGTAGGTTATTTTCTTGTGGGTTTGTCGGGGTCAATCAGATAGGTGTAGCCGCTCAGACCTTCTTTGTAAAGATTCAGAAAGTCATCCGCCTCTTTTTGTGTGATGACACCTCGTTGTACGCAACCGATGAGGAATCCATCTATGCGTCCCGCAAGTTCATCTGCTGAGAACTGGACATAGTCGAGTACATCGGTTACATCTTCACCTTCAATAACCTGCTCGTACTTTATTGTGCCATCGTCGTTCAGAGAAACGTGAACAGTGTTGGTGTCTCCAAATAGGTTGTGCAGATCGCCTAAAATTTCCTGATAAGCCCCAGTCAGAAAAATGCAGAGAGGATAGGTTTCGCCCGGTTCCAGTGCATGAACGCGAAGTGTGCTTTCCGTTCCTCGGTTATTACCTATGAAAGTATCTATCTTGCCATCCGAATCGCATGTGATGTCTGCGAGCGTGGCATCGCGAGTGGGTTCTTCGTTCAATCGGTAAAGGGGCACTACTGGAAAGACCTGGTCAATTGCCCATGAGTCTGGAACTGACTGAAAAACTGAAAAGTTGCAGAAATATTTGTCTGCTAATCGGGTTTTTAAGCTGCGAATTTCATCGGGCATGAATTTTAAACGCGAACTCAACTTTTCTATTTTTCGGCAAATGCCCCAGAAGATTCTTTCCGACATAGCCCGACCTTCAAGAGAGATGAGCCCCATAAGAAACTGGTTCTGTGCTTCATCTTTTAAATGCACAGCATCGTGCCAGGACTCATTTAGATTTTTATTGGAGGTTGAGTTGAGAACATGGAAAATTTCTTTAACCACTTCAGGAGCATCCTCGCCGATTTCAATCGTATCGACCCATTCGGGAAAGCTTGTAACATCTAAAACATTAACTACCAGTATGGAGTGGTGAGCGGTCATGGCTCGTCCGGATTCGGAGATAATGTTCGGGTGTGGTAGGTTTTCCTTGTTGCAAATTTCTAAAAGATGATACACCACATCATTGGCATACTCCTGTACAGAGTAATTGGTGCTGGAAGCGAATGTCGAACGAGAACCGTCGTAGTCAACTCCCAATCCACCACCGACATCAATGTATTGAATGTTGCACCCGAATCGCATTAGTTCAGAGTAGAACCGTCCCACTTCCTGCAAACTGTTTTTGATGCGACGTATATTCGTGATCTGGCTGCCTAAATGGAAATGAATTAGTTTGATACAGTCGAGAATATTTTTGTCTTTGGCTATTTGCAGGGCTTCCATCAACTCGATTGAGTTCAGGCCAAATTTAGAGTGTTCTCCCGCCGAAGAAGACCAACGACCCTGGCCGGCACTCACCAGTTTGATACGTAGTCCTATATTTGGTTTTACGCCGAGCTCTTTTGATACTCTTTCTATGAGAGATAATTCGTTTAGCTTTTCAACGACAATAAAAACTTTTTTCCCCAATTTTTGGCTCATCAATGCTAGTCGTATGAAGGATTCATCTTTATACCCATTGCAGACCAGCAAAGCTTCGGGGTTATCGAGGATTGCGAGAATGGCGTGTAACTCAGGCTTAGATCCGGCTTCAAGTCCGATGTTGTAGGGTTGGCCGAACTTGACGATTTCTTCCACAACCTGTCGCTGTTGATTCACCTTTATGGGATATACTCCGTGATACTGGCCGTTATATTCGTATTCTTCAATGGCTCGCTTAAAAGAATTGGCGAGGTTAGCAATACTTGCTTTAAGGATATCCGAAAAACGGATGAGCACAGGAAGTGAATAACCCTTTGACTGGATGTCATCGACCAGATCCTTGAGGTCAATATCATACTGGTTTTGGCGGTTGGGGCGTACAACGATATTACCTTTAGAGTTAATATCAAAAAAACCTGCACCCCAGCCATTGACATTATAATGTTCGCGAGCTTCGTCAATGGTCCACTTTGGCATGGTAGAATAGTTTCCTCAAGAGGGTATTTATGCATTGTAAAAGCTAGTGCTCATTTTTTTTAAAATATATGAGGCGTAGCACTTTGACCCTATAGGTCTATTCCTATTAATACTAGAAAAAATAGTTAATTTTTATGGGGCTAAGTATGAGGAATGTTGAGTGATTGCGTAAATTTTATTCTCATTTTGGCGTGATGACAGATCTATTATTAATAGTTTAATGATGGATAATATAATGAACCTAGCTTTTAGATTTGTTGTATTGCTATATAGTTTATGGTAATTCATTATTTGGTTTTTTTTGAATTTTATAATTTCAAATCAGCCGATTTTACTTCTGCAGAATCCCCCAAATATCCATACTTGGAGGACTATCCAACTCGAGAAAAGTAATATAATTACTCTTGTCATTAGCGACTTCTTCTGAATTTATATCCAGCCCATGCAAGAATTTAACTTTTATTGATTTTGAATTCTTTACTAATTAATAATGATAAATTTTTTTGGGCTAAATAATAATTCTGTTCCCTTTACTAAGTTCAGGGTTTTGCTTTAGGTGGGCGATAGTTTTAACTAGTTAGAGACAACCCAAGGGAAACAAACATGTGTAAAAAGCTACGTCATGGATATAATAGCTTCTACTGCTGCTCGACTGACTGACACCTTTGATATGATAATAAAAAATATCGTAATAGTGAAGAGACAGATGTTAGCGATTGATAATATGAGAGGAATTATACTGCTAGTTTGGTTGCATACTATCAAATGCTAAGATTTACGGATTACGGATTATATTTCGTAATGTAACATTGGTGAGAAATAAGCATACATTGGGAACGAGGAGGTTTTGGAGGGCCACGGTTTTAGGGCTAAGAAAAAGGAGATCAATGAACAAAAATAATAAAGTGATATATTTGAAAAATAAATTAAATCGGCTCTACAAAAAACTAATCGTTAATAACCTTAAGCGAGTAGTATTTGGCCTGTATTTCTTTTTTTTTAAAGATTTAATTTTTCTTACGTTGAATACATTAGAAAAAGAGGATTGAAACAATTACAAATAAAATACCCTCTTATCTCTTTTGTTTCATTTGAAGGAATTCATCTACTTATTGATTTGGAGTCCCGGGGTTATTTTGAAGACCGCTTAATATGTGAAGGCAATTGTGAAACTGGTTTGCTGGATATCGCGCGCCATTTTATAAAGGAAAATTCTCTGGTAATCGATGTTGGAGCTAACTTAGGATTTTATAGTCTTTACTTTGCAAAAAAATATCCCACTTGTCAAGTGTATGGTTATGAACCTGTTTCTTATGTGTTCAACAGTTTTTATAGATCCCGAGAACTAAACAAGCTTTCCAATTTGCATCCCTGCAACATGGCCGTAGGGTTTACCCATGCAGAAATGGATATTTATGCTGCCTCTAAAGGTACTTACAATAAAGGCACTTCGTCAATTTAAAATAATATCGATATTAATGAAACATTTGTAACGGAAAAAATAAATATTGTCCCTCTTAACGATCATCTGAAAGACGATAGGAAGGTTTCCTTTATAAAAATTGATGTTCAGGGTTTTGAAAAAGATGTCTTGGCTGGAGCATGGAAATTGATAGAAAGAGACAGGCCGGTAGTTATATTTGAGCATGCCAATATTTATTACGAAGCACCATTTGAAGCTAGAAAATATATTTCGGATGGTTTTTGCTCATTGAATTATGATCTTTACTTAATCCGCGAAGGGCATGATATGTTTCAATACCAGTTTCTGGAGCATATTGATTTTGTGGAATCGACTGAAGTAGATGGAGATATTTTAGCTGTTCCTAAAAGCAAACCGCTTCCGATCGATATATCAATCCATCTTTAGAGTAGTTGACAGTCATCAACACTTTTTGTTAGTTTTTATATTTGCTATTTTTTCGCCAATCAAGAAGATATTATAAGAGGCGGGGCAAATATTTTTTATTAGAAGACTATTAATATTGATATATTGACTAAAAAATTATTGCTGTTTTGTGATGAAGCCAAGGCTATTGTTGTGCTTGTGTTGTCCGATTATCCTGCAACACTGAGTTTTGACTGATATCGAATCCGACCCTGCTTTATTTGAGTCTTATAAAGAGCGCATCCCTTTAGTGCTCATCAATGGTGAAGAAAGCTTTGTTTTTAATTTGCACGAAATTACTCTGCGCAAGAAGCTGAATAAAATTTTGGAGCTTTAAGAATGGTAGAAAAGATTGCCCTGACCGAACAGATGATGGAAGAAAAAATGTAAGAGATAGCGCTAGAATGGAAGACTTTTAAGAATGAGAAAGGTTTACCTTATATCGAACGGGTGCACCAGGCCTCTAAATTTATGGAGGGGATTGTTTTTTTAGGTAAGGTGGCTGAAGAAGCAGAAGCCATAACTATCATCCGGGTTTATTGTTAACTACAAACCTGTCACAATTCGCTACTGGACTCATTCAGCGATCGGTTACACCCTTGCCAATTTGTAGATGGCACAATAAATTGGCCCACTGTTTTAAGTTGTTGGCTTTTTTTCGAGGAGGGTAATAACAATAGTTGTTTCACAGCGTAAACACTCGGTAGTTCACTCATTGAAATCAGATCATCTGAATATATAATGCGGTAAGTAGCCCCTGCTCAGGGGAGAAGACAAATTTATTTTGAGTTCCGAATCTGTGCTATAAATTCTGGATTGTTCCATTGAATCAGCCATCCCATTAAGAGATAAAAAATGAAAATTGAAAAAGTTGAAGTGCAGGAAATTGCCCGTCAGTTTGGAACTCCTGTTTATGTGTACAGCCTGGAAATTCTGCGTCAATCGATAAACGAGATTAAAAAACTTTCTCCCGTCACCCGTTATGCGATGAAAGCCTCTTCTAATGTGAAAATTTTGCAGGAGATGTTGGCGAATGGAGTAAAGATTGATGCGGTGAGTGTCTACGAAGTCCAACGTGCTATACGTGCAGGCTATAACGCTGAAGATATTTGTTTTACCAGTGATGTTTTTTTCAACGCCGATGATGTGAACTATTGCCTCGATAATAATATTTATTGTAACTGTGGCACACTGGGGATGGTTGAAGAGTATGGTCAGGCTCTAGAAAAAAACGGATCAGGTTCCGCGAGAATTTCTATACGAATCAACCCTGGCGAAGGGGCAGGGCATTCTAAAAAGACCAATACGGGTGGACCTTATAGCAAGCACGGCATCTGGTATCAGAACCTGGATGAAGTGAAAAAATTATTGAAAAAATATAACCTGACTCTTTCAGGTGTGCATATGCACATCGGCTCGGGTGGCGATATGGAACATCTCAAGCGCATTACTGGAAAACTGGTTGATTTTGCCAAAGAGTTTCCTGACGTTGAGACGATCAATTTCGGCGGCGGATTACCTTATCAATATGACCCCGATGAACCGCAGGAAGATATCTCCGGTTACAAATCCATTATTGATGAACGAGCCAAGGTTCTAAAGGAACATTTTGGTCGGGACGTGGTGTGTGAAATTGAACCGGGAAGACGTTTCGTGGCCGGTTGCGGTTATTTAATCGGAGAAGTACGTTCGCTTAATCATACCTTCGATGAAGAAGGAAAGCGGATTGATTATGTGTTGACCAATGTCGGGTTCTGTCATCTGATCCGACCGATGGCTTATGGTTCGTTTCACCCTATCTGGTTTGATGGCGAAAACCTGGGGCCGGAGCAGGATCTTATTATTGCAGGGCCCGTTTGCGAATCCGGAGATGTGCTGACACAGAAAGATGAAGAGCCGGTTCCACGAAAGTTACCGATGCCGAAACCGGGTGATTGCATTGTTATAGGTGGGGCAGGTGCTTACGGTCATGTCATGTCCTCGAATTACAATTCACAGCCTCTCATTCCGGAAGTGATTGTCGATGGCGACCAGTGCACGCTGACCCGAAAACGTCAGACTCTTGATGACATCATGCAGGCTGAAATTTAGGTGCGCTAAAATAGCGGATCAATTTTTTGAGCCATTTGCAAATCAGCAAGGGTGACACCACTTACCGTATGTGTCCAATAGCGAATTGAAATACGTTTGTAATTGATGATGATGTCGGGGTGATGGTTATTCTCCTCTGCGGCCTCTGCTACCTTCCTAACAAACTCGATCCCTCCCATAAATTTTGAAGCGTGGTGTACGCGCTGAATATAAGGAACCCCTTTTTCGTTATTTCCGGTTTTCCATTCAGGTGCCATCTCTTTTAGCTTTTCTTCCAATTCTTGCTCGGTTAACGCAGTCTTTTCTACCATTACTTTTCCTCTATCAGTTCTTCGATTTTTTTTCTTAAGGTGGTTTCGTGGACTTTGAAAACGAAACTCTCTTTCCCGTTAAGACGCACCACCGGTATTCTTTCTTTATAAGATTCAAAAAGGTCAGGATCAGATTCAATATCGACCATCGTTAGTGTTGCTGTGAAATCGGGTAACACTCGTTCGATAATTTTCTTCGCATCGTCACACAGGCAACAATCTTTTTTGGTTAGAATTTCGATTTGTATTTGCATATATAAGTAAAGCTATATCTAGAAGCTTATTGATTATAGTTTGCGCTTAAAAGTTCTTACCTGTAAGACCCACGCCGAGTGGTTACATGGAGTGGGTCATGGTGGTGATGGTGCCCCAGATGATAAGACCGGCGAATGTTGCAATAAAGCCTATGAGGACTATCATTGCTAGGGGACGCTTTTTCCAATAGCGTTGTTTATTCTGGTCAACAATAGGTATGGCGACTAAAAATCCGACGATGACCGGAGGTGCCACGATCAAAAAAGGTACCCACACATTTTCCAAAGCGTATATCCAGACAAATTGCCACGGAGGCTTGGTAACTTCAAGACCAAGTATTGGCTCTTCTCCCAAGGGAGGTGAAAGGGTCAGTGCTAGCAGACAAATCAACAGGAAAATTCCTGATCCCGATCTTCTCAGATAAGCCATGTGTTTCATGAATGGTATATTTTTAGCAGGTTTCGTTGCATCTGGCAATTGAGATAGCTTGTGATATTTTATATAGAATAAATGTAGTCCGATCATCATTATAGCGATGATGGGAAGCAGAGAAATATGTGCCATATAGATTCTATTTAATAGAGGAACTCCTTGTGCAAAAGCTTCAGTGAGGGGTAAGCCGAAGACACCCATTTGATCTGCCACCCAAAGAAAATGTGCTAGTGCTTCATAGGCTTCCTGATCCCATTTAAGAACAGTGCCGGTAAATAATAGAGTGACCATCATCAGCATTATTCCAATTCCAATCAGCCAATTGATCTCGCGCGGATTTTTATAAGATGCCGTGAAGAACACTCGGATGACGTGCAGTGTCATGGTGACCGTTAATACCTCTCCAGCCCAGAAATGGATACCGCGCAGGAACCAGCCTAAATAAACCTGATCGGTAAGATATTGCAGACTTCGATTAGCTCTTTCTGGATCGGGAATGAAAAATTGTGCCAGTAGGATGCCGCTGATTAACAGAAGCCCGAAGGACGATAAGGTCATCCCACCTAGGGAATATTTTATGGAGTTGGAGTGTTCGGGAATGTCGTAATCGAGTAGATGGATGCCTAGCCGGTCTTGTAAAATTTTTGTAAGTCCGTTGGCCATGCGTTACTCTCCCGGTCGAATGAAGGTTAGTCCGGCAAAAAGGAGACCGGCGCACAATGTTATGCCTGCTGCGATTCCGTAACCTTTGCTCGATGTTTCCACTGCTTTTATCTTAGCCGATTCCACTTCAGGCATTTTGTGGTCTGCATTTTCGTTGTGGCTGCCTTCCGTTTTCATGGATTCATTTGCGGCAGGTTTGTCGGAAACAACTTCGTCTTGCATGAAAAGGTCAGAAGGTGAGAACAATCCAGAACCGCCAAAAGGGTCCGACTCTTTTTCTTCAGTGGCATACATGGGGTCGGAGGATTCTGCGATTGGAACGGGTGGAGATTCTTCTTTATGCCCACTATGGGCAATCGCATTTTGTGCGACAAAAATAAAGATAGCTGCGGTCAACAAAGAGAATAGTTTCATAATCAGCTTCCCAATATCATTTGAGTGAAAGCTTCCAGTGTTTCATCGTTGGCCCAGTCTCGTGGACCAATGGCTTTGTGTCGGATGAGCCCTTCTCGGTCAACGATAAATGTTTCTGGCACACCGGTGGTTTTATAAACTCGTTTTGCAATTATACTTTCTGGGTCCAGTAATACAGGAAAGGTCAGGTTGAATTTTTTCATAAAAGGTTCGATCAGGGTCTGATCCTTATCGACACTTATAGTGAGCATTTGAAATCCATGATCCTTGAACTTGCGGTACAGCTTTTCCATGGAAGGCATTTCGACTTCGCAGGTGCCGCACCATGTGGCCCAAAAATTTATAAACACCACCTTACCTCGGTAGTCTGAAAGTTTTACTTTTCCACCGGCTAAAGTTGGCAACTCAAATTCGGGGGATATAAATGCCTCAGCCGGATATTCGGTTTCGAAGGGTTTTAATTCCACCTTGTTGAGGGACACCACGAATACCGATAAAAGTGCAGCTACCAAAAAGGTGTAAGGAATATAAATGCTGATAGGTTTGTCTTGCGCTACGTTTTGCATTTTTTTATTTTACTCGTAGTTTTGAAAAAATTACCCTGGTTCCTCAGCTTCAATTAGGAAAAAAACAGAAATATTTTTTTGTAATTGCTCAGGTTCGGCGAAAGGGGCGATAGAATTTTTTGTCTACAGCAATAACAATTTCGTCCAGGGTTTTGCCTTGATTGTATAAGTCGTAGGCGTAAAAAACTTCATTCAGGCAAATATCGCATTTAGAACCGTGCTTGTTAGTGTAGCAGGTCAATAATGTTTTATGGTTGTGATTTTTTTTGCAGTAGCAGTAGCAAAACAAACTATCGAGTACTTTCGGTATCTCGGCTGCAATTCGATAAGCCTCTGCCACTTCTCCTGTAAAAACGGCATCGGTTAAAATTGGACGAGTCTCGATTAAAAGTCCTGTCGCTGGTGCTACAGGCTGAACTTTTACCGAAGGTTTGGTGCCAACATACACTCCTGCCACAACCACGCAGATAAAAACAGCCATAGCTAGGGTAAAGATACGTTTTTTAGTTTTATTAGATGTGTTTTTACCTGATTTCTTTTTAGCCATTTTCTACAATATGCTCTGATGGTGAGTTAGTATTTACTCTTTCTAATTATATGGACTGCTACCTCTCGATTCAACTAAAACCCTCTGTCTCTTGCGGGGAGGTAATGTTAGCGAACTAATAGTAAAAAACTTAAAAAATCTATTTCAGCTTTACAGGAATAGACCCATCACCTGCGGTAGTTCGCCGCTAGCGGATGGCTTGGTACCATTTTGTTAGGATGCGAGGTGGGAACCCAAGCTCGAACAAGGTCGCGATGAGGATGTTTCTTAAAGTCGTGAACCAAATGCCTTCCTTCATCCATCTGCGTGGTGATGTAAGAGCTTTTTCCTTGAGAAGAATTACCGGCCCCAATTTCCTCAGCCGTTTGAAGAAGTCGATATCCTCACAAATGGGGAACTCGGTAAATCCGTTCATTTGTTGAAATGTTGAATTTTTCACGAAGAAAGCCTGATCTCCATAAGCCATCCCCAAATATTTCGAACGCAGGTTTGCCAACCGGGTGATCAGCCGTAAAGACCATTTATCAGAATCAATGCAAAGCGAAAAGGCACCGCCGATTTTGTCAGAACTTTTCAAGGAACACAGCATCTTTTCGAAGCTGGCCAGCTCAATGCGACTGTCGGCATGCAGGAAAAGGAAAATATCTCCAGTGGCAATTTGCGCCCCCGAATTCATTTGTAGCGCTCGACCAGCAGGACTATATACTACATGTTTGGTGAATTTTTTAGCAATTTCCAAAGTGTTGTCATCGCTTCCGCCATCGCTGACAACTAGCTCGTGCGGGCAGAGTTGTTGTATTTGCGTCAGTGTTTCTTTTAAACCCTGAGCTTCGTTGAAGGTGGGAACAATGATTGAAACTTTCAATAAACTATCCATTTATCGCCAATATATTATAGAATGGGTGGACATTAAACTCATTATCTTTAACGCCGGCGGTTATGTTAGCGCATTTTATAGACTCTAGATCATTCCAGTGCGGTTATTTTCAAGACCGTCAGTCTCTTTTTGAAGAATATCTTCTAGAAGATGTGTCTGAGACGGAGTTCGAATATCTATTGGCGCATGGTATGCGTCATTTTGGTGATTACTTTTTTCGTCCCCGTTGTCAGAATTGCTACCTGTGTATTCCTATCCGCGTGCGTATCAACGAATTTAAAATGACGCGTAACCAGAAACGCGCGTTGAAATCTTGCGAAGATATCAAAATGAAAATCGGTGACCCGGTTTATACAGAAGAAAAGTTCAGACTTTACTTAACGCATAAAGAAAGATTTAACTCTTTGCAGGACGATGTAGAAGACGAGCAAAACTTTCGCATGTCATTTTATGTCAACACTCCGTTCGGCATTGAGTTTGAATACTATCAAGATGGGAAGTTAGTCGGCGTGGCCTTGGGCGATAAAACTTCTAAATCGTTTTCTGCGATCTATACTTTCTATGAAGTGCCTAATAAGAGGATGAGTCTCGGCACCTACAGCGTATTAAAGCAAATTGAGTTTGCCCGCCAGTCTGGAATGAAATATTTTTATCTAGGCTATTATATCGCCGAAAATGCTTCCCTCACATACAAGTCGAGTTTCCGCCCTAATGAAGTTTATATGGGGAGAGAATGGCGGCGGTTTAGAAATGCTGCGGGGGATTACCTGATTTCCAAAAAACGGTTGCAATGGAAAAATTCCGACCTACTCGTCAAAGCCGCCTCCACCACCATAAACCCAGACTAGCTCCCAGCGTACCCGCTGGACTCTATAGGTCTATTCCCGTAAAGCGAACGTTCGCTTGAAAGCTTCTAGAAATAGTTTTTGGTTTTTGTTGTCGATGGAATGAATCTCTACCCAGAAGCTCAAGCGCACTTGTTTCGCAGTAAAAAGAATAGACCTATCACCCCCGTCCCTGTAAGGGACTTAGAGGATGTCGGTGAAGACTAGGACCATCCAGATGACTAGAAGCACGTTGAAAACCACTCCTACGTGGAAGAAGACGTTGAAAAATTTAGAATGGCCGTACTCATATTCTTCTTCTTTATTCTCTGTCATAATCAGTCAGTCCATTACCAGGGTGGTCAAACGTTTGGCAAGCTCCGAGCCGCGAATCACTTTTCTTATCGGGCGCTCTATATAATTAAGACTCATATAAAGCCGTTCGAGTTTCATAAAAGTTTGCGAATCTGCAATGGCTTGCCCACCTTCATCGCGTATTTCGTTTCTCCAGATACTCAACGCAATCAGATTTTTAAAATAAGGTGAGTTGGAAATCGCAATAGCACCGGCATTGCCCATTTTATTGGAACACAAATATAGTTTTTCAAGCTCCGCCAGATATTTGCTTGCGGCCAGCGCTTCTATACCTTCATCACCAATATCCGTGCTATCAAGATGCAAGGCTTTCAAGCTCGGCCACTTATCGGATGCGGAAATGGAACGCGCACCTTCCGGCCCGATCGGATTCGAATCGAGAAAAATAATTTCCAAATTTTGAAGATTGGGAGAATCGGCTAAAGCGGCGACGCCTGCCGGGCCAATATTATTTGCTTCGAACATGATACATTTCAAATTCTTCATCAGGTCAGCTTTGGCTAGAGTTTTTGCTTCTTCATCGCCAATAATATTATGGTTGAGGTAGAGTGATCGTAGTCTCGTCAAACATTTTACTTGAGAAAGAACCTCGATGGCCTCCCCGCAAAGTTGGTTCTGACTGAGATAAAGTTGCTCTACTCCAGACAAATCTTTACTCGCCGCCAAAAGACGCAACTCTTCGATGCCGATATTTTTATCTTCCAAATCTAAAAGCTTACCATCGTCAACGAGGTTCGCTGATATGGTCTGTTTATAGCTTACATCGTCCATTGAGAAGCGTCCCGGAATTATTGTTTTTGAAGGGGTACTCTAATGGATTTTATTTAAAAGATCAAATAGGAGATTCGTTTATAATGAGTAGAGCCATATGAATTTTATATAGGGGACAAAATGATTATAGGAATCCCAAAAGAGAGTAAAACCGATGAATACCGGGTCTCCATGACCCCCGCAGGCGTGCACGACCTGATCGCAAACGGACACAAAGTGCTGGTGGAAAAGTTGGCAGGAGATGGCAGTGGCATCCCAGACCAAGATTATCTTGAGCAGGGAGCCAAAATCGTCTCACAGCAAGAGGTTTTTGAGCAGGTAGAAATGATCGTCAAGGTAAAAGAACCCATTGCCGAAGAGTTTCCCCTACTTCGCGAAGGGCAAATCCTCTATACCTATTTGCATTTAGCCCCGGCTCCCGAATTAACCCAGGCCTTGCTTGATAAAAAAATTATAGGCATCGCTTACGAAACCGTGCAGTTACCAGATAAGTCCCTGCCGTTACTCATTCCCATGAGTGAAGTGGCAGGAAGGATGTCGATTCACGAAGGTTCGAAATATCTCGAACGCGAGAATGGTGGACGCGGCATTTTACTTGGCGGCGTGCCCGGCGTTGACCCCGGTCATGTGGTCATTGTCGGCGGCGGCATTGTGGGAGCCAACGCGGCAAAAATGGCTATCGGTACCGGAGCATCGGTGACGTTGCTCGATGTCAACTTACCGCGATTACGTTATCTCGATGACATTCACGGTAGCCAACTGAAAACTTTGATGTCGAACAAATTTAATTTGATTGAGTCTTTGCGCACAGCAGACCTGGTCATTGGTGCGGTATTGATACCCGGTGCGCGCGCACCTCAACTCATCACCCGCGATATGCTAAAGGAAATGCAAGCGGGGTCGGTGATCGTCGATGTCGGCATTGATCAAGGTGGAATGTTAGAGACCTCGCGACCGACCACACATAGCAATCCGATTTTTGAAGAAGAAGGCGTGGTGCATTATTGCGTTTCCAATATGCCCGGTGCTTTGGCACGGACATCTACTTTTGCGCTCACCAATGCTACATTCCCTTATGCTCTAAAAATTGCAAATAAGGGATATAAAAAAGCCATGACCGACGATCCAACACTGAAAGGCGGACTCAATGTTTGCCTCGGCTCCATCACCCACCCAGCCGTGGCAACCGCACTTGATAAAGAATATGTTGAGCCAGAGATTTTTTTGTGAGGATAAAAAGTTCAGGGAATTTATAGTCAATAACGGGGTTGGGGTAGATGGATATATTGATTTTCTGAGCTCAATCTAAGGATTTCCCTAGTTTTACTTCTATCGGAATTTGTATTCCCTTGAATCCATTCGCCGCTGGTGTTTGAAGTTTCCTAGCCACTACTCTAAAAAGTTACGTAAACAGCAAGGTCGATTGGGTGACCTGTGGTATCTGGATGAGGTATTCGTCTCTATTGGAGGAAAGCGCCAGTACCTATGGCGTGCAGTTGACCAAGATGGAGATACCATTGATGTTATGGTTCAGAGCCGAAGAAATAAACGAGCCGCATTTCGGTTTTTCAGGAAGTTGTTCAAAAGGCAGGGGTCTCTTCCCTGGAAAGTAATGACGTATAAATTGAGAAGTTATTCCTTCGCTTTGCGTGAGATAGCACCATCCCAAATCCATATCACAAATCAATATGCGAACAATCGAGCAGAGGTTTCGCATGAACCGACAAGACAACAGGAGCGGCAGATGCGAAGATTCAAATCACCAGGCCAAGCCCAACGTTTTCTTTCATTCCATGGTTTATTCTTTAAAAGTGAAACATTAATAGTTTCCATTAGTTAATAGCGCGCATGGGTCTAGGTAATGCGTTGTTACCATTTGTGCCACCAAGAGTTGATCCTGCGTTCGTGTTACCTCCTAGTGTTGAATTCTGCATATCTCCAATAAACTCCATAGCAAACCCTGTACCGCTTAATTCACTGTAAACAGATCCCCACATTGAAAGCTTCGACAAACTATCAAACTTGTAAGTGTTTCCAACTTTAACCGACCTTAAACCCGCAGGTAGACTTGGACGTTCACTCACTGTCGTTGCTCTTACTTGTCCAAACTGAGCTGAATCAACAGTCAGGATAAAATGTGTATTTGAATTCATAAAAGATGGGTTTTGAATATTCATTGTTGGATGGCTTTGGTTCACCACAAATATTCGGTGAGTTTCACCCGCATCTATTGTGAACATAGAGGCTCGACCTGCAGCGTTATTTACAGTCGTTGTCATATCAATCACCTCTATAACCAAACCGATTTGGGTCAATGCACTGTCCAGTGAAGGATGAGTGACACCGATGAAAGTGTAGCTTTCATTTGGGATAACCTGTGCGTAAGGTGAAATAGCTAACCGTGAACTGTATCGGGTATTATCAGCTCTCCCGTACCGGGAAGGAAAAAGATTAGTATCATCGTCAATAATACTGAAGGTATGAGTTTTGTTGCTGGATGTAACAAATATTGCTTCTGTAGGACTTGATAAGGTGATGGTAATAGTTTCTGCAGCCCTTTCCGCAACGGTATCATTCACAATAGTGAAACTGATATTTTGCGATGTTGTTCCAGCACTGAATGATAGGGTGCCACTTGCTAGGGTGTAGTCGACTCCACTTCCTGTTGCCGTGCTTGTTACACTATAGTTAATGGTTACTGTTGAGGAAGATGTTTTAGAGAGAGTGACTGGGATGGTGACTGAGGTTGTACTTTCACTTTGGCTGGAGGTGGTATCGCTGAAAGTAATTGAGGGGAAGGCACCGCTACTTAAGAAAACAAAGGCACTGCCGGAATCCGTTTCAGAATTGTTGTCATCTCGAAAGGCACTAACAATAACATCGCTTGTTCCATCACCGTTGAAGTCACCGGCAGAGGCTACGGAATCACCAGCTTGGGCATCATCAGCATTACTTTGGACATCAAGAATGATTACATTGGCATCGGCATACGCTCGCTTGGTACCGGTGATGCCACCAAAGAAAATAAAGGCACTGCCGGAGTACTGGTAGCGTTATTGTCATCTTGATAGGCACTAACAATAACATCGCTTGTTCCATCACCGTTGAAGTCACCGGCAGAGGCTAAGGGATAACCAAATCTATCACCGGCACTTTGTCCGTTTAGAATGACATTGGCATCGGCATCGGCAGTTTTGGTACCCGTGATACCGCCAAAGAAAATAAAGGCACTGCCGGAAGCACTTAAAGAGTTATTGTCATCATATGGAGCACCAACAATCACATCATCTTTTCCATCGCCGTTGAAGTCTCCGGCTGAGGAAACAGAGACACCAAAATTATCATTAGCACTTTGCCCATCAATAATAACATCGGCATCGGCATCTGCTGTTAGTGTTGGATCAACCCAAAGAGGAAACCTAATGTCCATCTCTGGATTGATCATTAACTTTAATTCGTTATTGGAAACCTCGTAACGAATACCCTTGGTTAATGTTTTAAAGTTTCCATCTATATATTCCGGTCGGGGTATGACAAAAAGGGTCTTATCAATAGGCTCTTTAGAAAGAGGCTGGTTTCTTTTATCTAAAAACCTGCTGATTCTACTTTGCATTCCGTTGTCTACAATCTGGGCAATTTTTTCTGCAGGGTTTCTTGAATGAACAAGACGTACATTGCCATTATGTTCTAAAGAAAGATTAACTCCCTCGAATCTCCAGCGGATAACTTCTCCATCAGTATTGAGTGACTCTTTTGTAGGAACATAAACAAACTCTCTTAATTCTTTACTGTCGGTATCATAGCGGTAAAGAATATCTCTACCCTTTCCCCTATAAACAAGATAACGCCCAACAAGCTCACCTCTATAAGTTCCTCCAGATGATAAATACTGTTTAACCGTTTTATTTCTTGTCCTGATTTTTATAGGTGATCTAGAGTTTAAGACAGGAGGAAAGAAGATACGGGTATTGCCTCCAATGTTGACTCTTAAAGAGAACCCATCCTTACTCTTAATAAAAGGACTCTCATCCTCCCAGTCAGGATCAAAAGCAAAAACATTCTTAGAATCAAAGGCTCT
>Ga0115000_10001523_pt1 | contig 20486 bp, 13 predicted proteins | sample ArcticOcean_MG_C_6_FD_89690 | JGI IMG/M metagenome (GOLD analysis project Ga0115000, IMG submission 89690) | Marine microbial communities from western Arctic Ocean - ArcticOcean_MG_CB8_128 | ecosystem: Environmental > Aquatic > Marine > Oceanic | place: Arctic Ocean: Canada Basin | collected... | reverse complement strand
TTCAGCAAATAAAGATGTTAGCATTCCTGATCCAATTAAAATGCCGGCAAATAGTGGGATTGTTTTTCTTAGTTTCATTTTATTATTCTCGATTTAAAACCATCTAATGGTTAGCTTATAGTCTTTAAAGAATCAGAAAAAGTTACAGATAAAACTTTTTAAAAGACTTATTTATAACCCCAAGTCATCAATTATTGTTCACTGTTTATGCATCAAGTTCATTTCCTTCTCTGAATACGGTAGGGGAATATGATCAATCAATGAGTTTCCGGCTTTGTTTGTAAAAAGCACATAGAATCCCACGCTAAAATAGGAATAATTTATTGATAATATCAGTGGCTACTTTTTTTTGGCCAAAAATTGTAGTTTTAACTCTCATAAAAATAAAGTTAATGTTGAGTTCATCCGCTCTCATTTTGCCAAACCCATTCAGCTGAAAATACTAGCTTTCACTTATTGTGTTATGTGCACATAACGAATTCCTTGGTCCATATACAATCTTTAGCACAGCAACTTTAAGACATTTCCAAAAGGAATGATTCGACCTGTTTCAAAGTTGGTAATGCCTCTCGGTTCCCGGCAGTACAACACTTGAGTGCCGCCGCTGCCGAAGCAAAACGCAATCGTCGTTCCGGACCCCATTCCCTAAACGCCCCATAAATCATCGCCCCAGAGAACACGTCTCCAGCTCCATTCGTGTCTACTGCTTGTATTGAGAATGCACGTTGATACTTCATGCCGTCCACTCCGATCAACCACGCGCCAGCATCACCATTAGTCACAGTTACCTCAGATGCGCCCATCTCGATCAACCTACGCCCGGCCTTCTCAACCTCTTCTCCCGGGTAAAGAGTTTCTAACAATCGCAAAGGGCAGTTCACCCAGTCGACCAATCCCACCAAGATCTTCAAGTCGGGTTTTGGTGATCCCAAATCAACAGATATTTTCCCACCAACAGCTTTCATTTGCCGTGCAGCTTCAATCGCAGCCTCTGTCGACCAACCATCCAAATGCAATGCGTGATAGGCTGCCCAATTAACACCCTCCAACTCCTCTGATTCCACCAAATGGCTCCCCCTATATGCAGCAATACTCCTACGCCCGGTCTCTTCCTCCACCCATACATGCGCAAACCCGGATCGTACCTCGGGTGAAACTAATGCCGATCCCGTGCTAACTCCCGATCGACTCAAATCTAACTCAATCATCTCGCCCCATTCATCCGTTGACCACTTGCCTATAAAGCTAGTCTCAGCTCCAAACCGAGATAACAAAGCCAAAGACGTCGGCACTGGCCCCCCTACTTGATAAGAATCCGAAAGAACTTCTGCTTTCGTATCAGGCTCAGGAAGCCGCTGCAACCGCACTTGATGATCTACGACGATCGTACCTAAGCCCAAAATTGAGAATTTCATTTTAGATTACTCCTCCTATTTCACACGATAGAATTGTTTCGGGAAAAGCGATTCAAGCCAATTAGACAATTCTGCTGAGTTTTCCGTCGGCTCGATCTTCACTAATTTAGTCATATTTTAACGACCATTAATTTTTCAATAAAATATTTGAGACTTTTTTAGCATTAATGAAAACAGTCTAAAAACTTGTAAGAACGCTTGGCCAAGGGCAGAGTAACTGGTTTACGTAAATGCATAAGAATCTCATGCTGCTTCGCTTTACACAAGCGTCTTTTACCGTTGTTCTCCTAATGACAACGCTTAGCCAAGCCCACTCGGGCTCTCCCGCAAACCGACTGGCCTACCTTGATGGAGAAGACCCCTTTCATGTTGGGCTCACGTTCCCGAAATTGACCACGCCGCAGTGGGTTGGTGAAAAAGGCGTTGAGGCCGTTGTGACCCTTGGCATTGACGATATGCGCGACCCCAAAATCTACGAGTCGTTCTGCCGCCCCATCCTGAACCGGCTCAAGCAAATCGATGGACGCGCCCCGATCAGTATCTTTTGTAATACCATCACTCCAAGTGAACCCCTTCTGCAGCAATGGTTCAGTGACGGACTTAGCATCGAGGTTCACACGCTCACTCATCCCTGCCCCATTTTGGCCAAGGGCAACTTCACGGCGGCAGCCAATACCTACCACGGCGGCGTGGACCTGATGAACCACATCCCCAACAACCTGCCGGTCGCCTTCCGCACGCCGTGTTGCGACTCCCAAAACACGCCCAGCCCACGCGTGTTTTCCGAGTTGTTGATGCGCAACAATCCTGCCGGACAATTTCTCGAGATGGACAGTTCCGTGTTCAATATTTTCACTCAAGCCGACCCGGTGCTGCCCTCCAACCTCGTCACCGATTTGGACGGCAAACCCAAGTTTGAAAAATACGTTCCGTTCGACTCGTACGTCGTCACGATCGAAAACTACCCCTACCCATACGCCATAGGCAGCAGGATTTGGGAGATGCCGTGCATGGTTCCTAGCGATTGGGAAGCACAGCACCTCCACGGGCCAAGCAACCCGGTGACAGTCAGGGACTGGGAAGCCGCCATCGACGCCACCGTCCTCAAGCAGGGCATTTTCAACTTTGTCTTTCACCCACACGGTTGGGTCAAAACCACTCAAATGATTGAGTGGATCGATCACATCACCGCCAAGCACGGCAGCAGTGTGAAGTTCCTCAGTTTTCACGAGGCCCGCGAACGACTCACGAATAACCTTCTCGGAGGCCAAGCGCTTCGCGCCGACAACGGACAAGACAACGGCATCCGGTTGCTCGACCTCAATAACGACGGCTTCATGGACGCAGTAATCGGCAATGAACACTTGCGGCAAACCCGCGTTTGGGATCCGCAGGCCAAGCGCTGGAAAACCACAACGTTCCCGGTGCAACTCGTGCAGATCGCCACCGACGGAACCCGCACCGACGCCGGAATCCGATTCGGCATCCTGCAGCCAAGCGACAACGCCTCGTTCTTCATCAGCAACAATCACGAGAAAGGCATCTGGCATTTCGACGGTGAAACATGGATCGAGGATCCCGCGATGCTGCGCGGGCTTGGCCAATCGCTCAAAACCGTCGACACCACTCGCGACAATGGCGTTCGCCTGCGCGACACGGACAACGATGGCATCTGCGAAATCATTGTCGGCAACCCGGACACCCAGGCCGTTCTCAAATGGGTGCCGTCACGCAAGCAGTGGCAACCGGCGACATTCAATCTCCCGCCGGGTGTCACGATCGTCCGGCAGGACGGCAGCGACAACGGCACCCGGTTTGTCGATATCAACGAGGACGGTTTTCTCGACGTCATCCAGTCCAATGAATCACGTTACTCACTGAACATTTACATCCCACAACCGATCGACGGCTGGAATATCGGCTGGCCGCGTGAAGTCATGGCCGGTCCACGAAGTGACTCGAATGCCATCCCGATGATCGTACGAGGCGGAGCGCACAACAATAATGGAGCTTGGTTTCATTCGCGGCATTTATGGATTCAAAACGAGGATACGGCACATCTGCCTAATCTTGTTGACCGCCGCTCGTATGACAACCTGCTGAGGGGTGCACTACCACTGCCAAAGTCCCCGCAGGAATCACTCCGGTCGATAAAACTGCTCCCCGGCTACCAGATCGAGTTGATGGTCGCTGAACCGCTGGTGGCGGATCCGGTAGCCTTCGATTGGGATGCAGGAGGGCGGTTGTGGGTCGCCGAGATGGCCGACTACCCACTAGGCCTCGACGGCAAAGGGCAACACGGAGGGCGCGTTCGCTGGCTGGAGGATCGTGATAATGACGGCCGCTACGACCACTCCACTGTTTTTCTCGATGGCCTGCCCTTCCCCAACGGTGTCATGCCGTGGCGCGACGGCGTCCTCATCAGCGCCACCCCAGACATCCTTTTCGCACGCGACACAAATGGCGACGGCAAGGCCAACGAAACCCGCGTGCTCTTCACCGGCTTTCATGAGGGAAACCAACAGCACCGAATGAACGGATTCGAGTATGGACTCGACAATTGGGTGTACTGTGCCAACGGCGACAGCGGCGGGATTGTCACCTCGCCCGGCACCGGCTTGTCGGTGAACATTCGTGGCCGGGACTTTCGGTTCCGCCCTGACACGCTCCGATTCCAGACTCAAACCGGCCAGACCCAGTATGGACGTCGCCGCGACGACTGGGGCAACTGGTTCGGCAACAACAACCCCAGTCTCGGTTGGCACTACACCCACCCTGAGCATTACCTGCGCCGCAACCCGCACTTTATCGCGCCCTCTTCCCGAAAGTCGCTTGGGAACTACGACCGCTCCCACCAGATCAATGGCATCAGCCGACCGTTGCAACGTTTCAATGGCGTGGGCACATTCCAGCATATCACGGCCGCTAACAGCCCCACGCCGTACCGCGACAACCTGTTCGGCGAAGGGTCGGCCCGGCACCTGTTCATCAGCGCACCGGCCTACAACGTAGTGCGCCGCGAACTACTACAGCCTAGCGGAGTCAGCTTCACCAGCAGCCGTCCCGAGGGCGCCGACGGTCCGGAATTCCTGGCCTCGAGTGATGCGTGGTTCCGCCCAATCACCCTCCGGACCGGGCCGGACGGGGCGCTCTGGATCGCCGACTTTTACCGCCTCGTGCTCGAGCACCCGCAATGGATTCCCAACGACGTAGAAGAACGGATCGACCTTCGTTCCGGCTCGGACCGTGGACGGATTTACCGGATTTACCCGGACGGCACGACGCCAAGGTCAATCCCCAATCTTGCCAGCAAAACCACCAGCCAACTCGTCGCCGCACTCGACAGCCCAAACGGTTGGCAACGAGACACCGCTCAGCAGTTGCTCGTCCGGCAAAACCACAAATCCGCACCCAAGCACCTGACCAAGCTACTGCAATCCAGCACCAACCCGAAGGCACGATTGCACGCACTCTGCACACTCGAGGGTCTTGACCAATTGCGTGCAGAACACGCCGTTGCCGGCATGAGCGACCACCATCCCGGCGTCCGCGAACACGCCATCCGCGTCAGCGAGCCCCTGCTACGCTCCGGCCCAGACGATGCGCTTCAGCAAGCACTACGACGCCTGATTGACGACACCGAAATTCGCGTCCGCCGCCAACTCGCCTTCTCTCTTGGTGAATGGGACTCGCCCACCGCCGGCGAGTTGCTCGGACACTTGGCCAAGGCCTCCGCCGGTCAACCCAACTTGCAAGCCGCCATCGCCTCATCCGCTGTCGGGCATTCCACCCAAATTCTCGATCCGTTACTTGCTCAACACCAAGCCGGCGGAACCACCAAGCTGATGACCGCCATGCTGCGCTTGGCCGCAATCGAAGCTGAATCCGTTGATGTTAAAAAACTGCTTCTCAGTTTGACTCGGGATGCGACAGAATTGGAGCCGTGGCGTATGGAGGGATTGTCCGGGCTACTGTCCCATGCCCAAAAGCGGCAGTTGCCGCTGGACGAACTGTTGAATAACGCGAACATTGAGAAAACTGTCCGGGCAATGGTAGGAAATGCCAGGGCAAAACCAAGAGACCGGGCCGCTGCGCTCGAGCTGCTTTGCAGTTTGCCCGGCGAACGGAGGGAACTCGAATCGCTGCTCGCCGGGCAACTCACCGCCAACGCGCCGAGAGAGTTGTTCGAGGTCGGCATGGAGGAACTGGCCAAGCGCGACCCGTCGGCAACGGTGCTTTTGGACAACTGGAAAAGTTATTCGCCCAGCCGTAAAAACCGGGTGCTCCAGCAGTTGATCGGAGGTAATCGCTCCGCCCACAGCCTCCTCGCCGCCATCGAGAGCAAACAAATATCCGCCAATGAAATCGGCCCGGTTTTCCGTCAGTTTCTCACCACGCATCGGGATGCAAAAATCCAAAACCAAGCGCTCGAACTGCTTGGCCATCAAGTAAGCGGGCGAGACGAGCTCGTGGCTCAGCGCTTGGCCAAGGTCACCCCCCTCACCGGCTTGGCCTCCAGCGGCGAGACGCTTTTCGCCACACATTGCGCCGCCTGCCACAACCTGGGCGGTAACGGCAACGCCGCCGGCCCCAACCTCGCCTCGCTAGGCGATAAGACGCCGCGCGCGCTGCTCACCGCGATTCTTAACCCCAACAAGGCTGTCGAGGATCAGTTCGTGATTTACGCCGTCACCACGCGGGAGGGAGCGGGGCTCGCTGGCATGATCACCGGCGAGAGCGCCAACAGCATCACGCTGATGGACTTGACCGGGCAACAACGGCAACTGCTCCGCACCAACATCGCCACCCTCTCGAGCCTTGGCCGTTCACTCATGCCGGAAGGACTCGAACTGGTTTTAAGTGATCAGGATTTGGCTGACTTGGTCGCCCACATCACATCGACCGGCACACCGCCGAAGCGCCAGCCCGGCAACACTCCCGCGCTCGTCAAGACCGGCAACGACGGGGCGCTGCTCCTGACTGCAGCCAGCGCGGAGATTTACGGCGATACACTTTTGTTCGAGGAGCGATACGGCAATCTCGGTTTTTGGCGGTCAACCAACGACAAGGCGGCGTGGACGCTCAACGCGAAAGCGGCCGGTGAGTACGAGGTGCACTTCGACTGGGCACGAGACGGCGCGAGCACGGCGAACCATTTGCGGCTGCAGATTGGCTCCGCCGAGTTGCTTGCGCCAGTCAGCGGCACCGACACTTGGGACGACTATCGCGAAAGGAACCTCGGCTCAATCCGACTTGAAAAAGGTCGGCAACGCGCCGTCATCCGGCCCGCCGGTGAGTTGGACGGTTTCCTGTTCGACCTGAAATCCATCCGCCTTGTGCCCAAGGACTAACCTCCGCTTGGCCAAGCGATTCAGTTGGATTTCTCGATGCCTTTGAAACGCACCGTGCGCGTGTCCATCTCGTGGCCGGTTGGCTTGGCCAAGCTCCCGTACAGGTCCGGCCGCCGCGACTGAATCCAGCGCATGCCGACGTTCATCGTCAACTGCTCCGCCTCGAGGTCGGCGATAATCATTTTGTCGTCGGCCACCCACGTTTCCGAGAGAATTTCGCCATACGGGTTGAGCACCATCGCGTTGCCGGTTCGCACTTCATCCCCATCGATGCCGACGCCGTTGCTGAAGATCAGGAACATTCCGTTGTCATGCGCCCGCGACGGCAGCCAGCGCAGCAACCACTCGCGGCCTTTCGATCCGTAAAATTCGGCCTCTATAGCCTCTGGATTTTCACGACGCGCGTGCCACAACGCCTGGTCGATCACGCCCATGCAGCGCGGGCTTGGGGTTCGGCAGCCTCCGGTTTGGTGCGGGGCGATCAATATCTCAGCCCCTTTGAGCGCCACGATGCGGGTATTCTCGAACAGGTTATTGTCGTAGCAAATCAGGATCGCCGCTCGACTGCCGTTGGGCAGATCGAACACCGTGAACTCACTGCCGCTGGCGATATGTTCGTTGACGAAGGCATGCAGCTTTCGGTGACACACCGTCCGCCCGTCCGGCATCGCCACGACGTAACTGTTGAACATCTCGCCCCCCTCACTGATCTCGAGCAGACCGGCGCCCAAGCTCAGGTTGTGCTGTTTGGCCAAGCGTAGTAACTCCTGGGTCGTCACTCCGTTTGGAACCGACTCGGACAGTTCCAGCAACTCGTCACGGCTTAAGTCACGCAGAAACCAATAGCCGGTAACGCACATCTCCGGGAACACCACCAACTCGACGCCCTGCTCCGCTGCCTCGGCGGTGAAGCGCCGCACCTTGTCGAGATTCGACTGCTTGTCACCGGGCGCATGCTCGAATTGAACGGAGGCAACCTTGGTGTCCTTCATCAAAATCGTTTTTTATTAGTGGGTAGTTGGAAAAATTGGAAAACCACAATATTCATGACCGATTTAACATCGAAACGTTCAAAAGTGGAACGAAAACAGTAGCGATATGGTTGCTGGGATTGGCAGGCTTAAAAATGAAATCTTGTACCACGAGATACTTGGACTTCCAGACGATCAAGTACTTACCCAAGGCCGCTATGCGGTTGCCTCCTGGGTGCGTCGGTGTTTCAATCGTGGCGATGTCAATCAGAATCAAAACCTCTCGAATGTTGCTCTCAGTCGCCGCCTTGGCTGCCTTTGCCCATGTCCAAGTGCGAGCGGAGCAGACGCTGCCCAACATTCTCTGGATCACCAGCGAAGACAACGGCCCGCATCTTGGCTGCTACGGCGACACTTACGCCGTCACGCCCAACCTCGATCGCTTTGCCAAGCGTAGCCTGCTCTATACCAAGGCCAGTTCAACCGCGCCGGTCTGCGCCCCAGCCCGCACAACGATCATCTCCGGCATCTACCCACCGGCCACCGGCTCGGAGCATATGCGCAGCATGACCCGCCTGCCGGGCAACTTCAAAATGTACCCCGCCTACCTCCGCGAACTCGGCTACTACTGCACAAACAATTCCAAGGAGGATTACAACCTGGAAAAGGTAGGCGAGGTTTGGAATGACAGCGGCAGAAAGGCGCATTGGAAAAGCCGACCAGACGGTAAGCCATTCTTCGCCATCTTCAACCACACGATCAGTCACGAGAGCCAAATCAGGAACAAGATCAGCCCCGCCAACCGTATCCACGACCCGGCCAAGGTGAACCTCCCCGCCTACCACCCCGACACGCCGGAGGTGCGCAAGGACTGGGCACAGTACCACGACCGGATCACGATGATGGACAAGCTCGTCGGCAAAAACCTTCGCGAACTGGAGGAAGCTGGCTTGGCAGACGACACGATTGTCTTTTACTACGGCGACCACGGTTCCGGCATGCCACGCAGCAAACGCTGGCCTTATTTCTCGGGACTGAATGTGCCGCTGATCATCCACGTGCCGGAGAAGTTCAAGCACCTCGCCCCGCCAGAATACAAAACCGGCGGCACCAGTGACCGGCTCGTTGGCTTCATCGACCTCGCCCCCACCCTGCTCAGCATCGCCGGCTCAAAAGCCCCGGCGCACATGCAGGGACATGCGTTCATGGGACAACACACAGTCCCCGCGCAAAAGTTCAGCTTTGGCTTTCGTGGCCGCATGGACGAGCGCTACGACATGGTTCGCACGGTGTTTGACGGACGCCACGTTTACATCCGCAACTACATGCCCCATAAACACTACGGGCAATACCTTGATTATATGTTCCAAACACCCACGACGCGTGTTTGGCACGACCTCTACCACGCCGGCAAACTCAACGCTGCGCAGTCAATCTTTTGGCAGACCAAACCTGCGGAGGAACTGTACGACCTCGAGGCCGACCCGGACGAAGTCAACAATCTCGCCAACTCAAAAAATTACTCGGATGTGATGAAGCGCATGCGCAGGGCTCATCGCAACTGGGCTGCCGAAGTCCGCGACATTGGGTTTCTGCCCGAAGCCGAAATCCATTCCCGTGCCGGTGATGATTCCCCGTACGAAGTGGGCCACGACAACAGCCGTTACGATTTTAACGCTATTTTTAAAGCCGCCAACGCAGCCTCACGCAAAGGCAAAAAAAACACCGAACAACTGCCCGGACTTATCCGTAGCGATGACAGTGCCGTACGCTACTGGGCTGCAATGGGCTATCTTATCCGTGGCAAAAATGGTGTACGCAAGGGCCGTGAAGCACTGGTAGCCGCGCTCGAAGACAAGTCGCCAAGCGTCCGCATCATCGCCGCCGAGGCCCTGGGCCGTTATGGCAAAAATATCGAGGCTAAACGCGCCGCCAAGGTGCTAATGCAATACGCCGACCCAGCCAAAAATGGTATCTGCCTTTCAATGCTTGCCCTCAACGCGCTGGATGTCATCGGCGAACACGCCAACCCACACAAGGAAGCCATCGCCAAGATGTCGCGCATCGACCCGAAGGCTAATCCCCGAATGCGCAACTACGCGAACCGGTTGATCGGCCGAATCGTTGGCGACCCGAGGTGACCCGGCGCTTGGCCCATTGGCCACCCGATGCGGTACACCTCACAAGCCCTGTACGATTTTTAGGGGAAAGGTGATGCTCGACCTGAAGGCCAAAGGCTACGAATTGTTGCCAGTGAGTATCGTCGCGCGCATCAACAAGCATCCGGAAGCCCATCGCTTGGCCAAGCTGTGAGTAAGATGCACTGATGAGATTTTGTGGCGTTGTTGGACTGTCAAATCGTCAACGGCTAGCGCGCTTTAACCTCAACCCGCGCCTGCCCGATTTTGTCCGGATGCAGTTGATGTAAATCACGTGTGATGTCACGATGTGCGAGATGCGGTTTTTGATTGGCTTTTTGATTCCGCTTCTGGTGGGCACGACACAAGCCGCCATCGGCGATGCGGCACTCACGCTTTTCAAAAGCCGCTGTGTCAAGTGCCACGGCAAGGATGGTAAGGTGAAAGGGGAGCTGAATCTGCTGGAAATTAAAACAGTGGAGCAGCTTACGGGGGATTTCGAGAGGTTGAAGACGATTCTCGAGATTCTTGACGCAAGCGAGATGCCGCCGGAAAAGGAGCCACCGCTAAAGCCTGAAACGCGCGCAGCGGCGGTGGCCGACCTACAAAAACTCCTGCGCGCAGCCACAGCTGGGACTGAATTCGCACCCACGCCTATTCGGCGTATGAACCGTTTGCAGTATAATAATGCGGTGCAGGATTTGTTCAGGCTCAAGGTTTCGGTTTTTCCGCTACCGGAAAAAATGATGCGTGATCAGTCAGGGTATTTTGCCAAGGCGTTGGGGCCGGAGAAAAAAATGCCGAAAAGTGTGACGGTCAGTAGTCGGCCCTTGGGTAAATCCGGACTCATCGAGCCTCGGTTGACGGGGGTGGGGCCGTTCCCACAGGATCCTCGCGCGGAGCACGGGTTTGACAATCGCGGCGATCATCTTTCGTTGTCGCCGTTTTTGTTGGAGGCATTTTTCAAGCTAAGCCGCCGCATTGTGCAGAGTCCGAATTTCGACGGAAGCACGGTGGGAATTTGGCGGGGGTTTTTTCTGACACCTCCAGCGGATGATGTGAAAAGCGCGGTGCGTGCTAGGTTACGCAAATTTATGACCCGTGCTTTTCGCCGCCCCGTGCCAAAGCCGTTACTCAATCACTACACGGATCACGTGCACCGACAAATCGACTTAGGTGTGGGCTTCACAGATGCGATGAAGGAAGCGGCCTCGGCAGTCTTGTCTTCACCGCGGTTTTTGTACCTGTACGACCGACCAGCGGTCGCGGGCAAAACAGAATCGCTGGATGGCTATGATCTCGCCTCGCGGTTGTCTTTCTTTTTGTGGGGCAGCATTCCGGATGATGCTTTACTGCAACTCGCGGGCAACGGCGAACTGGCCAAGCCAGCAGTGCGCGCGGCGCAGGCGAACCGAATGCTCGCCAACCCTAAGCTCAAACGCTTTTGCGACAGCTTCCCGTCACAGTGGCTTCAACTCGACCGCATTGTGTCCGCCGTGCCGGATGAAAATAAATTCAAGGATTTCTTTTACGCGGCACCCAACTATCGCACCACAATGGATATGATGATGGAGCCGCTGCTCTTGTTTGAAACGGTGCTCATCGAGAACCGGTCGATTTTAGAATTCATTGATTCGGAATACGCCTATCGTTCCGGCCGTTTGCGCCAATGGTATGGCGATAAGCCGGCGGGGAAAATCGGTGGGCCGGCAACCATGCAGTTCACGCGTCAACCCGTAACCGACCGACGACAGGGTGGCGTGATAACAACCGCAGCGGTGATGACGATGACTTCCGGGCCGGATGAGACCAAGCCCATCACGCGCGGCGCGTGGATTGCCGGCGTCATTTTCAACGCGCCACCCGATTCACCTCCCGCCGATGTACCACCCCTTGGAAAACCCAAGGTGGCAGATAAAAAGCTTACAGTTCGCGAACGCTTCGCCGTGCATCGCGAACGTGCCGATTGCGCCGGTTGCCATTCAAAACTAGATCCACTCGGCTTCGCACTGGAGAATTTTGATCCCGTCGGTCGCTGGCGCGATGGCTACGAAAACGGCCGCACGGTGGATGCCTCAGGCGTGCTCTTCCGCAAACATTCTTTCAAAAATGTAGTGGAATTTAAAGACGCCATCCTCTCCGAGAAAGACCGCTTCACCCGCGCCTTTGCCGGCCATATGCTTTCGTACGCGCTCGGCCGCGGCCTCACGCCCGTCGATGCGCCCGCGCTGGATGGTATCACTGACAAGACCATCACCGATGGATTCCGACTACAAACGCTGCTGCACGAAGTGGTGCAAAGCGCGCCATTCATCAACAAGCCACGACCAAGACAAGCCTTGGCAAAACCACCGATAAACAGTATCAAAAAAACACGATGACGCACACCTCGAGACGCGCATTTCTGCACGGACTAGGCGGAGCCGCCCTGAGCTTGCCGTGGCTGGAAAGTCTCGGGCTAGCAGCGGCCAATCAAAAGCCCGCTCAACGCGCCGCCTTTTTTTATGTGCCGATCGGAGTGGTGCGGCGCGGCTTTTTCCCCGGCGAAGCCGACGGCCCTATCCCCCAATTTACCTCGGACCGCAAAGCGCTCGGCAACAGCGCGCGCATCCCCGTTGGCGTACACCCCCTCACACTCACTCCCACGTTGCAGTCGCTGGAAAAAGTGAAGGACAAAGTCACGCTCATCACCGGGATGGACCGCACCTTCCAGCCCGGCACAGATGTGCACGCGCAATGCGCCTCGTGTTTCCTCACCAGCGCGGGCACGTTCACAGTGAAGCAATCGCCGTATCCGCAAGCGCGCACGCTAGATCACATCCTTGGTGAACAACTCGGTGCGAACACCCCCTTCCGCACGCTGGAATTCAGCAGCAATAGCCACAAGGACAATAAGGAATCAATTCATTTCGATAACGTCTCGTGGTACGGCACCGGCCACGTGGCGCCGAGTATGCGCGACCCGCGCAAGGCTTACCGGCGGTTGTTTGGCACGCACGAGTTGCAGGCATACCACAACATCACCGACCTCGTGTTGGAAGACGCCCGCTCACTCAAACGCCAACTCGGCTACGCGGACCAGCAGAAGTTTAGCGAATATTTTGACTCCATACGTTCCATCGAAAAACAGATCGGCCGCCTTGAGAAAATGAAAAGCGAGCTGACAAAAGTAAACCTCGCCGAACCGGTCGAGGCCCATTTGCCTCGCGGCGAATACATCCGCGTGATAGGCGACCTCATGGTCGTCGCCCTGCAAACCGGCCTCACCAACGTGGCCACCTTTATGGTCGGCCCCGAGCGCTGGAATACGCCCTACCTTTTCGAAAGCCTCTTCGACAAACCGCGCAGTCACCACGGGATGTCACACAACCAAGGCAAGCACATCAAAGACCTGCTCAAAGTCGACCGCTTTCACGTCGCGCAGTTTGCCTATCTCGTTGAGAAGATGGAAAAAATAAAAGAAGCCAACGGCACCTCACTGTTGGACAACACCATTTTCACCTACGGCTCCGGACTCGGCGATGGCGCCACTCATCAGTACAGCGCGTTACCCATCGTAGTGGCCGGTTCCGGCGGCGGCAAACTCATCACCGGAAAGCACCTCAACCTCACCGAAACCTCCGGCCCCGTGCCAAAGAAAAAAGGCAAGTACGTACAGCCCAAACAAGGTCGGCCCCTCGCCAACCTCTGGCTCACCCAAGCAAAAGCCCTCGGCCTAAAACTAAACCGATTCGCCGAAAGCACAGGCGAGGTGAATCAGTTGCTCGTTTAGCGGTTAAAGCACGCTCTCCAAGCCAACCCGAAGATAATCAGGCCTAAGCCGGTCAGCCAGATTTCCCAGTCCACAAAGAACGCCAGGATAAGGCACGCGGCCAAGCCGATGTACGCCGACCAAATCGGATACAACCGCTCCCAGGGTTTCATTCGAATCGCGCAGAGGTTGGTGATCGCGTAGTACATCAGCACCGTGAACGCGCTGAAGCTCCAAGTCAGTTTCACGTCACCGACGCACACCAACCCCGCAATCAACACCCCCACCCCCACCGTGGCCACCGCAGGCACACGGGTTGATTCTCTGATGCGCGCGGTCGCCTTCGGCAAATCGCCGCGCCGCCCCATCGCCAGCACCACGCGCGATAAGCCAAGCACAAGGTTCAATAGTACACTCACCATCGCCACCGTCGCGCCGACAAGCATCACCGTTGGCAACGCGTTGTTGCTCACGGATTTGCTCGCTAATGCCAACGAGCCGTCGAGGTTCTCAAAACCATTCACGCCAATCGCCACAAAAGCCACCGACAAGTAAAGTGCCATAGAGATAAGCAGCGTGACGATGACCGCGCGCGGGATGGTGCGCTGTGGCTCCGCCACCTCCTCCCCCAGCGTCGCGATGCGGCCATAGCCCGTGAAGGCCACGAACATTAGCGCCGTGGCATGAAGCAGGTCAGTAAGTTTTCCGCCATCGAAGAGTGGCTGAAACGCGGCGCTGTTTTTAACGGCGATTGAAAAGCCAGCCCCCACGAAAACCATCAACGCCAAGATCACAATCGACACGATGACAACGTTCACCCTGTTGCTGCGCTCAACACCGCTGAGGGCAATCACCATCACCAAGACCACCACGCCCACTGCCAATGGCAACGAAGCTCCCATGCCGGTGGCGTGAGCGATATACCCGGCAAAGCCCAGTGCAGCCGTGGCGGCGGAGGCGGACTTGGCGCAGAGAAACATCCAACCCGCTATGAAACCCAGCGAGGGATTCAGCCAGCGATGGCCGTATTCATAGGTGCCACCACTCACCGGATGATTGGCGGCCAATTGCGCGCTACTCAGCCCATTGCACATCGCCACGCCCGCCGCCAACACGATGGCTAACAACACCGACGGCCCCGCAATTCCAGCACCGATGCCGAGGCTCACGAACACCCCAGTGCCGATGATGGAACCCAGCCCCATCATCATCGCCCCCTGCAGGCCGATGACGCGCTTGAGTTGCGGTTGTTGACTGGTCTCTCCCGGCATGCACTGCATCGTTACGAAAACTACCGCCGTTCTCAAGCCAAAGGCTTGGCAGCCATAGACGTTTCCTTTATCAACTGGTCATGCACTTTTCTCTGCGAAGCCTGCCTGTACTGCTCTGCATCCTCGGCGGTTGCATTTTTCAAGCCAAGACCGAAGCAAAGCCGCCCAACATCGTTCTCGTCATTACCGACGACCAGGGCTACGGGCCTGTCGGCAGGCATGGACATCCGTGGATTCGCACGCCGCACCTCGACAAACTGTACGACACCAGCACACGGTTTACCCGGTTTTTGGTGAGCCCCACTTGTGCGCCGACTCGCAGCGCACTAATGACCGGCCGGCATCCGATGAAAAACGGTGTGACCCACACCATCCTCGAGCGCGAACGTATGACGCTCAAGGCCACCATCCTTCCGCAAGTGCTCAAGCAGGCCGGCTACACCAGCGGTATTTTCGGGAAGTGGCATCTTGGTGACGAGGAGCAGTACCAACCGCACACGCGCGGATTTGACGAAGCCTTCATCCACGGCGCAGGCGGCATCGGGCAGGCGTACAAATGCAGTTGCGCCGATGCGCCTGGCAACAAGTATTTCGACCCAGTCATCCGGCACAATGGCTCGTTCGTCAAAACCAAGGGCTTCTGCACCGACCTGTTTTTCACAGCCGCGCTTGGCTGGATTAAACAGAAGAAAGATGGCGACGCGCCGTTCTTTGCATATATCACCACCAACGCTCCGCACGGACCGTTCATTGCGCCGCCAAAGAACACGAAACACTTTACCGACCTTGGTTTCGCCGACAGACAGGCGGGCTTTTATGGCATGATCGAGAACATCGATGAAAACATGGGCCGCCTCATGGCCAAACTGGACGAATGGGATTTGAACAAAGACACGATCCTGATTTTTATGAGCGACAACGGAATGACCGGCGGCGGCTCCGGCCGTCCCGGCCAACCGGTGGCCAAGAGTCACCCCTTCTTCAACGCCGGCATGAAGGGCCTCAAAGGCAGTGCTGATGAAGGTGGTGTGCGCGTCCCATTCTTTGTGCGATGGGACGGTCACTGGAAGGGCGGGCGTAGTATTGATACTGTGAGTGCGCACATCGATGTGCTGCCGACCTTCGCGGCCATCGCTGGTATCAAGGACCTGCCTGAGGGTCAGGTGGAAGGTCGGAGCTTGTTGCCTTTACTTAATGAGGATCAGAAAACTCTACCTGATAATCGGTTTCTCTTTACCCACAAAGCTCGTTGGCCGACCGGGACTGACCCAAACACGCACCAATGGAAGAACTTTGCCGTGCGTAGTCAACGTTACCGCTTTGTCGGGGGCGGCACGGCAGTAAGTGTTTCTGAACGGCAACAGAAACACGGTGTCTCGCCCAAGGACGTGCTCTTCGACATGTTGAAAGACCCCGGCCAGCGGACAAACATCATCGATCAGCACCCCGAGGTCGCCGAGAAAATGCGAGCCGCTTACAACAAGTTCTGGAAAGAAGCCCACCCGTTGATGGTGAACGAGGAGGTGCCGATGTCCCCCACCCGCCCCTTCCACGTGTGGTACGCCGAGCAGATGAAAAACAGCGGCATCCCGGAGTGGAAAGCCCCGAAGCTGTAAATCAATTCAATGAGCCGACACAGATTTCAAAGAACCAAAACAACAAAAACCTGCGTCTCTATGCGCCTCTGCGCCCTCTGCATTTTTATCACATCCGCACCGGCTCTTGACGCAGCCAAGCAGACCAACTTCCTGTTCTTCCTTGTGGATGATATGGGCTGGGCGGACATCGGTGCGAACGGCAGCACGTTTCACGAGACGCCAAACATCGACCGCTTGGCCAAGAGCGGTATGCGGTTCACGCAGGGATACGCCGCCGGCTCCGTGTGCAGCCCAACACGCGCCAGTATCATGACCGGCCGCCATCCGGTTCGGGTCGATATCACCGACTGGATCCCCGGCCAAGCCAACCACCCCGCCAACCCCCTGCTCCACCCCGAGGATCGCGGCCACCTTCCGCTCGAGGAAGTCACCATCGCCGAGGCGCTCAAAGAGCATGGCTACCAGACCTTTTTCGCCGGCAAATGGCACTTGGGCAACAAGGGACAATGGCCAACGGACCAGGGCTTCGACATAAACATCGGCGGCCACCATCGCGGCTCGCCGCCCGGCGGCTACTACGGACCGTGGAGCAATCCCGCGCTCAAGGCCAAGCGCAAAGGCGAGTATCTCACCGAACGCCTCACCGAGGAGTCTGTCAAATTCCTGGAAGAGCGCGACCAAGCCAAGCCGTTCCTGCTATACCTCTCCTACTACAACATTCACACTCCGATTCAGGCATACAAGAAACACATCGACCATTATCAGTCCAAGGCAGCCAAGGCGTTCGAGGGTAAAACACCAACCGAGCCGGAGCACGATGGCACCAACCGCCTGCGACAGGACAACCCGGCCCTGGCCACGATGGTTGCGGCGGTGGACGACAGCGTTGGTACGCTTTTGGCCAAGCTCAAGCAACTCAAGCTCGACGAAAACACCGTCGTCATTTTCTTCAGCGATAACGGTGGCCTTAGCACGCTTGGACGCGGACGGTCTGGCCCCGGATGCAATCTCCCGCTGCGCGCTGGCAAGGGTTGGCTTTACGAAGGCGGCGTGCGCGAGCCCACAATCATTCGCGCCCCCAGCGTCACGCAACCCGGCAGCGTGTCGCACAAGCCGATGGTGAGCATGGATTTCTTCCCCACCATGCTAGAACTCGCAGGCCTCCACGCGCGACCGAAGCTCCACACTGACGGCCAAAGCCTCGTCGCCCAGCTTAAAGGCAACGACTCCGGCCAACGCACTTTCTACTGGCATTACCCGCACTACCACGGTTCCGCGTGGAAACCCGGCGCATCCATCCGCGACGGCGACTGGAAACTCATCGAGTTTTATCACTACAAAAAATTCGAGTTGTACAACCTCGCCGACGACCCCGGCGAACGCCAAAACTTGGCCAAAGCCAAGCCCGCCGAGTCCAAGCGCCTGCGGGCCAAGCTTTCCGCGTGGCAGAAACGCATGGGCGCCAAGATGCCAGTGCCCAATCCCGACTACGAGTCCAAGGCTAAGCGCCCAGTGCGTAAGCAAAAGACAAAATGAATTACGGTTTGAAAGCCATCCATCTCGCTTTGTTTTGGCTGCTGACTGTTCCCTTGACGACTTTGTCGGCGCAGCCGCTTGAATGGATTCGTCCGAGTGCCAATGGAGACAGCTTCGTTCGAGGCGAACGCGCCGACCGTTCCGCGCCTGGGGATTCAATTACGATCACGACGAATCCGGGCGCCTGCTTGAGGACTACTGGGAGTCGGAATGGGATATCGTCGTAGCAGACTTTTCAGAGATGAAGGCGCTGGATGCTAATGTCGTCCGCATCCACCTGCAACTGGGCAGTTTCATGGACTCCCCAGACCAGCCCAACGCAAAGGCACTCGCGCAACTCAAGCGGCTGATTCGCCTGGCGGAGGAGACCGGACTGTATCTCAACCTCACCGGGCTGGGTTGCTACCACAAAAAGGAAGTTCCGGCGTGGTACCAAAAACAGGGCGAAACCGACCGCTGGAAAACCCAGGCCCACTTCTGGGCAGCCATCGCCAAGGTGGCGGCCCACAGTCCGGCCATCTTTTGTTATGACCTGATGAATGAGCCGGTTCTACCCGGCAAGAAGAAAGCAACCGACTGGCTGGCGGGTGAGTTCGGCGGTAAACATTTCGTGCAGCGTATCGCCCTAGACTTGACCGAGCGCACCCGCCAGCAGGTGGCCAAAGCGTGGGTAGACAAACTGGTGGCAGCCATCCGCCGGCAGGACCAGCGCCACATGATTACCGTCGGCGTCATCCCATGGGCGCTCACGTTTCCCGGGGCCAAGCCGTTGTTTTATTCGCCGGAGGTCGGGAAGAATCTCGACTTTGTCAGCGTCCATTTTTATCCAAAGACAGGAGAGGTCGACAAGGCGCTCAAGGCGCTGGCCGTGTACGACGTGGGTAAGCCGCTGGTCATCGAAGAGATGTTTCCCCTCAAGTGCGGTCTCCCGGAACTGGACCAGTTCGTGACGAAATCCGCCAAGACGACCGACGGCTGGATCGGCTTTTACTGGGGCCGCACGCTGGAGGAATATCGGGCCGACAAATCCAGCTTGAAATCCGCGCTCATGCTGCAGTGGCTCGACTATTTCCGAACCAACGCCTCGGCCCGGAGGCAGAGTCCCCGGAAGCAATAGACGATGAATCCCTACCCAAGCATCGCATTCCTGGGCACCGGGTTGATGGGGGCGCCGATGTGCCAAAACCTCCTATCCGCAGGGCTGCCGCTTACCGTGTGGAATCGCAGCCAGGCCAAGGCCAAGCCGTTGACCAAGCGCGGAGCCATCGTCGCCGACTCACCGCAAAGCGCTGTTGCCGATGCCGACGTGGTCATCACCATGCTCTCCGATGGGCCGGCGGTATCGAATGTAATATTTGCCCAAGGCGCAGCCGAAGCCATGCGCGAAGGTATAATCCACATCGACATGAGTTCCATCGGTGCCGACGAGGCCATCGAGCACGCCAAGCGCCACGTCAAGCGCGGTGTGCGCTATCTCGACGCCCCGGTGTCCGGTGGCACCAAGGGCGCGGCAGCAGGCGAACTGGCCATCATGGCCGGCGGTAACGCGGAGACCTTCGCGGCGATGCAGGCGGTCTTTGCGCCGCTTGGCCAAGCGACACACGTAGGGCCGAACGGATGCGGCCAATTAGCCAAGCTCGCTAATCAGGTCATCGTCGCCGTCACTATTGGCGCGGTCAGCGAGGCGTTTATTCTCGCCGGTGGAGGCGGTGCTGATCGCGCCAGGGTGCGCGAAGCGCTGCAAGGCGGCTTTGCCTCCAGCCGCATCCTCACCGAGCACGGGCAGCGGATGGTTGATCGCGCCTTCGAGCCAGGCGGTCCGGCCAAGTTTCAGCTCAAGGACCTACACAATGCCCTCAGCGCCGCCGACCGCCTTGGCCTCGAACTCCCCATCACCAAGCTCCTGCACGGCCTCTTCGACGCCATGGTGCAAAGCGGCAAGGGCGACATGGATCACAGCGGCCTGCTGACCCACTTGGAGGCGTTGAACAACATTACCGGCAACTGATATGAAAATAATCATCACCGGCGGAGGCGGTTTTCTGGGTTCACAACTCGCAACGACACTGCTCGAACACGGCAGGCTCACCGGCCCCTCCGGCGGCCAAGAGCCAATCGAGGAAATAATGCTGATCGATGCACGCTTTGTTACACCGCAGAACGACCCGCGAATGCAGCAAATAGTCGGGGATATCAGCAACCGTGACGTGATCAATGAAGCCATCGGCAGTGCAAAAAATATTTCCATTTTTCATCTCGCCTCGATGGTGAGCGGCGAATGCGAGGACCGTTACGACGATGCCCTGCGGGTGAATCTCGACGGGGGGCGGAATATTTTTGAAGCCGCTCGAGCCGCTGCGGGTCGACCGCGGGTGGTCTTCGCCAGCAGCATCGCCAGTTTCGGTGGAGCCGCGATGCCCACTCCCGTGAGCGACTTGGCAAAGCAGACACCGCA
>Ga0115000_10001520_pt1 | contig 20516 bp, 13 predicted proteins | sample ArcticOcean_MG_C_6_FD_89690 | JGI IMG/M metagenome (GOLD analysis project Ga0115000, IMG submission 89690) | Marine microbial communities from western Arctic Ocean - ArcticOcean_MG_CB8_128 | ecosystem: Environmental > Aquatic > Marine > Oceanic | place: Arctic Ocean: Canada Basin | collected... | reverse complement strand
CACCCCAACTATCTTCGCGCCAGAAGACTTCACTCCTCGCAAGGGCGTGATGACTCGATACGGTAAGAAGATGGTTCGATCCGATTTCTTCGGAACTGTTACTTGTATGGATATGAATATTATCTAATCAAAGCAATAGCTTTGTGACTAAAGGGGATGCTTCGGCATCCCCTTTTTTTTACTTTAAACAGCATACTTAATACAGATATAGACATCTAAGGAGATAGTCGATGAAACTTACAGATCTATACGGCTTCAAAACCAAGACAAAAAAACTTTCTACGAAAGAACTGACTAACTTAATTGTGGAGACGCTTAATGAAAAGGCCGACCCAGGAAAGGTCGAAGTCGACAGATTTCCCACAAATCTATCATCAGTAGATACAGAATTTGCGAAGAGAGCTGTAAGCACAGAGCCTTCTGAAGAAGATACGATTGCTGTTACTGGCACTTCGAAGCCAGTCAGCGAGCTTAAGCCTTCCCAGACTAGCATGAACATAGAAAAAGCTATGGGTCAAGCTATCTCAATGATTTTAGGCGACATGGAATTAGGCGGAAACATTGAAGCGTTTATCAGTAGTGATAATCACATCATGGACGGGCACCATCGATGGGTTGCAACAGCAATGGTCGATCCATCAAAGCCTGTGGGCGGATATCAAGTCGATTTTCCAGGTGAAGAATTAATCGCAATTCTTAACGCTATTACAGCAGGTAAGTTTGGAATTACCCAGGGTAAACCGGCATCGGGCGGATTCGATCAGTTTCAAGAAGGTCCTGTTAGAGCTACATTAGAAAAGTTTGCAGCTGAAGGTGTTCCTGGTGAATTTCCTCGACCTCCTGAACAAGTATTGCAGGCATTAGAGAAGTTTACGGACAAAACAGGCGAAGAAGCTATTCAAGCAGCTGCCGATAAAATGGTAAGCAACCTTTCTGGGTTAAAGTTTGAAACACCACCTGGTGCACCTGAAAGACCTGACATGCCTGTTATCGACAATCCTCAACCAGCTATCCAGGCTTTAACCACTGGAGAGGTTGATGTTAACCCACCATATCAAGTCGAAAAAGACGATGGTGACAAAGAAAAGGCTACAACTCAAGAAGGCTCGCGGCATAAGGGCGATGTGCTTTTAGAGAGGTGGAATCACTTAGCAGGAATAGAGTAATTTTAACATATTCGCCTGCATCAAAACATGTTATAATAATCTTGGAGGTATAACTTATCATGGCAATAACAAATAAAACGAACACAAAGACGTCTGTCGCAATTGAGACGACGCCTACAAAGACAACAACACGTCGCGCTACTGGAACAAAAACTACAACCGGCAAGCCAGCGACTTCAATTACAGCTAAAACAGCAACAAAGACTAGTAATTCAAATACTGAGGTATTAGCACTGCGTGAGCAGGTGACCACCCTAGAAAAAAAGTTGCAAAATTTAATCACCATTCTGCACACTGAGTTCTCAACAGAAGTGCTGCAAGGCCCACGTGGCATTGCTCAACTCATGGAAAACGCAAATCTTACTGACTAGATAATTCAAATCTTTCTCCATAATTATCAGTAGGCCCGCTCCACTATAATCAGCCGAACTCCCCGGCGGATCGGAATCTTGGGAACAAAAGGAGAAAGATTATGCCAAAGGTACAGTTATCAAACGCCAAAGGTTTGGTTCAGAAGTCCGGTAAGGGCTTTGAGCATTCAGACACAGCAGGCGAAGTCGGTTTTCACCGGTGGGTAGAAGAACTCACAGTCACAAATGCATCTGCAGACAATGATGTTGTTGCACGTTTAGGCATGTACATTCCTGCGCAAGCTAGAATTACAAACGCTCATATCATCGGAACAGCATTGCTCACGTCAGATAACGGTTCAGTTGCACTTGAAGTTCACAGCGCTGACGTTGCTGTAGACGCAGCTTCAGCTGGAACAGAGATTGTTGGGGCCGATGAGGCCGGCAACTTATCGTTACCCGACACTGACTTAAACGTTGGTGCCGTTGATGTCGTCAATGACAGCATTAATATGGGTACTCTAGCTGCTATCGACCGCGGCACAGCTGCATCATACTTTCAGCTAGTTGCTAAAGAAGACATATCAGCGGCTACTGGAACTGCTACAGTTGTAGTCATCGTTGAGTGGTTCGGACCAGCAGCAATAGCACTTAGCTAGTAGTTGATTATTATGCGTGGAGACAGCCTTCTAAAGCTAAGAGAATTAGTTGATGACTTGAGTGATCGTGATGAGCAACTCAAGAGGGATGTTTCTGCGTTTAATGACTTTTTTGAGCATTTCCCCGTTCCGGTCACTGTCTGGTCGACAAATCGGAACGGGGACGTTCTCACCTGTAAGGGCAATGCAATTCAATGTATCGATACTACATGTGTTGAGAAAATGTTTGAATGTCCACACTTAACCACACATATCGTTCAGGCTCATAAACAAGCAAGTGATGGAAAAACAGTTTCTTTCATGATTGAGTCTGGCGATCCTATATTTTATGTACATGTCGTGCCAAAGCTTGATTCTCAAGACCAGTTTGCTGGTGCTATGGGACTAGCATGGGATATAACATCCAATGTTGCAATGCTTGGACACGCGTCTAATTCACTAAGTTACTTTTCAGAAGGAAATTTAGAGCTAGGATTAGATCTCTTAAAAGAAGCCGTCGTATCAAGTCGTCTTCGATCAATGATCGAGTCAGGCATTCCTATGCATCGGATGCCCGGCGCTGAGGAGTCTTGAATGGGTAATGATAGCCAAAATGGTTGGAACGAATATTCACGATTAGTTCTCAAGGAGCTAGAAACACTTACAGATGGTATTACAGCCCTAAGAGATGAAATTTCAGGTCTTAAGCAGGAAATTGCACTTCTAAAATCAAAAGAAGACAGGGTTTCTGAGTTGAAGGTCTGGAAAGATAAAATCGATGAAGTCGCGTCGCCCACACAGCTTAAAGTATTGACAGAAGATGTCGAGAGCTTAAAGGTTTTCAAAACCAAGGCAGTTACAGTTTTTGCAGTTGTTCAGTTTACAATGGCGGCTATTTTATTCGCCATGAAGTTTGCGGGTGGTGGCTAGACCAACCCAGTAGTTTGTTGTTTGTATTTGTTAGTTTAATTGGATAGTTATTAGGGGTAAGCCCTAGGAGTGTTACGTGGCATTATTTGCAAACACATTAACCCCAACACCGTTTGGAATATTTGACGAAGAGGTGCAGTTTCAAAATGAAGCTGATGCCATGGTCACATTTGTCAAGCGAAAGCTGGGCGATGATATCCTATCAGTTGAGCTAACAAAAAAGCAGGTGTGGGCTTGTTTTGAAGAAGCATTTCTAGAATACGGATCGCTGGTTAATCAATATCAAGCTGCATCACAGCTTTCGAATCTAATCGGCGCAGCTACTGGATCAGACATCTCTGGAATGGAACAGAAGTTCCCTAGAGAGAATCTGGAGCTTATCATGAGACGTGCCGAACCTTATGCCATGGAGGCAGGTCTCGGAGGATCGTATCATACAATCTCTGGATCTATTAAGCTAGAATCTAGACGTCAAGATTATGATATTCTAGCAGAACTAAAAGATGCCGAAGGAAATTTAATATATTCAAGCTCTGTTAATAATCCACCCACTAGACTTAAGATTATGGAGGTGTTTCACTTTTCACCTCAAGCTGCATATCGATTCTTCGATACAACATCAGCACTTAACTACTTGAACAATGAGTTTTCTTTTGAATCGTTTACACCTGAGACAGTATTCTATGTCTTACCTGTTTTCGAAGATGTTTTAAGAGGCGGTCAGCTTAAGTTGTCCCAGAAAGTAAGAAGATCAAATTACTCTTACAAGATAATGGGCACAAGAATTAGAGTGTTTCCAGAGCCTACAAATTCAAACCCACAAAGCTTATTTATAAGAATTGGTGTGCCTCTCGATCCATTAAACCCATCGTATGATGATGGCACTATTGATGGTATGAGCAACTTATCAAACATACCCTACGGTAATTTAAAGTTTGCTAGGGTGAACAGTATTGGGCGACAGTGGACTAGACAATATACACTGGCACTAGGAAAAGAATTGCTAGGCCTAGTAAGATCAAAATTCGCTACTGTTCCAATTCCAGGCGGCGATTTACAACTAAACGGAGCAGATCTTATAGCACAAGGCCGTGAAGAACAAACAAATCTTCGCACTGAGCTAAAAGAAATGCTTGATAGTATGACATACAGCAAGATGCTTGAAGACGAGGCAAATGCCTCAGAAAACCTCATGAGAATTCTTAAGAATATTCCCATGCCGAACGGATTAGCCATATCGATGGGCTAGGAGATATAAGTGGCTAGAATATTCATAACACCCAGAGAAATTGATTTTGTATCTCATATTACTAAAGAGATCACAAAAGATGTAAGGGGTCAAAAGATATACTATTATAGAATACGTCACGATATTACTGACGTTCATGATGTATATGAAGAGGCTCCTGAAAAAGTTTTTGACCTACCAATTGAAGTTGAAGCAATGGTTGAATGGTCACCGGAAGAAGTCAGAACAAATCGCTTTGGCAGTGAAGAATTTAAAAGTATTGAAGTTTACATTCAGATGCGTGATCTGATCGACCGAGGGTTTGAAATTACAGCCGGCGACTATTTTAGCTATGGATCAATATTTTTTGAGATAACTTCTGTTGTAGTTGACAAGACTATTTTCGGACAAATTGAACACAAGACTGGTTTTAAAGTCACCGGCAAGCAAGCCCGTGAAGGTCAAATAGATAAATTTGCAATCGGTCCGACATCTGAAGATAAAAACGATCCAGACGCTGTCCAGACAGAGTTTGTACAAAAGCGGGGACTGGCTGAAAATAGCGAAGGCCCAACGGGAGATAAGAGAGCTCTCATTGAAGACGGCAAGCTAGATCCCCCAGATGAAGGACCAGCTAAAGTTAAAAAGAATTCGGGGTCTATTAAGTCTTCGTTTTACGGAGATTAAGAATGTCTACTAGATACGACAAACAACTAGAATCCGCAAATACAGTTGCGGGTGGGTACGAAGGAAAAGACGCAGGTGATATCTACGTTCCTCCCTGTACTATTGAGGATGTTGACAGGGCTGTATTTGATCTTTTTGAAAACAAAATACCGCTTCAGTATGAACACAGGAAGAAACAAAAGAAAATTCCAGTTATCTTCGCCACCGGTGAGCGATTTGCTGTACTTAGAAGAAAAAAGCCACTTAAAGATAAAAATAATGCACTCATTTTGCCGCTAGTATCAATTATGCGGACAGGCGTCTCACAAGAAGTTGCCCATGGCATGGCAACGAGTGAAACACAAACTATTACTATTAAGAAAAAGATATCAAAAGATAGTGAGACCTATAAAAGACTTCTTAATAACGTCTTCAAAAATATGGATGAAGCAGCATCGACAGGACATAAGGATGGAAAGCCCGGAGCAGAACCCGGCAAGGTATCTACTAGAAGAGGGTCGAAATCTGCAACTATGGACAGCAGACAGGGTCGCTTATTAGCACCCTCGTTAGGGAACAACATCTATGAGATATACACGATCCCACCTGTCAAATACTTTACAACAACATATGATATCACATTTTGGGCTCAGTATACACAGCAGATGAATGATATGATTACTGCACTTATGAGCTCATATCAAGATAATAATCGTAGAACTTTCAAGTTAGAGACTGATAAAGGTTACTGGTTTGTAGGATTTACAGATGCTGATATGTCGCCTGGCAACAACTACGATGACTTTACAGACAGCGAGAGATTGGTCAGGTACAATTTTACGATGAGGGTCGGAGGTTATATGGTCTTACCAGAATTTCCTGGATCTAAAACAGGAATTCGCAGAACAATATCAGCACCAGACATCACATTTGATGTAACACAAGCAGGGGATCTTGCCCCTGATTTTTTCCCACCAGTCGCATCAGGCTCACCAAATGACTACGTTATGGAAGATTTGTTAACAGAATCAGATAGTTATCCAGGCGCAGCAATTGGCTACGCAGGTAATTCAGCATTAGCATCAGTTGACTCTAGAAAAGCAGGATCAGTTTCAAAGACACCTGCATCTGAAGGATCTTCCGGATCTGGAGGCTCTTCTAGTGTCAATTCAAGTTCAAAAACAGGAGATACTAAGATGGGCGGTTTTACAAAAGGACGTGAACAGGCCAAAATGCGAAGAATGGTAATTGATCCGTTTACGGGAAAAAGAAAATGGAGTTTAGTCACTGTCATTTCAAAGGACCAAAGGTCCGGAGAGACAGTGTACCGAGAAGGTATTACGATCGATCTCGGTGATTTAGGTTAATTATTTCGGGGTTTCATGTCTTTATCTATCTTACTGACCAGGAATTTTGAATCAAACGTCAATACTTATCTTAGGATGACACGAGTCTAAGGAGAATCATTCAATGGCCGAGCAGACATTTAGATCACCTGGGTTCTTTGAACAGGAAATAGATCTCTCAGCTAGAGTAGCCACGCCACTGGGCGTACCAGCAGGCGTAGTTGGCACTGCAGAGCGAGGACCAGCATTTGTTCCCGTCACTGTAGGATCACTAGCAGATTTTACAGCAAGGTTTGGAACACTAGACCAGGACCGTTTTGGTCCGTATGCTGTGAGAGAATTTCTTAAGAACAGGAATGCAGTTACTTACGTACGTACTTTAGGTGCGGGCGTTATCGAAAACGATACAGATATTAGCAATTTTGAAAACGGCGGATTCGCTAAAAATGCTGGCACTGTATTGTCTACCACGGCCCGGAGCGGCGACGCCGCTAACGGCCTCCATGGTGGTGTAACATTTATCACAGCAGAACATAGAACACGAGCTGATGGTGCAGGAAACGAAGTCGCAGGTTTTCCAGCATTCAGTGACAATGATTCGTACGTAATTGCAGCCAATGCTGTTAGTCTTGTCCGTGCTGTTATCTTAACAGACTCCGCGACAAGAATTATACCAGCTGTTGCAACTGACGGAACAACAGCTGCAGCTTCAGCTAACGAGGCTGGTTTGCAAGCGCTTAACACCAGAACAGTTGACGCACACAAAGCTACAGGTCGATTCACACTCTGGATTGCGCAAGATACAGATGCCAGCCCTATTACAACGGCAAATGCGAAGTCTTATGTAGTCTCACTAGATCCTAGCGACACTATGTATATCGCAAACGTTTTAAACACAGACCCTGACCAGTTCACAGCACTTAAGCATCTTCTATATCTAGACTTTGCTGTTGAGGATGAGCTAGCTTCTGTCAAACGAGATACAGGTGCAACTGCTGCTAAGGTTGCTGTATACATCGGATCACCATCTTCAACTTCAGACAAAAGCTTTCTCAAAACAGCAAAACATTCTGAGCTATTCGGGCGTCTAGACAGTAGATTCACAACTGCTAGAACACCCGCAATAATCTCACAGCCTTTTGGTGAGTCTGAGCATGATTTGTTTCACTTCGAAACAATCGATGACGGTGCAATTGGTAATACGCTATATAAGATTTCAATCGCTAACTTGAGACGATCAACGGATCCCAATAATCCTTACGGTACATTCGATGTTCAGGTAAGAAGATTCGCTGACACTGATACAAGCTTAGAAGTCTTAGAAGCTTATCCTGCATGTTCACTAGATCCAAGTTCTGATAGCTATGTTGCCAAAAAAGTTGGCGATAAGAAAGTTTTCTACAACTTTAATGCAGCAAATATCGAAGATCGTGGGCTCGCAATCCAAGGAAAGTATCCTAATAAGTCATCACGTATTAGGGTTCAAATGGCAGATGCAGTTGAGAAAAAAGAAATTCCGGCTTCATCACTACCTTTCGGATTCCGTGGCGTTCCAGTTCTAAAAACTTCATTATCCTTGATGGATCAAGCGGCAACAGTCGACGCATCATTTGGTTCGGATGCTTACACCGCCACTTATGCAACGTCACTCATGAAGCATGACGGTGATGTAGACGATAATGCCACAGATCTACCATTCAGTGTAATTCCTCCGCTGCCGCTTAGATTTAAGTGCACACGCGGCGCTACATCTAATACAGCGACGTGGACAGGCCAACGAGGTGACAACGAAAGATCAGATGCTAGACTTTACTGGGGTGTTAAGTTCGAAAGAATGCCTCTATCATCAAGTGCTGATCAAGGGTCAATTACAGATGCTATTATGAATCCAAATGTTGGTGCACTGCCCAATGCAATTGTTGGTTCATACGCTAAGTTTCAAGGAATTGAAAAGCTTGATACTCTGGTAACAGGCTCAGGCGCTGACAAGTTTAATAATAATAAGTTCACAATGGCACGCGTTGCTTTCGCAAACCATGTAAACTCAGGCACAGTAGGCTCAGAGCTTACAGAGCTTACAGGTACTGCTAAGGAGCATATGCTCGGTGCAGCTTACATGAGAAACGGCAAACCTGATTCATCATACTATACTATTAAGGATGCAGGCGTTGGCGGAGCAGACCAGAGGTTAACATTTGCTTCTCTGGTTAATCACAACAGTTCATCTTACTTTAATAGATTTACCGAGTACGCAAAGTTCTCGACAATGTTCTATGGTGGTTTTGACGGCGTTAACTTCTTAGATAGAGATAATCGTCTGATGAATGACAAAGCTTCGTCATCAGATACCGGTGGCAAGGCAACTGATGCTATTCCCGCTATTGGTCTTAAGTCACACGTTGCAGGCAAGGGAAACAAAAACAACATTGTTTCATCCTTCAAGGAAGCAGTTACGATCATAACAAACCCAATGGCATCAAGAGTCAACATTCTTGCTGTCCCGGGAATGAGAGACGCATTCATTAGTGATCATGCACTGGAAGCTGTAAAGAGCTACAGCATGGCAATCTACTTGATGGATGTTATTAAGTACGCTTCTGGTGGAACACGTCTTTTTGACGATTCCACAGCAAAGGTTGATGTTCAAGAGACATCAGAACAGTTTGAGTCCAGAGTCATCGACAATAATTACGGTGCTGCTTACTTCCCAGATATCGACATACTAGATGTTGTGAATAATGAAGTAGTCTCTGTACCGGCTTCGGTCGCTGCAATGACAGCTCTAGGATTCAATGACAAGGTCGCATATCCATGGTTTGCACCAGCCGGCTTCAATAGAGGCGCGCTGGAATCTGTAACAAACGTTGATGTTCGGCTTAACTCTGCTGACAGAGATCTTCTTTACGATGCGAGAATTAACCCCATCGCGGTTTTCCCCACAGGTGGATTCGTAATCTTCGGTCAAAAGACACTTCAGGTTGCTAAATCAGCACTTGATAGAGTTAACGTTCGCAGGCTTCTTCTAGAAGTCAAACGATTAGTTTCGGGCGTTGCAACAAAACTGCTATTTGAGCAAAACAATGATCAGACTAGGCAGAGATTTGTAAATCAAGTCACACCTCTTCTTACGTTGATTCAAGCTCAAGCAGGCATCGAGAAGTTTGGCGTTGTTTGTGATAATACAAATAATACTGAAACTGATCACGAATCAAACAAGATGAACGGGCGAATTATTCTTGTCCCAACAAGAGCTGTTGAGTTCATTGCGGTTGATTTTGTCGTTACGAATAGCGGAGTTTCGTTCGAGTAATGGATATGTATATTATACAACATTTTGCACAGTTAGGAGCAAGACAGAATGGCTGAGCTAACTTTTAAAAGCCCAGGTGTTAGCACGAGGGAAATCGACCTAAGCGGTCCCACTGCTTTAGGCCCTCAAGGCACCCCGGCCGGAATTATTGGAACTGCAATCAAGGGGCGAGCATTTGTTCCTATTACAGTTGCTACTTATCAAGACTTCGTCGCAGAGTTCGGTGCTACCGATGGCGAAAAATTTGGACCGCTAGCCATGAACGAGTGGATGCGTAATGCGAGAGCAGGAACGTATGTAAGAGTTTTAGGTGTAGGCGATGGCACAAAGCGTGATGACACAACAGGTGTTGTAACAAACTCCGGTTTTGTTGTCGGTGAGCGTTTAGTTAAAGACAGCGGTTTAATTGGTTCAACTAGAGAGCTATTAAAGACAGTAGGTGGCGCAAATCCGTTTGCAGTTGCACCAATTGATGACGCCGACGGCGACTTCGACCAGGGTACTGACAGACCTCAACCTCTAGGACGTATGAACTTCCTTGGATCGTTGATGGCTGATACAAATTCATCTGGCTATTTGGTCGACGCCGGCGCACAATCACTGACGAGTGTCTCTGGCAAGCTTCAAATCCATACAGCTGATGGTGACGAAGACATTAAGACTAACGTCCTTGAGAAGCATGCTATAACAATTACTGCGCGCACAACCAATCCTGACACACCTAAAACTCTTAAGTTTGTTGTTTCCAACACCTCCGCAGGTGGGGTTACTACAGGGACAGTTTTGGAGACAGGATCTGATACTGGTGCTGAAACCGCAGGTGCTGGCAACGTCGGTGCAATTGCAGTAGGTGTACCTAACGGCGTCGCGACAACATCTCGAGCGTTTCTAACAGCGCTTCGTGATGCAATTGTTCATGCAAACGCGTTTGGTGCAGCTAGTGCGAGTGGAGACTTCCTTAGTGTAGTTTTAACGGATACAGCCGGTGCAAACCCCCAGACGCTAGTACTCACTCAGCAACCCGGTATTGATGGCAATACAGCAATTGTAGAGACTCTCGGAAACAAGATCCTCTATAAGCACCCGGATTCGGCGCCTGCTGTTACCGCATTTACAGCCGGCTCTGGTGGCGCTGGTGCTCCAATTCTTCGTGCTGCGATCATGACTCCAGATGGTGTTATTATGGCACTTTCATCGTCGTATCAAACCACAGCTACTATCGATACAGCAGAGCCTCCTGTATCCAACAATTCCGGTGCTCAAGAAATGACAGCAGGTCAGGCACACGGTACTGTTAATCTCACCAATGGCAAGCAAGCTTTCGAGGTATTTCTAAACGGACATAAGTCTACTAGCTTATATCCCAATAAGATTAAAGCATCGTTTGATCCATCTGATCCTAGTTATCTCGGTAAGGTCCTAAATACAGATCCTAATAAGGTTCGTGAAGCAGGACACTTCTTGTATGCACATTGGGATGTGCACTCTGCAGTATCCCAGCCAGACGCATCAGGTGTACATACAGCAGGTCACACAGGAACTGGACTAGAAGAAGCTGCATTTATCCTTGCAGGAACCTCAGGCCGTAATACTGGAACATCAAATAATCCTAACTATGAGGATTTCCAGGATCGATATCAGACGGCACAGTCACCATGGTTTATGTCCCAGGACTTCGGTGCTGGCAACAATAACCTCTTTAAGGTTCATGCTTTAGATGACGGCGCACGCTCCAATGATCTTTTTAAGATCACTATTGAGAATATCGCTGCTAGTAGCAATGAAAACAATAAGTTCGGAAAATTTGACATTGTTATTCGTGACTTTTACGATAATGACTCAGATCCCGTCGTTTTAGAATCATATCGAGGTGTCAACCTAGACAGATCTTCTGACAACTACATTGCCCGAAGAATCGGTGATATGTATGCATATTATGACTTTGACCAAAGAGCAGGCGCTCAAAAGCTAAGACTTGAAGGTGCATTTACATCCAGGTCTAGATACGCAAGAGTGCAGATGCATACAGACGTATCAAGAGGCGTAATGCCAGACAGCTCTTTACCAGTAGGGTTTAGAGGTCCTGGTCACCTTTCGCTAGACGGAAGTACAGCTCTTTCTGATGTCTTAGGTGCTGATACATGCTTTGTTGGTGGCTCCGGTGTTACATTGGCTGAAGTACGCCAAGTTAAAATGACACCTGTTCCGTTGCGAAGAAATGTCGCACAGGGCAAAGGCAACAAGAAAAGATCAAATGCAGATCTATCATGGGGCGTTCAGTTTGAAAGAATTGACTCGGTTGAAGAGCCTAATCGAAATACAGTTGTTGATACATCAATTGCTTCGTTTACAAAATTCTTCCCAAGCCACAGAAAAGACATTGCCAACGTATTCGTTCGAGACAATGCAGGCGCAGCTAATCTTAATAACGCTGTTTTAGATAGTGACCTTTATAATAACAATCTCTTCACTCTAGAAAGAGTCCAGGTTGTTACAGGTTCTACTGACAAACCAGTTGTTAATGAGTGGTCCGCTGCGACATACAGAAGAAACGGAACAAAGGGATCGTTAACTTCAGCGAACGGCGCAACACATCAGGCATCAGATACAAGATTCCTAGATCCTGCTAAGGACTTTGCTCACTTACCAACTCGTAAGTACTTGAAGTTCACAACATTCGTTCAAGGCGGATTTGATGGCTTCAACATCTTCGACAAAGAGAAAGCAAAGCTTACAGACGTTGCCGTACGAAGAGAGTTTAGTGAACCAGCTAATCAAGGTGGTGTCAAGGGTCCAACAGTTGCAGCTTATAGAAAAGCTATCGACGTAATGGAAGAGAAAGCAGACGTAGAAATTCAACTGCTAGCAATTCCAGGTCTAAGACACCCAGCTGTTACAGATTATGCAATTGATTCTGTTGAAAATCGTTTTGATGCGATGTTCTTAATGGACCTCGAGGAAAAAGACCAAAACAATCAGTTTGTTACAGGATCTTCTAAGCAGCTTACAAACGTCACATACACGGTTAACAACTTTGAAAGCCGTAATTTGGACTCTTCGTTTGCAGCTGCTTACTTCCCTGATGTTGTAATCACAGACCCAGTTACTAACTCAAATGTGCAATGTCCACCTTCAGTGGCAGTACTCGGAGCCTTCTCATTGAATGACTCCGTATCACATCCCTGGTTTGCTCCTGCGGGCTTTACACGTGGTGCCCTTAATACGGTATTGGAATCACAAGTAAAGCTTAAGAGAGCTAATCTAGACGCCCTCTACGAAGCGGATATTAATCCTATTACATCGTTCCCCCATACACCGGGAGTTGTGGTATTCGGACAGAAAACACTGCAGGCTGCACAAAGTGCGCTTGATCGTGTCAATGTACGTCGTCTTCTTATCGATATTCGTAGAAAAGTTAAGAAAATTGCACAAGGCTTATTATTCGAGCCTAACAGAGTAGATACGCTTGCTAGATTCTCCAACTTGGTGAATCCAGTTATGCAACAAATTCAAGCCCAACAAGGTTTGGATAGGTACAAGGTGCAGATTGATACTTCGACAACAACTCAGGCTGATGTCGAAAATAATACAATCCGTGGCAAGATTTTCTTGCAGCCGACAAGATCGCTAGAGTTCATCTCACTAGATTTTGTTGTTACTAATCAAGGAGCCGAGATTTAATCTCGTTAAACACATACTTAGTAGATAAGGAAACTAGGAGACTACAAAATGGCAGAGACACTTCAAGTCAGTGATATGCTACCAAATAAGTTTGAGCCGAAACGAAAGTTTCGCTGGGTCTTTGCCATTGAGGGACTCGACTCCTTCTTGATGAAGACCGCTGCACGTCCAAACATTACGATTGCAGAGCAGGAAGTACCGTTCATGAACTCTACACGCTATATGGCGGGTAAGGCCAAGTTCGAAGCGATTTCCGTTACGCTTTACGATCCAATCGCACCTTCAGGTGCACAACAGGTTATGGAGTGGGTGAGAACTCACTTCGAATCAGTTTCAGGCCGAGCTGGTTACGCTGACTTTTACAAGCGTGACTGCCAGCTTAAGTTGCTGGATCCTGTTGGGACAGTTGTTGAGCTTTGGGACCTCAAGGGGTGCTTTCTCACAAACGCAACATTTGGTGATCTGGACTACGGCGCGGAAGATATGACTGAGATTTCTCTCTCAATCAGATTTGATAACTGCGTACTTCAGTACTAAACTCACTTCTTAAATAGAACGAACTAGCCCGATGTAATGTCGGGCTTTTTTGTGTTTAACATCTGACTAAAACAATCTAATGTTATACGATGTGCAGTAAGGCACCGAATAACCATTTATTGAGGAGACATAGTCAAGTGTCAGATAACGAAACTAAAAATCGGAATGAGGTATTTACTGCCGCTGAAGCACAGAAGGCAGGTTTTACAACGCGTAACGTGATGATGGAGGACTTTAATTTTGAAGTCCCCACTGAGTCTGTTCCGCTTCCATCGAACGGAACTGTGTATCCCGCCGAATCGCCCTTGTCAAGCCAGGAAACTCTGGATATCAAGGCAATGACAGCTAAGGAAGAAGATATTTTGACTTCCCGAACGCTAATCAAAAAGGGTACTGTGATTAGTGCGCTTATTAAGTCATGTTTAATTGATAAAACAATTGATCCTGATGTAATGCTTACCGGCGATCGAAATGCCGTCATGACTGCTATTCGAATTACAGGCTACGGCTCTGAGTATAACGCTGAAGTCGATTGTCCCGCATGCTCTGAGCGATCTAAACAAGAGTTTAATCTTTCTGAGCTACCGCTTAAAAGGCTAGAGATCGAGCCTGTGGCCCCGGGTGCTAATCTTTTTGAGTTCAAGCTTCCAGTTACTAAAATGGAGCTAAAGTTTAAGTTCTTGACAGGACTAGATGAGTCGAACCTAACAGTTCAGATGGAAAGGCGCAAAAAGCAGGGAATGAAGTCAGACAACTTTGTAACAACAAGGCTGCACTACTCAATTGTCTCAGTGAATAACATTACAGATAAGTCTAAGATTTCACACTTTATCAGGAACATGCCAGCGCGAGACTCTTTAGAGCTTCGTAAATTTATTGACAAGAACGAGCCGGGAATCGACATGAAGCAGTGGATGGATTGCCCACACTGTCTCGAGTCCTCGGAGGTACGGCTCCCTATGGGTGCCACGTTTTTTTGGCCTGACTCCGAATGATAAGGAAATCTTCTTAGAGCACATATTTAGTCTCATGTACTATATGGGCTTTACATTTGAAGAGTGCTACAGACTTCCTGTTTGGCAGAGACACTGGTTCTTAAAGCGGCTAAACAAAGAGATTAAGGCTGCCAACGATAACCAATCTGGTGCATCTAGGGCAGCACACGCCAACGGCGGCGAACAACGCGCCATGCAAGGGCGTCAACGTTCTCAAGTCCCATCTAGACTAAGAAGGTTTACTTAGAAACCAATATTTAACTTTAGAGAAGGACTATTATGAATAACTACACAATCGATGAGACAGCGTACGCCAGCTATATTTTGGGGTCAACTCAAATAGTAAAGTTAAAAGGCAAAAAAGAAATTGTCGAGGCTACTAAAGAAGTGCTAGAAGCTTCTAAGGTGCTATATACAGCTCTATCGTCTGACAGTACAACAATTGATCAGGTTATGCCTCTTTTAGAAAATAAGCGCGCCCGCGCAAAGGCCTATAATAAGATTACTGGTCGAATCTGGCGTCTATAGTTTCTACTGCAAGCTTTGAGCACTAGATACTTAATGTTGCTGAGCTTAACATGAGAGTGTAAATAGCATATGGCCGAAGAAGGCGCACAACTAGAAATACAGCAGCAGATTAACAAGCTCCTACAAGATAGGCAAGCGTTAATGGCTGCATCTGCAAAGCAATTGCAAGACCAGACTCAAATTGCTATGCAACTTTGTGCGGCACTCAAGTGTGAGTCTCTAGAAGGCATGACTGAACAGCTAGAAGGCATGTCAGGCGCCCTTACAGAGGCAGCTGATGCTGCTGAAAAGCCCAAAAACTCCCTAGAATCAGTTGCAGACGCCGCCGGCGGATTAGCAAGCAAACTCGACGCTTCAAAAGTAGCTGCAGTTGGTGCAGGTGTTGGCTTGATATCCGGCTTCAAGGGCGGATTGGGCATGATGAAGAGTGTCGGTAAAGGAATTACCGGCATTGTTGGCTCACTTGGTAAAGTTGGAGCCACAATTCTCGCAACACCGTTTAAGCTCATGAGCGGCTTAGTAGGCATGGCACAATCAGGCGGCGGTGGGCCGTCTCCAATTCGTCAAGAGCTGGAGGCAATGAGAGGTACCTTTGGTGATATTGCATCAAATGAAGGTAAAGCAGTTGCATCTTCTTTAGGGCAAATACAAAGTCAAATGGGCGACATGGCCGGCACCGGTCTAAAAATGTCCCAAGTATACGGACACGGACCTGAAGGCGTCGCCGCGGCGATGAAGGAAGTCCACGAGTTAGCTCAAGCTATCGGCCCCGGTCTCTCCGGTATGACAGAGATGTTCCAGAAATCCGCTGTTGAACTCTCGATGTACCGTAAGGGATTAGGCATGACAGCTGATCAGCAAGCCAACATGCTTAAACAGGCTTCCATGGCAGGTAAAGATCCTGTTGCGGAAATGAATAAATTTGCATCCATGGCAATTCAAATGGGTGATCAATTTGGGGTTAATGCTAAGGTTGTAGGCAAGTCGATGGCTGAGATGTCTGCAGACGTTGCAAACTTTGGTCAGTTAAGCGCTAAAGAATTAGGTAAGGCAGCTATTTTTGCCGATAAGTTAGGCATCAAGGCAAAAGAGCTTCAGGGTGTCATTTCTAAGTTTGATAACTTTGAAGACGCAGCAAAGGGCGCAGGAGAAATGGCGCAGGCGTTTGGTATGAACGTTGATGCCATGGAGCTTATGAACGCACAGAACCCTGCAGAGCGTCTATCAATGCTTCAGAAGTCGTTTAAGGATACTGGTAAGTCTGTTGAAGACATGAGTCGACAAGAATTGAAAATGTTGGCATCACAATCTGGCCTTTCTGAAGAAGCTGCAAAGCTAGCGTTCAGTCAAAAAGGCATGTCTCTGAGCTACGATGATATCTCCAAGGGTGGAGACAAGGCTGAAAAGAAACAGCTATCACAAGCTGAGGCAATGGATAAGTTAGCTGGATCTATTCAAAAGATGACGAAGGGCGGCGGCGGCGGAGGCTTTAAGGGTTTCATGGACGCATTCCTTTCTGGATTCGGCGACGGAATTAAAAAGAGCAAAGAGTTTCGTTTATTGATGAAAAATATTCGAAAGTCGCTTAAAGTAGTTTTCCAGGCTGGTAAACAAGTCGGAATAATGTTCGTAAAAATGTTTCCTGGTGTTAAGCAATTCTTAGGAGGTCTAGCAGGCATATTTGACCCCAAGAAATTTAAGGCCCTGATGGGAGACACCATGAAGGTCTTTAAGACATTCTTCGGTGATCTTAGTAAGGATCCAAAGAAGGCAACAGAAAAGTTCATAGACAGTATCAAGAAGACCTTTGGGAAGTTCTTCGGTAAGCAGGGCGGTGCTGCGAAAGATGTAGCCGAAGGTGGGTCTAAGATAATGAAGGCCCTTAAGGGTATATTTTTAGGCTTGATGTCTGTTGCCCTTAAGGGAATGACAACACTGGTAAACAAGATTACAGAAGCAATAAAGAACCCGAAGCCTATAAAATCAGGTCTAGGCCAGATGTTCGGCGACCTATTCTCCGCAGTAATAGGCTTATTAATTGCACTAGTGCCTCCGCTACTCAAAGCTCTAAAAGGTCTGGCTACAACAGTATTTACAAAATACAAGCCACAACTAATCAAGATAGGCAGCGCGCTCCTTATTGTTGCTCTTAGTAAAATGTTCCTAGTAGCCACATTATCAGCACTTAAAGGCGCTGTGATGGGCAAGATGGTTGGCTTGATCGGTAAAGCATTCGGAAAAATGTTTGGTTCTGTTGCTAAGAGTCCAGGTGCGCTAAAAGGCTCCGCCCAAATGGGCAAAGGAATGGCCAAGGGCGGAGGATTAGGCAAGGGCTTCGGAAGTTTTATAAAAGGCTTTGCGGCTATTAAAGTTACTGATATCCTCAAGGCTGCTTTTAAACTGTCAATCATGGCTTTGTCGTTTATACCTGTCATTAAGGTGTTCGCATTTGCTGCAGTTGAAGCATATAAGGTTATCAAGTCATCCGGGCCCATGAAGGTTGCAGCCGGCATGGTAGCTCTAGCAATCGCAGTCGGCGCAGCTGTGGTTCTATCAAAAGCCGGCCAACAAATTAATGCTGGCGGAGTAGTTGCAGCTTCAATAGGTCTTGGCGCAGGCGCCATTATGCTAGGTGTTGGTGCCGTAGCATTTTCTATAGCACTAAAACTAGCAGCATCATCATTTGAAGGAATAGACTGGAAAGCAGTTCCAGCTGCTATGATTGGCTTAGCGATATCTGCGGGTGCTGCTGTTGTCTTATCAATGGCAGGTGTAGCACTCAATGCAGCCTCAGGCGCTATTCCCGGCCTTATGGCTGGTGCACTTATGCTAGGCTTAGGTGCTGTGGCGTTTGCTTTAGCCCTGGGTCTAGCCAATGTTGTTATGGGTCCCATAGACATGGGTAGTGCAGCGTTGAATATGCTCGCCTTAGGCCTCGCAGCAGGCTCAGCAGTTTTATTGGCAATGGCAGGTGTAGCACTTATTCCAGCACAGGCAGCAATTCCAGGACTTCTTGTCGGCGCAATGTTAGTAGGCGTCGGTGCATTAGCATTTGCTGTGGCATTGGGAATCACCAATAAAGCCATGGGCATGGTCGACATGAAGTCTGCAGCTATTAACTTTGGAATGCTGGTGATAGCTACATTAGCTGCAGTTCCCATGGCCGTCGCGGCAACTCTTTTAATCCCGCTAGGCGTTTTAGGTTCTGTGGGCGCTGTCATCGGCGCCGGATTTCTTTCATTAGGTGCAACCATGTTCGCGGCGGCCTTACAGACTGTCACAAAAGAAATGGACAAGGTTGACATGCTTTCCGCTGCACTTAATATGGGCTTTATGGCGCTAGTAATGATAGCTACAGTCCCCATGGCAATTGCAGCAGCTGCCTTGGCAATACCAGCTGTGCTAGGAATGATTGGCATATTCCCAGCAGCCGGATTCTTAGCACTGGTAGCATCTGTTCTTGGTCCGGCCCTAGTTTCATTTGGTGCAATGGGGATCGATGCCAAGAAAGTAGCCACAAATGCAGGAGCAGTTGCAGCCGCTATGGGCGCGCTGGTAATAACTGCATTGACCGCTGTTCTTCTCATACCTTTTGCTGTACCGTTTATCGGCGGCTGGCTAATGAAGAAAGGCATCGGTCTCATCGGCGACTTCATGACAATGATTGCAGAAAAACTGGTAGGGCCGCTCTCAAAATTCGCCGCAATGCCTATTCCAGCCAGTGCTTCACTAGGGCAGAAAATTGATCTAATCAATGCAGCTGTTGAAGGTGTTGGAACGCTAGGAGGCATTGCAATTGGCTTAGCGGAAATTGATCAAGCAGCTGTTGAAGAAGGCGGCAAGCAAGGCGGTACAATCAAGGCTGTTACTGGCTTTATGGACGTGCTTCTAGGCGGCTTTATCGAAATGATAGAGGCCATCGGAGAGGTTGCAAACTCTGTAGACCCATCCCAGATCGGAGCGATTAAAGCGATTGCATCTGTTATTGAAGCCATCGGCAAGCTCATTGCAGGCGTAGTGCCACCCATAGCTGAACTGGCGATGGGCATGATAGCATCATCCACCGAGGGCGGCGGAATATTTTCTAGCGGCAAGGTAAACACCGGAAAGTTTGATTCCATGATGGCCAGCATTAAAGGCTTAATGGATGGTGTGTTCGGCATTATGAAAGCGCAGATCGGTCCTATGGTGAAGGATATTGTCACCATGGACATACCGGGTGGCGTAGAAGCAGCCCAGCCTAAGATTGAACTAATATCCAAGGTTGTAGGTGTTATTGGAACATTCCTAGAACCCATGTCAACTGTCTTAAAAATGATGCAAGAGCAGGAATCACAAAAAGGCTTTTTTGAAAAGATATCAGATGTAATCACAGGTCAAAATCCAGCTGACAGTATGATGGGTAAACTCAAGGTCATAATGACAGGCTTAATGAATATGATTAAAGGTAACTTACCTGAAATTGTATCGTCTGTTATAGCTGCCGCTGATGCCGCCGGAGATCCAAAAACAGCTCAACCCAAAATAGCGCTAGTAGCCTCAGCAATAGATATCATGGGTAAGATGACGTCCCAGCTATTCAAAACACTTGAGCTTGTAAAGGGTAAGAACAAAAAGCCTGATTTAGGTGCGCTGATGCTATTGTTTGGCCCACCGGGTCAACCAAAAATGAGCGTCATGTATATGATTGCCAGCTCTGCGGGTGAAGGAATCAAGGTAGTTGTCAAGGCCATATTAGATGCGACCAAAGACATGAATCCAGCAGTTGTTGAACCGGCTGTTAGGATCGTCTCCCAGGCAATCGAAGCTGTATCCAACTTTGCAGGCGCTATAATAGATACAATGGCTATCGCCATGCCAAAAGGCGGCGGCTTAAAAGCTACAGAAAAAGCTCTGCCTGTTGTATTAAAAGTCATCTCAGCAATATCGCTAGCGATGGCAGATAGCCTACCAACAGTGATTGCGCCTATTCTTGCCGTTGCTAAGAAAATTGGGGGCAGTAAGACTGCTGACAAAGGCATGAAGACAGTCTCCGCAGCAATCGGCGCTGTCGGAGAATTTGCATCGGCGCTTAAAGACATAATGTCGTTAGTACCGTCAGATCCCAAGGCAATAAATCCGGACCGGCTCAAGGATGTGCT
>Ga0115000_10001519_pt1 | contig 20532 bp, 22 predicted proteins | sample ArcticOcean_MG_C_6_FD_89690 | JGI IMG/M metagenome (GOLD analysis project Ga0115000, IMG submission 89690) | Marine microbial communities from western Arctic Ocean - ArcticOcean_MG_CB8_128 | ecosystem: Environmental > Aquatic > Marine > Oceanic | place: Arctic Ocean: Canada Basin | collected... | reverse complement strand
CGAGTGCTACGACATGAGTCACCTGCACGGCACCGACTATGTGGGGTCAATGGTGGTTCTCGAAGACGGCATCCCTAAGAAGTCCGAGTACCGGCGCTTCAAGATCAAAACTGTCGACGGCAACGACGACTTTGCCGCTATGGAAGAGGTACTCAGGCGACGCCTTACGGCCTACCTGGCCGACAAAGACAAACCCATCGAAGAACGTGGAAAATTCTCCTACCCGCCTCAGCTTCTGCTGGTGGACGGCGGCAAAGGACAACTCACCTCGGCCGTGAAGATCCTCGACAGCCTGGGGTTGAGCGACGAGATACCCGTAGCTTCACTAGCCAAGCAATTTGAAGAAGTCTTCGTGCCCTGGCAGCGCGAATCAATTCGCATTCCGCGCCAATCCGAGGCGCTGTACATGTTGCAACGCATCCGCGACGAGAGCCACCGTTTCGCAATCACCTTCCACCGTCAACTTCGCGATAAACGCATGACGAAATCGGTTCTCGATGATATTCCGGGTCTGGGACCATCGCGTAAGAAACGCTTAATCAAAGAACTTGGAGGAGTGCGTGCGGTACAACAGGCCCAAGTCGTCGAACTTAAAGAGCTTTCGTGGTTACCCGATACCGTCGCCGACACGGTCTATGACCACCTCCACGAGTAGGTCCCCATGAGTTTCGAGCCTGATCCTTCAACCCAACCGGCAACAGCGGCGTCACCCTCGACCGCCGAACTGTGGGAAGCACACGCCAACTGGTGGCAAGACGAGTTCACCGATGGTGTCGACCCGGAGTACGTCGAACAGATTATTCCGTTGGCCATCGAGGTAATGGATAAAGCCAAACGGATTATCGACGTTGGTACAGGCGAAGGACAGATTGCCCGGGTTCTGCAGGGACTCGGGTCCGACGTCGTCGGCGTCGACCCAGTGGTTGCCCAAATCGAAGAGGCGAACAGGCGGGGGGGAGGACCCGCCTATGTTCTGGCGGGGGCCGACGACCTGCCCTTTGCCAACAACGAGTTTGATGCTGCAATCGCCTGCCTCGTTTTCGAACATATCGACACCATGGACGAGGCAATGTCCGAAATAGCCCGAGTTGTCCGTCCCGGTGGTCGCTTTGCTCTGTTTCTCAATCACCCACTCATGCAACCGCCTGGGTCCGGCTGGATCGACGACCATATGGTCGATCCGCCGGAACAGTATTGGCGCCTTGGCCCCTATCTGCACGAGGGAGAGACCATCGAGCAAGTGCAAAAAGGGGTGTTTATACGTTTTGTTCATCGCCCGCTCGGTCGCTATGTCAATGCGATGAGCGATGCTGGATTGCGACTGGTTCGGATGATCGAGCCCGCCCCACCCGAGGGATTTCTGGCGAAGGCTCCTGAGTACTTCGATGCGTCCTCGATCCCGCGTCTACTGGTGCTTGTTGCCGAAAAACCAGCTTGACATCAGCGCTACACTGAACGCTATGCGTGAGTTCATCGTCATCACCGGAATGTCAGGGGCTGGTCGATCTCTGGCCGGCGACACCCTCGAGGATCTGGGTTGGCATGTCATAGACAATCTGCCGCCTGCGCTCATTCCTGCTTTGCTTGCCCATACTGAGGAACCCGATTCAGGACTCGACCGGGTCGCATTGGTGCTGGGAATAGGCCGCGACCACTCCCATGTCCGGCCCGCACTCAAGCGCATCAAGGCCACGAACGTGCCGGTAAGCGTCGTCTTTCTCGAAGCTTTGCCCCGGGTGCTTGTGCAACGGTACGAGAGCGTTCGGCGCCGTCATCCGCTCGACGATGGACACGGCCTCGAAGCCGCCATCCACGCAGAAACAGAGTCTCTCCAATCGGTGCGGGCTGAGTCTGATCTGGTCATCGATACCAGCGAACTCAATGTCCACCAGTTGCGCCAAAGGTTGCAACAGTATTTCGACAACGATGCTCCTGGCGGCGCACTCCACACTCGTGTTACGTCGTTTGGTTACAAACACGGCGTACCACTCGACGTCGACCTAGTTTTTGATTGCCGATTTCTGCCCAACCCTCATTGGGATGATGAGCTCCGTTCGTTTACTGGACTAGATAAACCCGTGACTGATTTCTTGTCGGCCCAGCCGGAAGCGCAAGCATTTCTGGAGCATCTCGACGGGCTTCTCGACACGCTCATGCCGTCCTACCTGAGACAAGGCAAGTCCTACCTGACCATCGCCTTTGGTTGTACAGGTGGTCGACACCGGTCGGTGTGGATGGCTGAACAGACAGCGGCCATGTTGCGAACGAAGCACATTGAGCCAGCTATCGCGCATCGCGATGTAACTAAGTAGTCAATATCTACTGGGACGATGGCGGGCATCGCATTTTCATGCTGTTGCTTTGCCGAGAATCGGAATACAGTCTCAGGTAGATGCTGGCGATTGACGGGCGTCATGGCGCCGAAACCAACGCCCCACATGCAGCAGGCTCGGCCTGTAGGAGATACCCCATGACTATGCGAGTAGGAATTAACGGCTTCGGTCGAATTGGCCGCAACTTGTTCCGAGCAGCCAAGCAACAAGGTGCCGATATCGATTTCGTTGCCGTTAACGACCTCGGGTCGATTGACACCATGGCCCACCTATTGCAGTACGACTCGGTGATGGGAAAGTTCTCCTCCAAGGTCGAAACCCACGCTGATGGCATAGCAGTCGACGGTGACGTGCTTACTGTTCTCGCCGAACGTGACCCTGCCAAGCTCCCATGGGGCGACCTCGGAGTCGATGTCGTCATCGAGTCAACCGGCATGTTCAACTCTCGCGACAAGGCAGCATGGCACCTCGACGGCGGTGCTACTCGTGTCATTGTCTCGGCTCCGTGTGGCGGTGCTGACGAAACATTCGTGGTTGGCGTAAACGACGACACCTTTGACCCCGATCTCCACAAGGTTATTTCCAACGCCAGTTGCACCACCAACTGCTTTGTCCCGCTTGTGAAGGTATTGGACGATGCATTTGGCCTCGAAAAAGGCCTCATGACTACCATCCACGCCTATACCGGTGACCAAAACATTGTGGACGGACCCCACAGCGACCTCCGTCGTGCCCGCGCCGCTGCGGTGAACATTATTCCGACGTCCACCGGCGCTGCCCGAGCAACCAGCTTGGTCATGCAGTCAATGGCCGGCAAACTCGACGGCACCGCCATTCGTGTTCCAGTCCCCACCGGTTCACTCACCGACTTCACGGCCGTCCTTGCGTCGGAACCATCTGCTGCGGACATCAATGCCGCCTACGAAGCCGCCGCCACCGAAGGACGCCTGGCCGGCGTTCTGGACTACTCGACCGCTCCTTTGGTTTCCTCCGACATTGTTGGCGCCGCTGCTTCATGCACCTTCGACTCAGGTCTAACGATGGCTATCGGCAACCTGGTCAAGGTCTCCGGTTGGTACGACAACGAGTGGGGCTACAGCAACCGACTCGTCGACCTCATTGGCATCGTCGGCAAGGCATAGTTCTCCTATGGCGCACGGTGTCCCGTCCTTAGAAGATCTTGGCGATGTTGCCGGCAAAAGCGTGTTGCTGCGAGCGGACTTCAACGTGCCGCTTGATGGGGACACAATCACCGACGATCTTCGGATTCGTGCCGCGCTGCCAACGATAAAATGGCTGCAAGCGAACGGTGCCAAGGTAACCGCGTGCAGTCATCTTGGTAGACCAAATGGCCAGGTAAATGCCAAGTATTCGCTCGAGCCAGTGCGTCGTCGTCTGGCCGAGTTGGTCGCCGATGTCGATCTGCTGCCTAACCTGCGATTCAACCCTGGCGAGACAGCGAACACCGACGATTTCGTTGCTCAACTAGTTAAGGGTCATGATCTGTACGTGAACGACGCCTTCGGTGCTTCGCACCGCGAGCATGCGTCAATCGTTGGGCCGCCCAAGCATCTTCCCTCCGCAGCGGGCCGACTACTTAACCGCGAAATCGATGTACTTCTCGGTGTGCGCAACGACCCCAAGCGCCCCTTTATCGGGATCCTTGGTGGAGCAAAGGTCGGTGACAAACTGGGTGTAATTGAGGCCCTGCTCGACGTCGTCGACGGCCTCGTTATCGGAGGAGGAATGTGCTACACATTCCTCGCGGCCCAAGGCCACAGCATCGGCAATTCACTGTTTCAAGAAGAGTACGTCGACCGGTGTCGTGCGCTGCTTGACTCGGGAGCACCGATCCATTTACCCCATGATCTCACCGGTCTGAGCCCCGATGGCACATTGTTTGACCCCGAAGCAGGTGGCCAAGTCCGCCAATTCGGCACCGACATCCCCGATGGCTGGGAAGGCGTCGACATTGGTCCCGGAACGGCAGCGGCGTTCACCGACCTTATTCTTGATGCACGAATGGTGCTGTGGAACGGGCCGATGGGCGCATTCGAAGACCCGAGGTTTGTCGCTGGTACAAAGACCGTGGCCCATGCGTTGGCCGAGACCTCGGCGTTCACTATTGTGGGCGGCGGCGATTCTGCCGCGGCAGTAGCGCAGTTTGGTCTCGCCGACGAGATTGATCACATATCCACCGGTGGAGGCGCCTCGCTCGAATTGTTAGAAAAGGGCGATCTTCCCGGGTTGGCAGCGCTTCGACACGCCAGCAATGTCTAACCTGAACCCACCGAACCATCGCTCGCAATTGATGCACGAACGAGGAGTCCACAATGGCTAACGATCGCAAACCACTTATAAGCGGTAACTGGAAGATGAACCTCAATCACTTTGAGGCCATCCAACTGATCCAGAAGTTGGGTTATGCCATTGATGCTGACGACCACGCCGCCTGCGATGTGTCGGTCCACCCTCCATTTACCGATCTCCGATCGCTGCAGACCGTACTTGATGCCGACCGGATCGACATCGCACTCGGAGCACAGGACTGTCACTGGGAAACCAGCGGTGCCTATACCGGCGAGATCAGCCCAACCATGTTGGCTAAGTTGGCCGTCAGCTACGTCATCGTGGGCCACTCAGAGCGCCGCCAGCTTTTTGGGGAAACCGATGAGGACATCAACCGCAAGGTCAAGGCGGTGCTTAAGGCTGGCATGACTCCGATCATGGCCTGTGGTGAAACCATCGAAGAACGCGACCGCAATATGGCCGAAACGGTAATCGAAAACCAGATTCTTGGTGGTCTGGCACGGGTTCCCGCCGACCAGGTCGGTGCCATGGTCATTGCCTACGAACCCATCTGGTGTATCGGTACGGGAGTGACCGCCTCATCGGCTGACGCCCAAGACATGTGTGCCCATGTTCGCTCTGTGGTGCGCACGAAGTTTGGCGACGAAGCGGCCGACGCCCTTCGAATTCAGTACGGGGGCTCCGTTAAGCCCGGAAATGTTGCCGAGCTTATGAGTCAGCCTGATATTGACGGCGCTCTCGTTGGTGGAGCGAGTCTTGATGCTGACGATTTCGCTCGCATTGTGCAGCATCGTTTGCTTTAGTAGCCGCTAGGATTTGTAGCCGTGACTATTATCGTCGTAATCCTCCAGGTGGGCTCAGGTCTCGGACTTCTTGGCCTTGTTTTGATGCATAGTGGCAAAGGCGGCGGGTTGTCGGACATGTTGGGCGGCGGAATGGGTGGCGTAGCGGCTGGATCGACCGTCGTAGAACGCAACCTCGATCGCATTACTGTGCTCGTTGCGCTCGTCTTTGCTTTTACCACACTGGCGTTAGCACTTCTCCTCGACGAATAGCTTGCTCGTCCTCTGCCGCAATTGAGGCATAGGAGTTACCGAGCGCTTTCTCGTCGAACTCCAACGGCGGGTTGCGGGTGGTGTCAGCGGAACGCGACGCTACGATAAACAGCCGTTTGCAACGCTAAACATCCTGTCGGAGTGGCGGAATTGGCAGACGCGCCAGCCTAAGGAGCTGGTGCCCTTCGGGGCGTGCGGGTTCAAGTCCCGCCTTCGACACAAAGAGTCCCGGTCCCATGGGCCGGGACTTCTTCGTTTAGCTCAAATGAGCGAGATGTGTAACGTCGTTGTATTGGCGTAGAAGCCACCGGTCTCCATCAAGGACCAGGTTGTGGATCGACCCATTGTCTGCGCCAAGGAAGGCAAACGGGCGGGCCCCGGTCGCATGGTGCAGCAGCGCAGCAATCACACCCCCGTGAACAAACACCGCAACACGCCCGCCGGGATGATCATGATGGATCTGCCCTAATGCAGGGACGGTACGGTCGGCGAGGGCCTGGGTTGTCTCCGCTCCAGGAGCATGGCCCCACTCGCCGTCAGAGATCATCTTCGTAAACGTCGGGTGTTGTTCCGCTGACATCTTCCGCATGATGCCACCTTCCCAATCGCCGAGAAATATCTCATGGAGATCAGGTTGGACCGTCGGTTGCACAGCAAGGTGTCGCACCAGGGGAGCGGCCGTTTGAGCGGTGCGTTGCAACTTTGTGACGTACACAGCATCTATTGGTTCGGAGCGGAGTCGTTGGCCAACCGCTTCGGCTTGCCGTTCGCCTAGCGCCGATAGCTCAGGGTCGCTGTGTCCATCAATGGTTCTGGCCGGATTTTCAAGGTCAGCGGCAGCGGATTGACCATGGCGCACCAACACGACGGTGGTCGCCCCGCCTGGGGCTTCGAACACGTGCTGTGGGTAAGTTTTTTTCATTGATTTTGTGGTCCTGGTGAGGTTTGCAATGGGCAACTGGTTCTGGAGCGAGCGCCGTACCCGCTGCTTCGGGGACGGCTGAGTAGTGTGAGCATATGGATCAATCCGGTACGGACACCCCTTCGAAGGAAACGATTGTTGCGGCGTTGAACGCCCATGCGCATGGCGTTGATATTGCGTTAAGTTTCGGTGAAGGCTGGTGGACGTTGCTGTGGGATTTACACGGCTCACTTGAACTCGAGTTTCCCGAGTATCACCTGCTGGCGCTGTCGCAGGACAGTGGCTCGATGGTGTTTGAGGCCAACCCCAAACTCCGGACCTCTCGACGAAGCTGGACCAGCCGCGATTATGCCGTGCTGCGCGAGACCATCGAGGCAGCCCAAGAACGCAGCAGTCTCACGTGCGAGCTATGCGGCGAACCCAGCGACATCGTGCGCAGCGACGAACTCTCTCACACACGGTGCCTCACCTGCTGAACCCGGCTGGGGCCTACGACTCGAGGGCCCCACGTGATCGTGGCGTCGGCCGCGTGGGTTAGCGGCATACTCGTGGGGTGAACAACGATGGCCCCGAATCAAAACCGGACTCAGGCTCTGGAGCGTGGCGTCAGGAACTGCTTGATGCTACGACCCTGATGCGCCGAGTCGCCACTGACAAGGAGTTGATGCGACAACTGAGCGAGGCGGAGCGGATCGAGTTCGTGAATGCTGCCGGCGATATTTTCTGTGCCGATCCTGCTGAACGGCGTATGCGGGTAAAAGCAAACCGCCGCAAACACAAAGCTGAAAAATTGGCTCGGGCCGAAGCTGTACTCACCGAAACCGGAATACGAAAACTGCGAGACAAGACCGTATTCACAACGCCGAATGTCTTTCCTCCCGAAGATTGGCAAGATAGCAATGGGGCGTTCGAACCCGAGTTCCGGACGGTCGACGAGGAACAACATTGCTACATTTGCAAGGCAAATTATGTCGATGTGCACCACTATTACGACCAACTATGTCCGACTTGCGCTGACCTAAACTTTGCCAAGCGGTCCGAGCTTGCGGACCTATCAGGAATGACTGCGTTGCTTACTGGTGGGCGAGTAAAGATCGGTTATCAAGCCGGTATCAAACTGCTTCGTTGCGGTGCCGATCTGATCATGGCCACGAGGTTCCCCCGTGATGCGGCCAAACGCTACGCGGCTGAACCCGACTTCGCAGAGTGGGGACACCGGTTATCGATATTTGGTCTTGATCTCCGTCATACGCCCAGTGTCGAAGCATTTGCGCAGCATGTAATCGAGACCAGCGATCGCCTGGACTTCATCATCAATAATGCCTGCCAAACGGTACGCCGCCCGCCCGATTTCTATGAACACATGATGGCCGGTGAGGCCGTTGCCGCATCCGAGCTATCTACCGCTCAGCAGCGACTCCTCGGAGATTATGAAGGTCTACGGGGCTACCACTTGCTACCCAGCGCCGAGGCGACCGACCCCACCTCAGTGGCGACCGTTGCCGAGGCCGACGCAATGGGCATGACCCACTCGGCGGAGCTTTCGCAGATCCGCCTGCTGCCCGAAGAACGAGAAGCGCAAGGAGCATTGTTCCCCTCTGGACAATTGGATCAGGACATGCAGCAAGTCGACCTCCGTGACCGGAATTCGTGGCGACTGCTCTTAGACGAAGTGTCGTCTGTGGAACTGCTCGAAACCCAACTCGTGAATGCTGTTGCTCCATTCATTTTGAATGCCCGTCTGAAACCGTTAATGGCCAGGACAGTCGGCGATCACAAACACATCGTTAATGTGTCGGCCGTGGAGGGGCAGTTCTACCGACGCTTTAAAACCACTCGCCACCCCCACACCAACATGGCCAAAGCAGCGCTCAACATGATGACCCGCACTTCAGCAGCGGACTACCAGTCGTTTGGCATTCACATGAACAGTGTCGACACGGGCTGGGTGAGCGACGAAGATCCCGTAGAAATAGCTCAGCAAAAGACCTATGAGCATCGCTTTCATCCGCCGCTCGACATCGTTGATGGAGCGGCGCGAATAACCGACCCAATCATTGGCGGAATCCGAACCGGCGACCACGTGTGGGGTCAGTTTTTGAAAGACTACCGATCCACCGACTGGTAGCTCCTAGCGCTCTAACGTTTGCGAGTGCGTGCCAGATAGCGGGCGCCAACCTCGCGCGATTCAGGGTCAGCCAGAGCCGCAACAAGACTGTCGGCATCGGACCAGGCTGTCGTCGTTGGGATCATGGCCTCCTGGGCCGCGTTGATGGCCGTCTTTGTTGCATACAACGTGAGCGACGATTTGGATGAGAGCTGTTTGGCCAGAGCGTTCGCCTCGTTCATGACCTCGTCGGTCTCGGTGACTGAGTGTAAGAAGCCAATGGACTTTGCTTCGTCGGCGCTAAACGGGCGACACGTGAGTACGAGGTCGCGGGTGGCTACGGCCCCGATCTCTCTTACCAGGCGTGGGATTCCTCCCCACGCCAGGGGGATACCTAGGTCGACTTCGGGAATCGAGAAATAGGTATCGGTGGCGGCGATGCGGAAATCGCAAGCTCCCGCCAGCACCACACCTCCGCCCACACATGGCCCCCAGATGGCGGCAATTGTGATGGCCCGCATCTGTTCCAAAGCACGGGCCATGAGCCAGCCCGTCTCGGCCGCTTCGCGAGCGGTGAGTCCGTCGTTGGCGGCGTTGTCACCGAAACTCGATAGGTCGGCACCCGCGGAGAAAGCGCGACCTGCACCAGAAACAATGACCACCTTTATGGCCCGTTGGGTGTCGAACCAGACTGCTGCATCGGCAAGTTCGCGTAACGTGCGCGTCGATAGTGGGTTGAGCTTGTCGGGACGGTTCAGCACAAGTCGACCAATGTCGCCCTCGGCGGAAGTTACTAAAGTGGTGAATGTTGGACTTTGAGCAATGGGCACGTGTCACCTCGAAATAGCTGCACCGAATCCGGTATAGACCACCCGTTTGGCAGGCGGCTTGTTGATTGTGCCACAGCCGAGGTCGGGCCCTACAAAAGTTGGTTGCGGCAGCGGGATGGGACAATCGACGGTGATGTTTTGGCGGGCTATTATCGGCGGACAATGAACACGAATACGTTTAATCGACGCTATGGCGCAGTTCTGGTTGCTTTGGTGCTTGTCATTATTGCTATCGGCGCGTGCTCAGGGTCCGAACAAAGGACTGGCGCAGAGCTTGACGGAGTAACTCCAACCGCTGAGGTGGCCGAATCCAATCCAGCAGTAGATGTGCCCGATACCGCGACGGCAACCGGTTTTCTCACCGGAGATTCGGACTATCTGTTCGATGACGACGAGCTCCGGACCTACGAACTGGTCCTCTCGGAAGAAGCGTTAGCAGAAATTGATAACGACCCGACTGCCGAGCAGTACGTCGAAGGTCAGTTGAATTTCGAGGGCGAGACGTTGACCGTGGGCATCCGCTACAAGGGCTCGGTCGGCGCTTGGGTTGGTTGTGTCGCAGGTTCGAATTTGGCGAACCCTTCTGGAGAGAAGACCTGCACCAAGTTGTCGGTCAAGCTCAAGATCAACTGGGACGGCTCCGATGCGGATTTCTTTGGACAACGCCGGCTTCAGTTCCATTCCATGAACCTGGACCCAAGTCAAATGCGCGATCGGCTTGGCTACTGGTTGTTCCGTGAGATGGGGGTGCCCGCTCCACGAGCGGTCCACAGTCGACTGCTTGTCAATGGCGAGTATGTGGGGTTGTTCCTGCTTGTCGAGCAAATTGACAAACGTTTCATTGGTGCGAATTTCGATGTTGATGATGGCAATCTTTACAAGGAGGTCTGGCCTACCAACGCAGGTCGAATGGTCCAGAACGATGCGGCGTACGAAGATGCCCTTCGCACCAATGAAGATGACGATCCCTCATTTGACATTATCGGGGGGTTCGCAGAGGCAATAGCGGCCGCGGATGAATATGCCGCCCTAGATGTTCTTGAACAATGGACCGATGTCGATGAGACACTTCGCATGTTGGTGGTCGATCGAACGATCCGCCATGACGATGGCATTTTCCACTGGTATTGCTTAGGGGAGTGTGCGCCGCACAATTTCTATTGGTATGAGGACCCTAGTGACGACAAGTTGCACCTGATTCCCTGGGACCTCGACCTGGCTTTCGAGAACATCGAGGCTGATATAAATCCGATTACGCCGGTAGCCGACGACTGGGGGGAAATTACCGACGGATGTAAGTCATTTTCTTACGGTGCCTTCGGACTTCCGCAGCGGTCTGCCCTTTGCGATCCAGTCTTTGCGGCCTGGTTTCAACTCGATGATCGGTATCAAGTGTTGCGACAAGAATTTCTCGCCGGGCCGTTCTCTGAACCGACGGTCACAGAGATGGTCGAGAAGTGGGGCGCGCAAATCGAGTCAGCCACAAAGGAGGCGAGCGAAGCCCATGGCGATGCCATTAGCCCTACGACATGGCAGCAAGCGGTGGATCAACTCCTTCACGGGGTTGCGTTTGCTCGTGAGAACTGACCGTATGGTGCGTGATTAGCTCTCGGTCGCCGGGACTGCCAAAATGCTGGCATGTCAAATGACACAACCTCTGAGCCCGACGGGCGGACCGCACTCCTGGCTAAATACGAGGCGGAACGCAACAAGCGGATCCGACCGGACGGCAATGAACAATACGTCGAGCCGGTTGGCGCCTTCGCCCATTACCTGGACGATCCATATGTCGAGCCCAAACCACGGACTCCGTACAACGATGAGGTTACGGTCGCGTTTGTTGGGGGTGGCTTCGCCGGACTCGTGACGGGCGCACGGCTCAAAGAGGCGGGCATCGACAGCGTCCGCATTATTGAAAAGGGCGGCGATTTTGGCGGCGCCTGGTATTGGAATCGATACCCAGGAGCGCAGTGCGACACCGCCTCGTTTATCTACCTACCATTGCTCGAAGAAACCGGGCACATGCCCACGGAGAAATACACCCACGCCCCGGAGATACTCGAACATTGCCGCCGGATTGGCAGCCATTACGGACTTTACGATAATGCACTATTTTCGACCGAGGTGACCGAAGTCGAGTGGGAAGCTCCCACGTCAAGGTGGATTATTCGTACCAACCGCGGTGACGAAATGCGAGCGAAGTTTATTGCGCTCGGCACTGGTCCACTTCACCGTCCAAAGCTCCCGGGAATTCCGGGAATCGAATCGTTCAAAGGTCACAGTTTCCACACCAGTCGTTGGGACTACGACTACACCGGAGGCGACCCTGCGGGAGCGCCGATGGTTAATCTGGCGGACAAGCGGGTGGGTATCATCGGCACGGGTGCCACGTCGGTGCAGTGCATTCCGCCGTTGACCCGAGCTTGCGCTGACCTCTTTGTGTTCCAGCGGACACCATCGTCGGTCGATGTCCGCAACAATCACGATGTCGACGCCGAATGGTTCGCCGCGCTTGGGCCCGGCTGGCAAAAAGAATGGTTGATGAACTTCACCATTTTACAAACCGGTGGCTTTACCGACGAGGATCTGGTGATGGACGGCTGGACCGATATCTCCAAGCGCATTCGTGATCGTGTCATGGCTGACCCGAGTCAAGATTTTAGCCCTGAGTCCTTTGAGGCGGCTTACCACGACAGTGACGACGAAAAGATGGCAGAGATTCGGGCCCGCATTGATGAGATCGTCGCCGATCCAGCAACGGCCGATGCTCTGAAGCCGTGGTACCGCCAGCTTTGCAAACGCCCCTGTTTCCACGACGAATACTTGCAGGCCTATAACACTGCTGGCACCCACCTGATTGATACCGATGGGCAGGGCGTTGAGGCCATCACCGAAACCGGTGTCTCGGTGGGTGGCGTGCACTACGAGTTGGATTGTTTGATCTACGCCTCTGGCTTTGAGGTGGGTACTGACTACGCCCGCCGATCTGGTTTCGACATGGTCGGGCGCGATGGTGTGAAGCTCTCGGACCATTGGGCCAATGGGATGCAGTCAATGCATGGCATCCACGTACACGGGTTTCCCAACGCTTTTATGGTGAGCCCAGCCCAAGGCGCGAACCTGATCTCGAACATTCCGCACAATCTCACCGATGCGGCCGAAACTATCGCGGCAATCATCTGCGAGGCCCAAACAACGGGAGCCGATGCGGTCGAGGTCGACCAGGCCGCCGAGCAAGCCTGGGTGGCGAAACTTCTGGCGGGTGGTAGACGCTTTGGCGGAAATGCGGACTGCACACCGGGCTACTACAACAACGAAGGAAAGGACGATGAAGGCGGGAATTTTGTTAGCACTCTCGGCTATCCCGAAGGACCCGTTGCCTTTTTCGACTACATCGACACATGGCGCAAATCGGGCGATTACGAGGGCCTTACGTTTTTTCGTGGCGATTCAGAAACTACCGGCTAGAACTACACCATGAGCGCGATGCAAGCCTGCCCAATCTGCACGATGACCGAAATCCTGGACTTCCCCGAGATCCATGAATGTGTTACCTGCGGCCACGAATGGCCACGCGAAGAGCATGCAGTCGACGATGAACTCAACGTGTTTGACTCCAACGGCGTTCAACTTCACAACGGCGATTCCGTGGTGCTCACCAAAGATCTCAAGGTCAAGGGCAGTTCCACCACCATCAAGGTCGGGGCAAAGGTCAAAGGCATACGACTGATCCCTGGCGATCACGAGATCGATTGCAAATACGATGGTCTCGGCATCCTCCTCAAGGCCATGTTTGTGAAGAAGGCTTAGCGGTTGCCGTTTAGTTCCTAGGAAAACTGCATAGCGCCATCGTTAATAACGGATTTCTCCAACTGTGCTTTGTCAGGGGCAATGGCCTGGGGGTTTGTCCATGGCGAGTGGTCGCCCTGCTTCGGCAAGAGAGGCATCGCCCGTTGCATATAGCCGGAGGAGAAGTCGTCGATGTAGGGACGCACGGACATCCCTTGATCTTCGTCTCGCAACAGCGGCACACACTTGGTGTTTTGAGTGGCAGCCATGTGCTGGAGCAAGCGACAAACGTAGTGGCTGATTAGGTCCGACCGTAGTGTCCATGACGCGTTGACGTAGCCGAATGATGACACCAGGTTTGGCACACCTGAGTAGGCAATCCCCTTGTAGGTCCATGTTTGCGCGAAATTGAGACGCTTGCCATCAACCGTGAAGTCGATTTCACCCAATGTCACTAACGTGAGGCCGGTTGCGGTCACGATGATGTCGGCGTCAATGTGTTCGCCGGAGCGAAGCTCGATGCCTGTTTCGGTGAACCGAACGATCTCGTCGGTGACAACGGACGCTTTGCCGCTGCTTATCGAGGCAAAGAGATCGCCGTTTGGGACCAAGCAAACTCGTTGGTCCCACGGGTTGTAGTCCGGTGTGAAGTGTTGCTCAATGTCGTAATCTGCCGGCAACTTCTTGCGCACCATGTCGAGCATCTTCGTCTTGATCTTGGCGGGGTGTTTGCGAGTTTGTTGGTAAAAGAACTGGCCGATCGCCACGTTTTTCTTGCGGGTTATCGCATAGGCGGTTCTACTGGGCAGCACGCGCCGGAGAAACTTGTTGATGGGGTCAACATCGGGCGCCGCTGCCATATAGGTGGGGGAGCGCTGCAACATGGTTACGTGGGAGGCGGTGTCGGCGATAGCGGGAAGCAACGTGACGGCGGTGGCACCCGAGCCGATGATCACCACCCGTTTGTTGGTGAAGTCGAGGTCTTCGGGCCACTGCTGAGGGTGCACAACGGTGCCGGCAAAGGTTTCCGATTCGGCGAATTCGGGGGTGTGCCCACCCTTGTAGCTGTAATAGCCCGAGCACATATAAAGGAAATTGGCCGTGACCGTTACCGCATCGCCGCCATCGGTACGCTGGCACGTGATCGTCCAGGTACTGGTGGCCGAATCCCAGTCGGCGCTCTGAGCGAGGTGGCCAAATCGGATGTGTTCGCGTATCGCAAATTCGGCCACAGTTTCGCGTAGGTATTCCAAGATGGCCGATCCAGAGGCAATGGACTTCTCTGCGGTCCACGGTTTGAAACTGAATCCAAGTGTGTGCATGTCGCTGTCGGACCGCACGCCTGGGTAGCGGAAGAGGTCCCAGGTGCCACCAATGTCGTCGCGCCCCTCCAAGATAGTGAACGTGTGATCGGGGCACTCTTGTTGGAGGTGGTACGCGGCGCCAATTCCTGACAAACCAGCGCCCACAATAAGAACATCAAAGTGGTTGGTGTCGGACATGGTTGGCGTTGGCTCACCTTCGGTCCCGGGCATCGATGAAACCGTAGTGGAGCTAAGGCGTTTTCCAAGAGTCAGCCATGCGCCTAATTGCCATGTTGGGCCGACATGGCAGCACAGTGAATGAAGCCAGGCTTTAAGGTAACGCACAGATGCTGAACACCTTGCTCCTCTAGGCACAAGTCCAGTTGGTTGACAGCGAGGACCGAGAGACGCATGTAGGTACTCGGATTGTTGTTCGCGGCGTCGTGCTCACGATGGAGGTTAACGAAGTTGTTAAATCTGTGGGTACGGATTTCGTCTTAATCGGGGAGCCTGTACAGCCTGAGGACCATGGGTCGGTGGCACAATTGGAGGCCGTTTTAGTCGAGCGAACAGGTGCGCAAGTAGAGATTGTTGATCCACAGATAGAGGCCGCAAAATAGGCAGTTTGTAAATTGCCGCGGGTTTCGGCTCATTTCGTCCTATCCTGTTCCATGTAAACCAGCTGCGTTCATATTCCCACGGGAACATGGCGCGGTGCGAGGGGCCAGTCGGGCCGCTCGCGCTATGAAAAGAGAAGTAAAGCAATGGCAACAACTGGAACAGTCAAGTTCTTCAACTCCGAAAAGGGCTTCGGCTTCATCTCCCGCGAAGGCGGCGACGATGTATTCGTTCATTACAGCAACATCGATGGTGACGGATACAAGTCCCTCGATGAAGGCCAGCGCGTCGAATTCGACGTAGCTCCTGGTCGTAAGGGTGAAGAAGCGCAGAACGTTCGCGCTATCTGATTCTACTCATTCGCGAGTACCGGAAGCCGCTGGCCTTGTGCCGGCGGCTTTCGCCGTTTTAGGGTCACCTTTTATCGTTCTCGGTGTGTGGGCTATGCGTACCGCATAGCCCACACACCGAGAACGATAGGGTTGCGCTATGTCTCATGATCTGAAGTTCGGTTGGTTGTCCCCGGTCATAGGAAACCGTTGGAGCGACTATCAACCGATCGTGATCTTTCAGCAGGACCACATACTGCCCACCGCGGTGCAGCACTTCGACTCGCTGTGGGTGGCCGACCATTTCTATGGGTTCGAAGCCAAGACTGACGGCTTCTTAGAGGGATGGACCACACTCACTTGGCTAGCCGCCAAGTTCCCTGACGTCGAACTTTGCCACCATGTGCTCGGACACGGCTACCGTCCGCCGGCTCTCACGGCGAAGATGGCGGCCACGCTCCAGACGCTTTCGGGCGGCAGGTTCACCCTAGGCATCGGCGCTGGATGGCGCGAGGACGAGTACCTCGCCTATGGCTACGAGTTTCCCAAACCATCCGTCCGGTTTGGTCAACTTGAAGACGTCATCAACATCTGCCGCAAGATGTGGACCGAAGACGAACCCAGCTATAGCGGCAAGTACTACAGCATCGATGGTGCGTCATCGTCGCCCCTGCCCGATGTCGTGCCACGCGTCTGCATAGGCGCCTCCGGAGAGAGAGTTGGTTTACCGTTAGTTGGTCGGCTGGCCGACCGATGGAACGGCGGCTTCGGCAAGGACGAGGACTGGTTACGTAAACTCGCCATCGTGCAAGACTCGGCGGTTGCCGCGGGGCGCAGTCCGTCCGATATCGAAATCAGTACGACCACCGAGCGGCCGCTGCCTCAAACCGACGCCGAGTCACAGGAACTACTCGAATTGTTGGGCCATCGGGCCGAGCTTGGCGTGCAGCACTTTGTCATGGATTTCGGTCACCCTCAGACCGATGAGCCAGTCTTACGGTTTGTCGAGCAGGTAATGGAACCACTCAAGAAACACTGACCGACGGTCAGCCTCAGATGGCAGACTTACGGCGCTATGAGTATCGATGTCAACGCGGTCAGCTTCCACTACCCAGACGGCACCCCCGCTGTGGACGAGCTCTCGTTCAAGGCCGCGTCCGGTGTGGTGACCGCGATCGTGGGGCCCAACGGTGTGGGAAAGACCACGCTGCTCGAACTCATTGCGGGAGACCTGAATGCCTCCGAGGGAGTCATAAGCATTGAGGGTGACGTTGCGTACATGCGTCAGAACCCAGGCTTCGATGGGTTAGACACGCCGACCGTTGGCGACGCGTTGGCCCTGGGCCTTTCGTCGGAGCTCCGGAAACAATATGCGCTGTTACAAGATCTTTTTGTTCGAGCTGCAACTGACGTCGACGCGGGAATGGCAATCGGTGATGCGCTAGATCGCTGGAGCGGACTTGGGGGTTATGAGATCGAAGCAACCTTCGACCAGATAACCCGAACCGTCCTTCGCGAGGATTACGACAGTGCGCGGTCTCGTCCCCTCAATCAACTGTCAGGAGGCGAACGAAAGCGAATAATCCTTAATTCATTTTTGGTGTCGCCTGTTCCGGTACTCATCCTCGATGAGCCGGACAACTTTTTGGACCTGCACGGCAAGGCATGGCTGGACGAGCAGTTGCGGGCAACCAAAAAGACCATCCTGATGGTTTCGCACGACCGGTCGTTGTTGACCACGGCCGTGAATCGGATCTTGGTACTGGAGCACAACAGCGCCTGGATGCATGGCGGTACCTACGCGACCTTGCCGCAAGCTCGCCAGGAACGCGCCGAACGACTGGCCAAGGAGGTTGATCGGTGGAACGATGAAGAGCGACGCCTCTTCGGTAATTACAAGATGATGAAACAGCGGGCCTCGATTAGTCCAGATATGGCAAAACGTGCTGACGCTGCGCAGTCGCGATGGGAACGGTATCGCGATGCGGGGCCACCATTAGCGCCGCCGCCTGCCCGAGAAATTACCACGCGCTTCGTCGGCTCGCGTTCAGGCCGAGTCGCCCTCAAGGCCACAAACTTCGAAGTACCCGACCTCTTTTTGCCCTTCGACCTAACAATCTGGAACGAGGACAGGGTTTTGCTCCTTGGTGAAAATGGAGTCGGCAAGACCACGATGTTGCGTATGTTGCGCGACACCTCGCTGTCGGTTGGGGAAGGCCTGGAGGCGACGCTGAGGTTTGGCCCGACGGCGAAGGTCGGCTATTTCTCTCAAGACAACCGCGTCTCGTTCTTGGATCTATTGGCCGAGGATGCCCCGCTGCTCGATGTGGTTGGACAACGCTTTGGCAACGAACCCGCCGCCCGCAAGGCACTCGGTCGGTATGGGCTGTCGAACCATGTACGTCATACGATGCGCGAACTGTCGGGAGGACAAAAGGCACGGGTGCAGATGATCATGCTCGAGACCGAACAACCCAACGTTTTGCTCCTTGACGAACCTACCGACAATCTCGACCTCGAATCGATCCTCTCTATCGAGGTCGCCCTGAGCGATCTAGAAGCGACCCTGGTGTGCATTTCCCACGATCGGGAGTTCGCAGCGATATTCGATCGCTTCATCCTCTTTGATCGAGATGGCATGGTGGCCGAATCGCTGGATCGAGACGAAGCACTGAGCATCGCGTCGCACAGCAATTTCTCTCTTCTTGATTTTCCGAAACTCGAAATACTGACCAGTTCCTGACATTCTCGGAGTGCTAGCGGTGCAGTATGCACCGCTAGCACTCCGAGAACGAGTGGTGATGGGGTTTGGGCGTCTAGATTAGGGGTTTATGGGACCCGCAGACGAGACATCAAACCAGTCCACCTTTGTTCCGAATGCCGATGAGCTTCTGGCCAACAACGTCGCATATTCGTCACAGTTTCATGACGACGACCTCGAGGTGGCGCCGACGCGTCAACTGGCCATTGTGGAGTGCATGGACTCTCGTGTTGACACCTTCCAGGTGCTCGGTCTCCAAAAGGGCGAGGCCCACATCATCCGTAATGCCGGAGGCGTCATTACCGACGACGTGATCCGGTCGCTGTGTCTGTCCCAGCGGTTCTTGGGCACGCGCGAAATCATTTTGATGCATCACACGGATTGTGGTCTACACAATCTTTCTGAAGACGAATTCAAAGCAAGCCTCGAAGCGGAGATTGGCATGAAACCCTGGTGGTCCCTGGAGTCATTTACCGATCCCTATGCCGATGTCCGGCAATCAATGCTGCGTCTCGCTGCGACGCCGTTCGTTGAGCACAAAAAGAATATTCGGGGCTTCGTGTACGACGTTAGCGACGGCTTGTTGCGTGAGGTACTCGCCGAAGCAAACGATTGAGGCGGACCAGTTATGGGTGAGCTAGTAGCCCATCCAGGTCAGCACCCACAAGGTAATCATGCCCGCCGCTAGCGTAAGGATGAGATTTTTGGCGCGCCACGCGACACCGGCCGCAATCACAAGAGCGGCCGCCTCCGGAAAGGCAATGCTCGGTGGCCCACCATCGGAGGAACCGGCCGCGAAGCTCACCGTGAGCGCCGCAAGTACCGCAGGGCCGACGTAGCGCAACGACCGTTCGACAACCGGTGGCAAGGTGCGCTCTGCGAGCAACAAAATGAGGCCGGCCCGCATGACGTAAGTGGCAACAGCAACACTAAGAACGATACCGAAGGCAGGAAGCGCATTCATGGTGCAGGGTTCGCTATCGAGCGGCCCGCTCCGGAGCGACGGGTTTCGACAGAATCGGCGATTGACCCCGCGAGCACACCGGCAAGGGCACCCACAAGAATGCCGAGACGGTCTTGCATCCCAACCGCAGCGAGTCCGACCAGGCCACCAACAATGGCGGCTACGCCTGCGGGCATACGATTGATACCGAACAGTACTAAGCCCATGAACATGATCGGAACGGCAAAGTCTAGACGCCACTCATCGGGTATCACCGGTCCGACGGCCATGCCAAGCAGCGTAATGATTTGCCAGGTGACGTAGAAGAAACCGCCTACGGTCAGGTAGTAGCGCCGAAATGCGGCGGGCTCCATGTCGGTCTTCAGCGAGACGAGAGCAAAGGTCTGATCCAGAAGGAGAAATGGGCCGAACCACCGCATCCAACGAGGTTGCTTGCGAAAAGTGGGTGACAAGGCCGCGCTGTACATGACGTGACGAGTATTGACCACAAAGCCGGCGACGATGACGGCCCAAAGGGACGCCGTTCCAGCAAGGGTAACAATGGTTAGCTGGGCTGCGCCGGCAAATACCAGCGGCGAGCTCGACCAACCAACAGCGGTGGGTAAGTCACCTTCGGTAATTGCCAAGCCCAATACGAAGCCAAAAGGAATGGCAGGAATAAATATTGGTGTGCAATCTCGGATGGCCTGACGATCGACCTGTTTGAGAATCGAGATGGGGGAGAGCATTGGCTTGAGCGTATCTGCGAGTGCCGAACCAAATGGCTGAAATCTGTCGCCCAACTTGCCAGTCCTGGCTGACCTAGAGTGGAAGTCATGCAACGCAATCGCATTCGCCGTTCCGAACTCTCGACGCCGGCATCGAGTCCGAAGATGATCGGCCAGGCGGCGGCTAGTGAAGCAGATTTTGCCTTTCTAGATCTGGAAGATGCCGTTGCCCCGGACCAGAAGGTACAGGCCCGTCAAAATGTCATTGCTGGGCTCAACACCCACGATTGGGGACGCACTACTCGCGGGTACCGGATCAATGCGGTCGAAACGCCGTGGTGTCATGACGACCTCATCGACGTCATCACCGGGGCGGGGGCCAACGTCGACATTGTGATCGTGCCAAAAATTCGCACGCCACGCGAAGTGTGGTTTGTCGATGACTTGCTTACCCAGCTAGAACACAAACTCGGCCTCGAAGTTGGCCGCATCGGACTTGAAGT
>Ga0115000_10001516_pt1 | contig 20565 bp, 24 predicted proteins | sample ArcticOcean_MG_C_6_FD_89690 | JGI IMG/M metagenome (GOLD analysis project Ga0115000, IMG submission 89690) | Marine microbial communities from western Arctic Ocean - ArcticOcean_MG_CB8_128 | ecosystem: Environmental > Aquatic > Marine > Oceanic | place: Arctic Ocean: Canada Basin | collected... | reverse complement strand
GACAACAATAGTCTTAACGGTGCAGATGGTGGACGTACTGGCTTGCCACAACGAGGCGGAATGGGTAAGCACAAAATCACCCTGACCTCTCAGCACAATTTCAGCCGTGGCGATTCCATTGGTGATATTAGTGGATTGGTTAAAATCACCAACACAGGCCAAAACCCAGTAACAGTTACTTGTAACTAAGTTTTTTTGTAAGAGCCGGGTTAGGTTCTAGCCCTGGTTAAACAGCCGACCATTTTATGGTCGGCTGTTTTTTTTTGTCTTTTCCTCCCAAACTCAATCCTATTTGAAGCCGAATGCACAGCCCACATCCTTTTACCTGATAGATGTATGGAGTTTGGATTCTTATATGTGTAGGTGTGAAAAATGGGAATGCAATCGGAGTCGGCAATTTTCTTGCCCTATAGTTTTAGGGAACCCTACATATTTTTTCCTCATATTTCATTTCAGTGTGTCAGTATTTCCCTCTGAATAAATAAGGTTAAACGCTCGCATAAAAAACAGTTTTAGGCCTATGGTTACAAATTTAATGATCAATTAAACTCCTCCTCAAAGAATTGTACGTAGTCTTATTAAGCATATGTTTGTTCAGTGTTCTTTTTTAAGAGTGTTTTTTCAACTCAAAAAAAGGAGAGGGTATCATGAAAAAGATTTTTGCTTTAACAGTTGCTTTTATTGCTGGCATAGCGATGACAGCTAGCGCAGGTAGCATCACTTACGGTCAAATGGCAAAATGTAACGATGCAAAGAGCATTACTTTGGAGAATGCAGGTCCAGCTAATACGTCTAGCGACAAGTTTGGTTATACCAGCAATGATCGTGGTACCGCGACAGTTGCAGTTTGGAAGTCTTCTAACTTCACAACAACCTCGATTACATTGGGGCCGAACGACAATAATGCTAGCCTTAACTCCACCGATCATGGCCGTACCGGTTTGCCACAAAGAGGCGGAATGGGTAGACATAAAATTACTCTTTTTCCTCAGGAATCATTCAGCCGTGGCGATTCTATTGGTGATATCAGAGGGTTGGTTAAAATCAGCAATATAGGTAGCAACGCAGTAACCGTTACTTGTAACTAAGTTTTTTTGTAAGAGCCGAGTTAGGTTCTTACCCTATATTAAAGCAGTCGACTGGTTCCCCCTGGTCGGCTGCTTTTTTTTTGTCCTTAAGTTCTCCTAGATTATTTGTTACTCTGATCCTCCAATTTTATAAACTTTATTGAGCTTTTGATATGTCCGTTGCTATTAAGGTCAGATTTGCGCCCAGTCCTACTGGGTTTTTGCATATTGGTGGAGTGAGAACCGCATTGTTCAACTGGTTGTTTGCCAAAAACCATGGTGGTAAATTTGTTTTGAGAATTGAAGACACCGACCTTTCTCGGTCTACTGAAGAATCAATCGAGGAAATTCTTGAATCCATGCGCTGGTTAGGGTTGGATTGGGATGAAGGTCCTTTCCGCCAAACCGAGCGTCAGGAAATTTACTCGAAAAAGGTTGAGCAATTGCTTTCGGCTGGGAAAGCCTATCATTGTTACTGCACACCTGAGGAACTGGACCGGAAACGCAGTGAAGCTCAAAAAGCCGGGAACAAACCGAAATATGATGGCACTTGCCGCGAACGTTCAGATTCGCCTGAGGGAGCCCCTTCGGTTGTTCGCTTCAAAGCCCCTATCGAAGGAACGGTGGTGGTTGAAGATTTGCTCCGGGGGAAAGTGATTTTTGATATTGCTGAACTGGATGATCTGATTCTGCAGCGAACAGACGGAACGCCCACCTATAATTTTGTGGTGGTAGTCGATGATTCAGAAATGGACATCACGCATGTCATTCGCGGTGATGACCATTTGTCTAATACGCCGCGTCAATGTTTGTTATACGATGCGCTCGATTACCCGCGTCCAAAGTTCACACATATATCCATGATTTTAGGGCAGGATAAATCCCGCCTCAGCAAGCGTCACGGCGCTACCTCTGCGTTAGTTTATCGGGATATGGGCTACCTACCGGATGCGATGATCAACTATCTAGCGCGGTTGGGTTGGTCTCACGGCGATCAGGAAATCTTTTCGCGTGAGGAATTAATAAAGTATTTCTCTTTCGATTCGGTACATACCTCGGCGGCGGTATTCGATGCTGATAAACTGTCGTGGCTCAACGAGCATTACATTAAATCGACTCCGCCAGAAGAGTTGGTGCCGCATTTGGAACCGCATCTAATAAAGACGGGCGTTTTAGAAAAAGATCACGGCTTGAGTTTGCAGGAAATCGCACGAGTGATCCCTTGTTTGAACGAGAGAGCTAAGACTCTGGTTGAGATGGCAGAGAAGTCGGCTTTCTTTTTCAAGAAGGAAGTAGAGTTCGATGAAAAAGCTCGCAGCAAATTTCTAACGGAAGAAGCACGACCCTTGCTTGAAAAAATGATTGCCGGATTTTCCACCCTCGATGATTTTTCCGCAGAGAGTATTGAATCGTTATTCAAAAAGATAGTTGAGGAGGAAGGCATGAAGCTCGGCAAGCTGGCGCAACCGGTTCGCGTTGCTCTGACGGGAACCACAGTGAGCCCGGGGATCTACGATGTCATCCTGCTCCTCGGAAAAGAAGAAACCCTCAAACGTTTGCAGAATGTTGTTTGATTAGCTCTTCTTCACCAACAGTTCGCCGATATCTTTGACTTGCACTTTTAGGTTTTTTGCCTTGATTGCATCTTCCAGCATTAGCACGCAGAAGGGGCAAGAGACGGCAATGGTGTCGGGGTTGGTGACCATCAGTTCATCGAGGCGGTGATGGCTCATGCGCGTACCTGTATTTTCTTCAAGTAAAAAGCGGGCACCACCAGCCCCACAACAGGTGCCGGTTTCTCGGCTTTGTTCGACTTCTTTTACTGAGTCGGGTTTTGTGGAAGCGTTTAAAACTTCTCGTGGTGCTTCATAAATTTCGTTATGTCGGCCGAGGTAACAGGAATCGTGGAACACAACATTTTCTTCTGCATTTTGTTGTGGAACAATCTTTCCTTCTTCTATTAGCTTTTGTAGAAGCTCGGAGTGGTGAATTACTTCCAGTGTGGTTCCGAATTCTGGATATTCATTTTTTAATGAGTTGAGGCAATGCGGACAATGAGTCACCACTTTTCGTACGCCCTGTTCTTTGAAGGTTTCTGCGTTTGCGCTCGCCAGCATATCGAACAGATATTCGTTACCTGCGCGGCGTGCAGGGTCGCCGGTACAACCTTCATCATTTCCCAGAATGGAAAACTCTACCCCAGCCTCTTTTAAAGTTTGGACCACTGCCTCGGAAATTTTTTTACCGCGTGAATCGAATGAACCGTTACAGCCGACAAAATAAAGATATTCGGTGGGTTTGGTTTTGTCCCAGATGGGAATGCCCAGCTCTTTAGCCCAGTCGGATCGTGATGCTTTTGGAAAGCCCCAAGGATTAGACTGTGTTTCCAGTGATTTGAACGCGTTATTAAATTCTTTCGGATAGCGGTCTTCAGTCAAAACCAGCCCGCGTCTAAGGTCGATGACCTTATCCACATATCCGATCATCACGGGACAGGAGGCTTCGCAGGCCCCGCAGGTGGTGCAGGACCAAATAGTTTCGTCTTCGATGATTCCCCCGAGAAGCGGAATATCGGAATCGAGGGGGCCGTTAAGATGGTCGCGCAGGTCAACGGTCAATTGCTGAGGCGATAGCGGTTTGCCAGTTGCCCACGCCGGGCAGGCGCGATCACAACGGCCACATTGTGTGCAGGTGTGAAGGTCGAGCATTTGTTTCCAGTTAAAGTCCTTGCTGTTTATCACGCCAAACGATTCTTCTTCTTCAAAATCGATACGGTTTAAATTATTACCCAGGCTGGAAAAAAATACGTTGGGGATCGAGGTCAGTATATGGAAATGCTTGCTGCGTGGCAGAAGGATTAAGAAAAACAGGATCGATGAGGTATGCAGCCAATAAGCCAGACTGTGAAGATTGCCCAGAATATTTTTCCCAAGCATCTCAAAGGCAGGAGCTAAAATCATACCAATAGGGCCGGAATGACCTTCAGAATGAAGCGCCAGAAAAGCCGAGTCAAATAATACATCGCTGACCATGATCGCAAGGATCAATAGCAGGATGAGCAAGCCCTCTCTTGATAACGTCAGGCGTTGCGGTTTCAGCACCAACCTTCGGTAAAGAGCGAAAAAAACCGCTAATCCGACGAGAAACACAGCTGCGTCTTTGACCCATGCGTAGGCCACAAAAAGTGCATTGCTTGCCGGGAAAGAAAAATCTGTTTCGGGAAAAAACCCAATTAAAAAGAATTCGGCAGCGCGGAAAAGCAGAATTAGGAATCCCCAGAATATCAAGGCATGCATCCACCCGGCTCCTTTTTCCTGCAACAATTTGCTTTGGCCGAAGGCAATTTTCAGGGTTAGAACTATTCTTTCAAAAATTCGATCACATCTTTCGGCGGACCGGGCACTCCATAGAAGCTTTAATTTGGGCCATAGAGCCATTGAAAAAAGGGTCAGTCCGATAAAGCAAAGGGCTCCTAGCAGCAGAGGTTGGATTTGTGGTGAGGTCCATTCTAGGGCGCGATTCAGGTTTGATGTCATTTAAGTACTAAACTTTAAGGTAGCGGAATAGTTAGCTTATTGTTTTTATTCGAGAATATCTATTTTATTCAAAGACGGGGTACTATATAATTATAAGTGAGGGATTTCTCCCATTTTTTAGGAGCACTACTTTTGTTAAATGTTTCTCGATTTAGTATTGGGGTTCTTGCGCTATTAATTTTTTGTGGCCTGATGTTGTCCCAAGCTTCAGCGGTTCCTTTGGAAAACGCATTGGATAAAGGGCAGGCTAAAAGTCACTTGGGGATGAATCGTCCTTGGGATGAGGCTCCTCCTGTCTATTATGATCTCAATCCTCATATGACAGATGGTATTAACGAGCCTCATCCATTGCCCGCTTATATCAAGCGAGATACTTATAATCAATTATTGAATATTGAGCCAGCGAATCAAGTTCAAAGTAAAATATTTAACCAGAAACTTTTTAAAGGCCTTCAGAGGATCGGTGTTTTGGGATTTGAAAACAAGACCTTTGCACCGTTTGAGGATAAATCTGCAGGGGAAGTGGTTTCCCGACAGGCTTATCAAGAGCTGAAGACGAATAAAAAATATTCCAATATTATTCCTCCGCAGATGATGGAGGACGCACGTTTTAAAATAATCAAGACCCCTGGCGAGAATGTCTCTCAAAAACAGGAAAATCCTAGTGATGAGTTGACGTTGGTTTCGACAGATGCGGTAGATGCTGTTATGGTTGGTGCAGTTACAAAATACTCCAACCAGTATCGGGACCGACGTGGCAAAATTCAGAAAAGCGTTGCCAGCGGACTGGAGTTTACAGCATTTTTGGTGAACCCCCGTACTCAGGAGGTTATCTGGGGAGCCCGGTTTGTAGGGAGTCAAAGGGCAGGTTTGCAAAATTTTAGCAGAAATAAATGGGGATGGCTGAATAAAGAAGACTTCACCCGAGCAGCAATGAAATATGTTCTGAAGGAATTTCCGAACAGAGACTGACAAATTATTTTATAATAATACCTTATGAATTCATCTTTTGATAAACCGCTTGAGTCTGAGACGGATAAGAAACGCAAACTTTGGCGTAAACTTTTTATAATCAACTTATGTGTTTCCCTTGTTTTGATAGCAGCATTCTGGTTGCCTCAAAAATTGGTGGGATTGCAAAACTTTCTTGATTCTCCCAGTGTAGATATTCCAGGTGAAGGGAAAATCGCAAAAAAAGAAAAGAAAAAACCAGCGCTTCTACCGCCGGTGCAACTTGCAAACTTGCTGATTACCAAGGTGGCCACGGTGAATGCCTCCTCTGAGAAAGAGTATGTTTATTTTGATTTTTCAAGTGGTGAACCTGTAAAAATTCATGACCCGTCTTCTCTGGAGTGGGATCTTGCATTTCGACGAAGTAAGGTTATATCGAATGGGGGCGCATCCAGTAAAATGGGGCAAGCAGGCTTGATAGATTTGGGGGCTGTGGGTTTTGATACGGTAACAGAGGTGCCAAAGGAAAATTATGTTTTAGATATCAACACCCGTACAGACACAGCAAACTCAGTTTTGTTGAAACCGTACAACTACAATTATTTTACGCACAAACTCAAGCCTAAGAAAAATGTCTACGCGGCACGTACCGCAGACAACAAGTTTGCCAAGTTTCAGTTTTTGAATTTTTATTGTGATAATAAGGAAGTAGGGTGCGTAACAATTCGATATGTTTACCAGAATAATGGCACCAACAGCTTTTTGAAATCAACGGGCGGCCTGTCAACGGCATCGATTGATATTGCGCCTGTTGCAGAATCTGCGACTTCGTTTTAAGTTCCCCCTTTCATACACCCGTAATTTTTGATAGATATAAGGCTTCCTTTTCGCGTTTCTTTTGCAAAAGGAAGATAATCAGCAACTAAAACATGAAGCTTTGGAGAAGATAAGAATGCCTACTATGAAGGGACTATTGTTTAATGAATATGCTGCAGAGGGTCTTAACTCGCTGGTGGAGGAGATGCAGTCAAAATATACGACCAAAAAAGGACGTCGTTTTAATCATGACAACGTTACTTATGAAGTTAGTCGACCTTCACTTAATGAGGGAACGATCGAATACGAAATAAGTTCAAAAATCCCTGAAGATGAAATTAAGGGACCCAAAGAGATGCAGGCTTATTTTACACAGATCAAAAAAATTCTTTCCAAGGGCAAGTTTAAACCTGAGTCCATTGAAATGGAAAATATTGTTTGGGATTCTAAAAAGAATACGGAAAAAAAACGCGACTATGTAAAACTTCTTTACAAGCTCCCTTTGGATGACCTGTTTGATGATAAAGTGGTCGCCAAACGACATGAAAACATTCTTGCGGGCAAGGAAGAGGCTGATATCCCTCATTCGACAAGTGCCTTCACGATGGCAGGAAACGTCGTTCTTGCCGATGTACGTAATACGATACAAAATATTTGCAGGGATAATATCGATAACCTTATTGATGCTAATAAACAGGTAAAAACTGCATTGAAGGGTTAGGGTTTAATCGATGGGAAATATTCGCTATTTTTTAGGCCGCACCCTACAACTTGTGGGTCTGGCTACTATTTCCTTGGTGGTCTTCATGTTTTTTACCCAGATGACTATGGAGCCGCTTTTGATGTGGTCGCTTCTGGGTGCATTCGAGTTCTATGGCGGCACTTGGCTTTTAGGGAAAGAAGGGCAAACCTGAAAGCCCGAATTGTTGGTCAAGCCTGCCCGATAGAATTTTTCATCCAGTCCAAATGGATTCTCTATGGAAACACTTCTCGCTGAACCTGGCTTTTTAGCCCCTTCAGGTACAATAGGTGCCGATGTCAGTTATATTCTGGCTGTTGTTTTTACGGTACTATTTCTGATCGCGTGGGGAATGGCCAAAAAAGCTCAGGGCACACGTCATCATAAGTTGATTTTGGTTTCCATGGTGTCAATGATTGTCTATTTCGTGGGATATTATTATGCTCGCTCTCTGGGTGTTTTATCCTTTGAGGGCAGGGAGGGGTTTGGCGGCCCAGACGATGTCTACGAGAATGTGTTTATTCCTGTGTTAACCACTCATCTTATTCTGGTAGTGCTAGGGCTGATCTTTGCCTTTTATATGCTTTCACAGGGTTTCAGGGCCAGCAAGAGGGAGGATGGGGAATACCTTCTTAAAGAAGGGGAATTAAAGATAAGCCCTAGAAACTTTAAAATCGTAATGCTGACGATTTTTGGGGCCTGGACCATTGTTCAAGGTTTGCTATTAGCAACTCGAGAAAACCCTATGGGAGCCAGTATAGCTTATGCCCTGATTTTTGTAACTGTGGCACTGGTGGCTAGTCTGGAGAAGTTGATTGAAAAGCTATTACCCGATGGAGCAAAACGGCATAGAGTGCTGGGCCGGGTGACAATGGTCATTTTTGCCCTGATTCTGGTAACCAGCACGGCGACTTATATTATGCTTTATTTTGTTTATCCGTTAAAAGCTTGATATTGACCCGCCAATAATTTTTGGGGTTGACTGATGCAAGTTGAAAGGCGGGAAATTCTTTGATTTAAGGAGTTTTACTCTTGACACCCCTCAATTTTCCTGATAAATTTCGCGGAATTATATGACTTCGAAGTACATAAGAAGGAGGTATAAGGCGGTCAAGGCATTAACGCCAAGGCCGATGTAAACGATGGTATCGAAAATTTTTCCGTCTTTGCTGGCCATAAAAATCCTCTAGGGTAAAAATAGTTCTTTGTTAAAAAAGAGATATACCCTATCATTCGCTTTTTAAAGCTGTCAAGATTAAACTGGTATTAAATTTTTCCGGAGCAAACAATGGACTTAGAAAAAATTAAGGAAAAGGCTGGACCCCTGATTTATATCGGAACCGTAGTGTTTTGTCTTTGGTTCTTTTATTGGTTTGCATCCGTGTGGCGCTAATTTATTGAATAGAGTCTTAATACAATCTTAGGGGGAGTTTAACGAAATATGAATGACTTTGCGGCAGACGAACAAAAAAAGTTTGTAACACCAAAATCAATTATCTGGTTCATAATTGCTCTAGCATGTATGGCTGGATATTACTTTTTGATTAATGTAGGGCTGATGAAAGTACAAGGACTCGACTTCTTTTATCTATGGAGTAGTGGTTCTGGTGGTGGTCACTAAAGCTTGATTCGAAACAAATTGAAAATGACAAGCTCTTAGGGCTTGTCATTTTTTTTTGCCTTTTTTAACACTTCAACCTATCAAGCTATGAAGGGTAATCCCTCCTGCCGCATTTTACTTTTCCGCCACGGTGAAACCGCAAACTCAAAAGAAGTTTGCTTCAACGGTCACTATGATGTGGGACTCTCAAAGAGAGGTCAGAAACAGTTTCTGCATTGGGCAGAAATTTTAAAACAGGAAAGCTTCAAGGCCGTTTACTCTAGCGATTTGCAACGAACTCGCAACAGCGCTCAATTTATTGGACAACAACACGGGCTGGAATCTGTATCTTATTCTGAGTTGCGTGAACTTTCTTTTGGGACCTGGGAGGGGATGAGTGTCTCGGAAGTAGAACGTACATATCCGGGCCAAATGAAAGAAAGAATGAAAAGCGTCGCAACCTTCCAGGCAGATGGTGGCGAAACCTATCCGCAACTCCAGGCCCGGGTGATTCCTAAATTCGAAGAAATTGTAGCCCGTCACCCAAATGACCAGATAGTTATGGTCTGTCACGGCGGTGTCAACCGTGTCATCCTCGGGCATTTGCTTGGCATTCCAATCGATAAAATTTTCCGCATTCATCAAGACTACGCCGCTCTAAATGTCATCCAATATTACGATCAGGAACCGGTTGTTGAGTATATTGGTAACGCAGAGTTATTTTCCCCTGAAAAAGATGAAATTAAAACTGCCATTCAGTAAAGGAGCTTCTCTTATATTGGCACATCGGAAAAGGGAGCTGCTTCGAAAATCTCAACATAAAAAATACGTCATCCTGAGTTTGTCGAAGGATCTCGGGATTATGCAAAACCTTACTTTCAGTAAGAGAGGTTTAATTTGAGTTTTCTCGTAAAAATAAAAAATGCAGATGTTTATGTGGGAGGGAACAAGGTTTTAAAATCCTTAACCTGGTCCATGGGCGAAAAGGAAAACTGGGCGATTATCGGAAATAATGGTTCGGGTAAGACCACTTTTATGAAGCTGATTTTTGGCGAACTCATCCCGGTATACGGAGGAGAAGTGCAATGGTTCGGCAATAAAGAGCGCATGCCTCTTGCTGAAGTGAGGGATAAAATAGGTTATGTATCCGCAGAATACCAAACGAGTTATGATCGTCCAGCACTCGGATGGGAAGTGGTGGCTTCTGGGCATTTTTCTTCTATTGGTTTGCACGAAGAGGTCACCGAAAAACAAAAAGAGGCGGCCTTTAACTCTATGGATTACCTCGGCATTGAATATTTAAGCCAAACTCCCTATCGCCAAATGTCTTATGGAGAGGCAAGACGAGTGCTTTTAGCCCGCGCTATGGTTCACAGTACTCGCTTGATGATCTTTGATGAACCTTGTGCCGGATTGGATATTCCCACTCGCGAAAACTTCCTAGAGTCAATGGAAAAATTGTCACGGAAACGAACACGGATGATCTACGTTACGCACCGAATTGAAGAGATCATGCCTTGTTTCACCCACGTCCTTTACCTGAAAAATGGAAAAATTTTCAAACAAGGTAGGAAAGAAGCCATGATGAGTTCAGAAACCCTTTCTAACGCACTCGACTACGCTCTCACTGTCCAACAAAACTCCAACCGCTACTACGCGACAAGCCGCCACTAGGTCGGCACCTGCCAATGTCACGCGGGAACTCCATAGGGGGCAATGCCAGTGGAAAAATAATTATCATTGCCCTTCTAGATTGAGATTTGTGATAATATTGTATCTATATCATTAGGAGAATTTGAGTATGCGAGTTGTGGCTTTATTGGTGCTATTTCTATTAGCAGGACTGGCATCAAATGCTTGGTCGTTGGATGCAGAGCAATGGTTTCTGGATGGAAACAGGCTCAGTTCTGAAGGGGAATTTGAGGAAGCGGCAAAGGCGTACCAAAAATCAATAGATCAGAATCCCCTAGCACCGGTGGCGCATTATAATCTGGGGATAGCCTATAAAAACCTGAGGCAACTGGATAACGCTGCAAAATCCCTTGAAAAAGGAGTCGAACTGGCACCCACTGACTTAGATATTCGTCTCACGCTTGGGAATGTTTATAATATGCAGGAGCGTTGGAAAGATGCCATTGGCCAGCTGAATATAGTCGTTCACAGACAACAAAATGATGCGCAAGCGCATGGCAACCTCGGTTGGGCTTATTACAATTATAAAGAGGGACCTCCCTTCAAACAGATGGTGATTTTGAATCTTTCCAAAGCTGTGGAATTATTTGGGCAGCAGAATCAACTGAAGGCGGCAGAATCGACACGAAAAATTCTGGATGAAGCAAAGATAAAATTTGGCTATTAGAGAGCCACGCCGTAATTAGGGTCAACTATTTTTAGCAAAGAGGACATATGGGAAACTCAATAAAAGTCACAACAACACGCAACGAAGGTACTTTAATGTTTGCGGTTAAGGACGCATTATTACCCTACGGTAAAAGCATTCCCGTTTCACAACCAGGGGTAGCAAAATTGCACCCTGTAGCTGAGGCTTTGATGGCTGTGCCCGGAGTGGACAGTGCCTGGATCATGGGAAACGAAATCATGGTGACGAAAAAAGTGGAGGAAAGATGGGCTACTGTGAAGTCTCGTGTTATTGAAGCCATCCGTAGCACCCTGCCAAAATCCTGAAGACCCTCATTGTTCATAGCAAAAGAAAAAGGGCCTGACGAAATGGTCAAGCCCTTTTACCTGAAAATGGATCCTAGAGGACTCCGTAAAGTAAGCGGGATATCCTGAGATAGTTATTTTGGTACAACGTTTGTTGCTTGTGGTCCTTTTTGGCCCATACCTTCTTCAAATTCAACTGCTTGACCTTCTGTAAGGGTTTTAAATCCTTCTCCCTGAATTTCAGAGAAATGAACAAAAAGATCTTTTCCACTTTCAGACTCGATAAATCCATAACCTTTGCCTTCGTTAAACCATTTTACTGTTCCTGCTGCCATAATAATACTCTCCTACAATTTTGTTAGATAGAGAACGTGTTGCCTGAAAAACTGGGGAACATATCTCGTTTAAATGGGGTTGGCGTGATGCAAGAACTTTTAGATAACCACTTCGCTGAAAAAAACCAAACTTTGATTTCTGGTCTCACTTGGGCGAGAAACTAGAAGGAATAAACTTACATATACTAAACAACCCTTATTTTCATAAATATAATAGCATGAATGCGCCGGAGATGCTAATTTAAATTCCAAAGCTATTTTTTAAGTTCTAACACTTTCTGTATGGCCAATGCTATAAAGGAGATAAGTATTAATCTCCTTGCTATCCTTACTAATCGTGGTAGTTTTAGGGTATATTCTTCCAATTATTTTTTTGAAGGAAGAAAAATTAAATACTACAAGGGACTTTATTTTTTTCCATTCCTTTTTGGGGTGGCTTTTTTTTGCCTGTCACGCAAAATAACTAGACAGATTAGGTCGATGCAATTTATCTGTGAAGGATGGTTCCGGTAGTTTTAAAAAAGTGATCTCTATAAAAGATCAAGTACTACAATCTTAAAATCAGGAGTAGCAATTTTGCAAGTCATTGTAATTCAGAATCAAGTTGAGCGCGCCTTAAAGGCTTTAAAGCGTCAACTTATCAAAGAAGGTTTGTTTAAAGAGCTCAAGGCCAGAAGGTTTTATTTAAAACCTTCGGTAAAGAAAAAAATAAAAATTAAGGAAGCTCAGAAAAAGAGAAAAGCTGCCAAACGTCGTGCGAGATCTGCCTGGAATTAAACAAATCGAAGAGTTGTATAAACTTTTTCTGTTTGGTCGTGGATGCCTTTTGTATGTATAGAGATTCCTAAAAAATTATTAGCTTTGGAGGATATGAAAATTGACTGAATCATCAGTAACAGTACAGGACGCATTGAAGGAATTAGATGAAAGTGCGAAACAATGGGCCGGTGAGGCTGAAGAACGAAGAAAAGCCGCATCAGCGAAGAATGAGAATTACAAGTTGGAGTATTCAGCAGGAGAAAAAAATGCCTATGAAAATCTCTCCAAAACAATCAAAGTGATTTTGGGTAAATTATAATTCCTCCTAATTTTTAAACGATAAAATATTCTTTAAATGCTTTTATCAGAGGCAAATGATCTTTTGTCCCTGCCATTTCTCGGATAGAGTGCATCGATAACATCGGATTGCCCACATCTACGGTACGAATGCCAAGATTAGAAGCCGTGATTGGGCCGATGGTACTTCCGCATCCCAAATCAGACCGTACTACAAATTTTTGTACCGGAACCCCTGCCTTTTTGCATAGCATTTCAAACCACGCACTGGAAACTCCTTCCGTTGCATAACGCTGATTGGAATTGCATTTGATAACAGGTCCGCCATTCAAAATTGGCATATGTTTTGCGTCATGTTTCTCAGAGTAATTTGGGTGTACCGCGTGAGCCATATCGGCTGAAATAAAAAACGAATTCGCCATCGATCTGAAAAAAGTTTCTCGGGGGTTGTCCGATTTCAAAGTTAACCTTTCCAGCACGTCTTTCAGGAAAGGCGAGCCTGCGCCCTGCGCCGAATCGCTACCTACTTCTTCGTGGTCGTAAAACGCGATCACTCGTGTCATCGAGTCTTTGGCTTTTGATTCAGTCAATGCCTGTAAGGCTGCATGGCAACTGGCGAGATTATCCAGTCGGCCGGAAAAAATAAATTCTCCCTCTGCGCCGCCAATAGCACCGGGTTGTATGTCGTAAAGCGATAGTTCCATATTCAAGATGTCTGCGGGTTTGCATTTTAATTTTTGCGCTACCTTTTTTTCAAGCAAGTCTTTAGTGGAACCCTTTTTACCTGCCAGTGAGAAAATCGGCGGCAGATGGTTCTGTTTGTTCAGAGCCAGTCCTTTTTCGTTCACATCGCGATTGAGGTGAATAGCTAATTGCGGAATCCGTAAAAGGGATTCATCGAAACGGACTAACTTGGATTGTGGTTGTTTTTTATCTTTAATAATGACACGCCCTGCCAACGATAAATCGCGATCTGTCCAAGTAGTCAATAATACTCCGCCGTATACTTCTACTCCCAGTTGCAGGTAACCGCTTTTGTCGTAGGCGGGATTAGGCTTGAGTTTGAGATTAGGACTGTCTGTATGCGCGCCGATTATTTTGAATCCACTCGCGTCTTTAGTTTTTGTGCCGACAATAAAAGCGATTAAAGAAGAATCGTTACGTGTGAGGAAATATTTGCCGTTGCTCGTCAGTTCCCATGCATCAGATTCTTTCAATTCAGAGTAACCTTGCGTTCTCAATTTATTTTTCATTTCCTCAACCGCATGAAATGGGGTGGGAGAGTGATCAATAAATTCCAGAAGGTCGTGTATACTTTTTTTTTCGTTACTCATGAAAATCTCCAAACATTTTATTATTAACCTGAGGTTGTTCTGTCATCAGGCGAAATTTGTTTTCTGTTGGTTTAATAGTATTTATAAAGTCCTTCTAAATCAATTGTTTCTAGGGATTATATTTTTAAGCATCTAAACACTTACGTTAAATTCAGTATTAGATTTTGAGCTACCCTTAAATTTAGTAAAATAGGTCTTTAATTTTGCGGAGTCAAATGCCAATGGGCTTATTGATCAATGCGGATTTTAAGAAGAAGCTGGATATAAAGTTGTATCGTTTTGATCCGAAAAAAAAAGATTCCAAATATAATGAGGAAATTTTTTCGGAAATGTTTATCCAGTTTCCCCAGTTTAAAGCACATGTTGCAGCCTACATCGAACGAAATTATTGTTTCGTGGTAAACGATGAAGATCATGCCGATCCCCGCTCGCTCCTTCCCACCTTAAAACCTGAAGAAGTCAGAAGATTGAATGAGTGGATTCTAACTCGCAATAAACCTGGAACTCTTTGCCGAAAGTAAGTAAAGCTATACCCTAGAGCAAAGTTAGTTGGACCTATAGGGGAAGGGACCTACTTGATTTAATTGCTCAGAAATGAGATTATCCAGGTCAACTTCAAGCAAAGCCCCAATCGTTGAGTTCTAATTAAAATTAGAACCTAAAACTTTTAACAGTTAAACGAGAAATTTTGAATAAAAAAAACCTTATTTCTATTCTTGATTACCGCGAATTATTTGTTCAGTTGCGACACTTAAGAGTCTTGAGAGCCTCAAGAAAGAAAGAAATCCCGTTCCATATTAAAAGGAGATATGGCAGGAAAGAACTGGAGGATTTTGTTACAAATTTTTGGGATGGAGGCTATGTCTACTTGGAAACGGGGGATTACTTATATCTCCCACCCATGAAGGAGATGAATGTATTTTGGAAATTGAAGGAGCCCTACATTCCAGAAGAGATCATAGAAAAATTTAGTCGTCCGGTAACACGGTCATGGATATCGGGGCAAACATAGGCGAATGGACCCTTCGCATGGCCAATACGGTAGGGCCTGAAGGGCGTGTTTATTCATTCGAGCCTATTCCTTTGATTAACAAATCTTTGAATAAAACCCTGCGTATTAACAATCTTTCTCAGGTGACCCTGTGCCAACTGGCTTTGGGTGACCAGTCTGGCGATTTAGAATTTACCATTCCAATCGACTCTAATGACCGTGCCATTCACGGAGAATCCAGATTAGGCACGGAAGAGGGGAACTGGAATATTTATACCGAAGTTAAATCGACAAAAAAAATCAAGGTGAAAACCAGCACTCTTGATCAGTTTGCTTCAGAGCGATCTATAGATAGATTAGACTTTGTGAAAATCGATGTTGAGGGCAAAGAAATTGGTGTTTTGGAGGGGGGACAGGAAACATTCTCCCGCTTTACTCCTGCTCTGATCCTTGAGGTCGGATGTGAAGAAGAAAATGACAGGAAAAGGATTGCCGAACTTTTACGATCTTGGGGATATGGGATTGTGGGGGTTGTCCTCGCTCACGGAATTGTTGAGGTAAGTTGGGAACAACACGAGAAATTGGATAATCCGTTCATTAAAAAGTATCCATCCAACGTCCTGTTCTTAAGTAATAAATAATATTAAGAGGGTGATATGTCCGATACCATATCGAGGGAAGAACTCAACTACAGTAAAAAGCTAAGTGGTGTTGTTTTGCTTTACGGATATTGACCATTAACAGCGGCAGTTTCGCCGCTAGCCGCCGATAGCGTGCATGGCGCGGGTAGGGCGTTCAAAGTCGTCGAGGTTGATCTTGTGTCCTGGTTCTTTGATAAGTACGGCTTGATTTAGGGCATCAATGATATTTTCATCAGTGGCACCAGTACGAATCAATTCTTTCAAGTCGGTTTCGTTTGTAGAAAACAGGCAGGTTCTCAGTTTTCCATCCGCTGTCATGCGGATGCGGTTGCAGTGATCGCAGAAAGGGTTACTGACCGCAGTTATAATTCCTACCTTACCTTTGCCATCGGCAAAGTTGTATTCACTCGCCGGTCCGATTTCCAAGGAGTTGTCTATTGGAATCAACTCGTAATTTTCTTTTATCATGTCTATGATTTCGTGGCCGAACAGTACTTTGTTGCGTTCCCATATTTTATCGGAGTCCAGTGGCATGAATTCGATGAAACGGATTTCAAATCCTTCCGAGCGGCCCATTTCGATCAGGCCCATTATTTCCGTTTCTGAAAAGTCGCGCACAGCAACCGCATTTATTTTGATGGATTTGAAACCGACCTTGCGAGCCATGTCGAGTCCATCGAGAACGGATTGCAGACAGTCGCGACGATTGACATCGCGGAACTTCTCCGGGTCTAAAGCATCAAGGCTTACATTGAGTCGTTTTAGTCCGGCATCTTTGAGGCTTTGTGCCTGATCTTTTAAAAAGTATGCGTTGGTGGTCATGGCAATGTCGTCAATGCCATCGACTTCGTTCAGCATTTTAATCAGAACTGGCAGGTTTTTCCTCATCAAGGGTTCGCCGCCGGTCAGGCGAATGCGGTTGATCCCCATGCGGGAAACAATTTGAACTACGCGTTCGATTTCTTCAAAGGATAGCAGGCTGCTTCGATCCATGAATTCAACATTGTCGGCTGGCATACAATAGGTACAGCGGAAATTACAACGGTCTGTGACCGAAATACGCAGGTTAACAATGGTTCTGCCCATTCCATCAATGAGTTTCGGTCGCGATGTTTCGGATGTTGGAGTCATAGTTTAAGCCCTTAGCAGTTGGTGATTCCTGTTATTTAGTCTTTCGAAAATAGAGCACCATTTGTCGTTTAAGCATGACTAAATTATAGCTTTTTTATTCTGCGAATGTATAGAAAATGTTTGGAGTGGTAATTTACCCTGAATGCCCCTTGATTTAAAGTGGCCCCTGTTTTTGCTTATTTTCCGCCTTGTTGGATGGGTTATTATACAAAAGGTGGAAAATAAAGAACTTTCAGTCACAGATAGCATCTAAAAATTGTGGCAAGGACGTAATATTGATATATAATTGTGAGTACATTCAATATCTGAATGTTTTCTTTTCGAAGTAATTTAATTGTTAATAAATAAGGATTTATGTTGTGACCGTCGCCGAAGAAAAATTTTCCGCAAAGTTTGAGGAAGTGGCTGCTAATATCAAGCATCGTGGGGCATATTATCTGGAGGATGCTAAGGAAAAAGGCATGGCTCTGGTCGAAGCTAAGTTCAAAGATACCAAATTGTACTGGCTGGCAGATATGAAAGAAGATCGCATTTTCAGCGCGCGATTTTTTGCCTACGGCGGAAAAGTATCATTGGTAATCGGGGAAACCCTATGTTCTATGGTGGAAGGTCTTACCATCGAAGAGGCATGTTCGATTTTACGGGCTGATGTGGAAACGACACTCCGCGACAATCCGGATCTAGCATCTGTGCCTGAATCAAAACAAAAAGCGTTTGATACAGTTGAGGAATTACTGAAAGCGGTAAAAGACCAGTATCCGGCAGCGAAGGGAGTTGCCCTGGCCAGCGCATCCATCAAGAAAGAAGATTTTAAATCGACCACTGAATTGAATGTGGTTGCGCAGGCGTGGTTGGGATTGGCTTTGGAAGAGCAAAAAGAACAGATAGAGTTGATTCTGGATGAACATATTCGCCCGGCACTTATGAACGATGGTGGTAATGTCCAGTTATTGGATGTGACCGATGGTGAGAAAGTGCTGGTTCAATATCAAGGTGCCTGCGGTAGTTGTGGGTCTTCCCTTGGAGCGACTTTGTCTTTTATGGAATCAACATTACGTAAACATATTTACAACGAGATTAACGTTGTTCCACAGGTATAACCTGGAGAAATAAAATGAGTGACGAGAAAAGTTCCGTCTCCGATTTGCTGGAAGACAATCAATATAAATATGGATTCACGACAGATGTAGAATCTGAAACCTTTGCCAAGGGTCTAAACGAAGATGTTGTGCGTGCCATTTCAAAAAAGAAAAATGAGCCTGAGTTCATGCTCAATTTCCGTCTCAAAGCGTTTGCGAAATGGAAAACCATGAAAGAGCCGGCGTGGCCGAATGTGCATTACCCGTCCATCGACTTTCAGAATATTTCCTACTACTCCGCGCCGAAGAAAAAGAAAGTTCTTGAAAGTCTGGATGAAGTTGATCCGGAAATCATGCGTACGTTTGAAAAACTGGGAATACCTCTCGATGAGCAGAAAAAGCTAGCTAACGTAGCCGTTGATGCTGTTTTTGACAGTGTTAGTGTTGCCACTACCCATAAGAAAAAATTGATGGAGCAGGGAATCATTTTCTGTCCCATTTCAGAAGCGCTTCAGGATTACCCTGAGTTGATTGAGGAATATCTCGGCACGGTTGTTCCGGTAGGTGACAATTATTACGCAGCTCTCAATAGTGCGGTGTTCACCGATGGTTCGTTCGTCTATATTCCGCCAGACACCATCAGCCCAATGGAAATTTCTACTTATTTCCGTATCAATACAGAAGAAACCGGGCAATTCGAGCGCACGCTTATTATCTGCGCTGAAAACAGTTATGTGTCTTATCTGGAAGGTTGTACCGCGCCGCAATTTGACACCAACCAGTTACACGCAGCGGTTGTGGAATTGGTAACTATGGACAATGCTGAAATTAAATACAGCACCGTGCAAAACTGGTACGCAGGCGATAAGGAAACAGGTAAAGGCGGTATTTATAATTTCGTAACGAAACGTGGGAAATGTGCTGGTGTTAATTCCAAGATTTCGTGGACTCAAGTTGAAACCGGATCTGCAATCACATGGAAATACCCCAGTTGTATTTTGCAGGGAGATAACTCCAGCGGCGAATTTTATTCTGTCGCTCTCACCAACGGACATATGCAGGCCGATACCGGAACCAAGATGATTCACATCGGTAAAAATACACGTTCCAGCATTATATCCAAGGGCATTTCGGCAGACCAATCCAGTAACAGTTACCGAGGCCAGGTAAAGATTGGTAAAAACGCCACCAATGCAAGAAATTACAGTCAATGCGACAGCATGCTGGTAGGCGACAAAAGCAGCGCACATACCTTCCCTTATATAGAGACAGCTAATAGCTCGGTACAGGTGGAACATGAGGCCGCAACCTCAAAGATTAGTGAGGAGCAATTGTTCTATTTCGAGTCAAGGGGGATTTCCAGGGAAAATGCAATCGAAGCGGTCATCAGTGGATTCTGTAAAGATGTTTTCAAGCAGTTACCCATGGAATTCGCTGTTGAAGCGCAGAAACTGTTGACTCTGAAACTGGAAGACAGTGTGGGTTGATCAGTGCGGCAGTGCTAGGAAATCGATAGTAAAATAGGTTGATAGTGTTGTTTTACTTTAAAGGTATCGACTTTTTCCCACCGGGCGTGGCCCGGTTTTTTTATTTGTTTATTTGAGGAATAGATTGAATGCTCGAAATTAAAGATTTGCATGCAGGGGTTGATGGAAATGAAATTGTAAAAGGCATTTCTCTTTCCATAAACAAGGGTGAAGTCCATGCCATCATGGGGCCGAACGGATCAGGAAAAAGCACCTTGGCCAAAATACTTTCAGGTCACCCTGCTTATGAAGCTACATCGGGAGAAATAATTTTTGATGACCAGAATCTCTTGGAAATGGATGCGGAAGAAAGATCTCTAGCAGGTGTTTTTATGGGGTTCCAATATCCCGTTGAAGTTCCGGGGGTGAACAACGCTGAGTTTTTGCGAATGGCGTACAATGCCAGAAAAGTTAAAGCTGAGGAAGAAGAAATCGATCCGCTTGATTTTGATGAGCTTCTTTCTGGGAAAATGAAAATGCTTGGAATGGAAAAAAAATATAAAGAGAGAAATCTCAACGATGGTTTTTCTGGTGGTGAAAAAAAGAAAAACGAGATACTGCAAATGGCCATTCTAGAACCCAAGCTTTCTGTGTTGGATGAAACCGATTCTGGGCTGGACATCGATGCGCTGCGAATAGTTTCTGAAGGAGTCAATAAACTTCGTAATGAAAATAACGCGCTCATTTTAATCACTCATTACCAGCGTTTACTAGATTATATAAAACCCGATTTTGTTCATGTGCTCAGTGAAGGCAAGATCGTGAAATCGGGAGATAAAGCTCTTGCGCTTGAACTCGAATCCCAGGGGTATGACTGGGTAACGAAGGCAGATTAAGGAAAAATATGTCCGATACAATAGCAGAACCGAAAGAAGAGATAGCTTTTCTTGATCTTCATAAAAAGTTTGTGGAAGAAAATAAGTCAAGCTCTGCTTTGTCGGAAATTCATGAGTTGGCTTTGAGTCGATTTGAAATGCTGGGCTTCCCGCATTCAAAGCATGAAATGTACACCTATGTGAATACGAAGAAACTGGCCGCCACGGCTTTTGCGGTTTCTAGTCCTTCTGCAAAAATTGACCTTATAGAAAAACATATTTAT